>Ga0193717_1000538_pt1 | contig 25248 bp, 28 predicted proteins | sample U2c2metaG_FD_145900 | JGI IMG/M metagenome (GOLD analysis project Ga0193717, IMG submission 145900) | Soil microbial communities from a riparian zone of the East river system, Colorado, United States - U2c2 | ecosystem: Environmental > Terrestrial > Soil > Riparian zone | place: USA: East River...
CCGGGGGTGGGGGCATAGACGCGGCGGGTTGGCATGCGGGGTGCTTTGGCTTCGCGCGCTTGAAGGGACCAGCTGCGGCTTAGTGGTCGGTTTCACAGCGCGCAGGGCTCGGCCCCAAAGGGCGTTCGGACATGGCCGATGTCCCAAAGGTCACCTTTGGGGCGTTGAGCGCCCTGAAGGTGACCTTCAGGGCATGCGGGTTCCCTCAACGCTCTGCGCTCGCGGTCGAGGCCAGGCTGGTGCGCGACTACTTCATGGCGGCGAGCTGGATCAGGTTGCCGCAGGTGTCGTCGAAGACTGCGGTGACCACCGGGCCCAGGTCGGTCGCGTCCTGGGTGAAGTCGACGCCCAGCCCCTTGAGCCGCTCGACCTCGGCGTACACGTCGTCCACGGCGAACTGGGTGAACGGGATGCCGTCGGTGACCAGGGCCTTCTTGAACGGGCCCGCCGCCGGGTGGCCGTCCGGCTCCAGCAGCAGCTCGACGCCGTCCGGGTTGGCCGACGAGACCACGGTGAGCCAGCGGGCGTCTCCGGTTGGCACGTCGGTCTTCTTGATGAACCCCAGCTTCTCGGTGTAGAAGGCAAGCGCCTTGGCCTGGTCGTCGACGAACACGCTGGTGAGGTTGATGCGGATCACGGGCTCGGTTCCTCTCGGTCGATGGGCCACCGCTCGACGATCGAGCGCAGCGGGCTCGTGTCGAGGTGGTGGAACTTGTACCGGCCGTGGCGCCGGGTGTGCACCAGGCCGGCCTGTTCGAGCACCGCGAGGTGCTGCGAGATGGCTTGGCGCGAGGAGGTCATGCCGTGCTTCATGGTCAGTCGGCCGCAGATCTCGAACAGCGTCTGACCGTCCCTGTCGGTCAGCTCGTCCAGGATGGTGCGTCGCGTCGCATCGCCGATGGCCCTGAACAGGTCGGGGTCTGCGTCCACGGGCACAGTTATAGGCAAGTCGCCACTTGCCTGTCAAGAGGTCAGAGACGGCAGGAGCGGATGTCCGACGCCAGGATCGCCCTCGCTCCGATGCCCGCCAAGCGGTCCATCACCAGGTTCGCCTCGCGCCTCGGGACCATCGCTCGGACGGCGAACCAGTCGGCCGAGGCCAAGGGGGCGACCGTCGGCGACTCCAGACCCGGAGTGACCTCCATGGCCTCGTCCAGCAGGGATCTCGGGCAGTCGTAGTCCAGCATCATGTACTGCTGCGCGAACACGACGCCCTGCAGGCGACCCGACAGTTGTTCCTTCGCCGGGGAGTCGGCCGCGTTGGTGCCGTGGACGAGCACGCCCTCCGACTCGCAGATCGGGTCGCCGAAGACGACCAGGTTGTGTTGGCGCAGGGTGCGGCCCGAGTCGACCACGTCGGCGACCGCGTCGGCGACGCCGAGCTGCACGCTGATCTCCACGGCGCCGTCGAGTCGAATGACGGTGGCCTCGATACCGCGGGCGGCGAGGTCGGCCTTCACGAGACTCGGATACGACGTGGCCAGGCGTTTGCCCGCGAGGTCCGACACCTTCCAGTCGGCACCGGCCGGCGCCGCGTACCGGAAGGTCGAACCACCGAAGCCGACGTAGATGGGGATGTCCTTCGGGCGCAGGAAGAAGAACTCGACGTCGTTGCCCGGATCCAGCACGGTCAGGTCCCGCTGGTCGTACCGCTTCCGGTACCCCGCCTCGGCGAGCATCTCGGCAGCGGGCGCGGCCAGCGCGCCCTTGTTCGGCACGGCAACCCGCAACATCGGGACTCCTCAGCAAGTGGTCGGATCAGAGGTGCCGGTAGACATCGTCGAGGGACAGGCCGCGGCCCAGCATCAGCACCTGCACTCGGTACAACAACTGGGACACCTCCTCGGCAAGGCGGTCGTCGGACTCGTGTTCGGCCGCGATCCACACCTCGCCGGCCTCCTCGAGCACCTTCTTGCCCTGCGCGTGTACCCCCGCGTCGAGCGCGGCGACGGTGCCGGAGCCCTCGGGCCTTGTCGCTGCCCGGTCGCGGAGTTCGGCGAACAGCTCGTCGAACGTCTTCACGCCGATGATCCTGCCATCACCCGCCACCCACTTTCGGGTTAGCCCAGCAGTGCCGTGAGGTCCGACACGGTCAGGCCCGCCAGCGACTCCCGGAACACGCGCCGCTCCCCCCGCTCGACCGGCACCTCGCAGGGCACGACGAGCACCGTGGCGCCCGCGGCCACGGCCGACTCGGTCCCCGTCGGCGAGTCCTCGATGGCAACGCAGGCCGTCGGGTCGACGTCGAGCATGCGGGCCGCCTTCAGGTACGGCTCCGGCAGCGGCTTGTTCCGGCCGTCGACCTCGTCGCCGCACACGGTGACGTCGAACAGCGACCGGCCGATCGTGTCCAGCGCGATCTCCGTGAGCCCCCGCTCGGTGGAGGTGACCAGCGCCATCGGCAGGCCCGACGCCCGCACGGTCCGCAGCGCGGCCGCCGCGCCGGGACGCCACTGCAGGTCCTGCCGGAACACCTCCGCCATCCGCCGGTCGATCCACGCGGCGCCGTCCGCCACCTGCTCCGGCGTCGGTTCGGCGATCCCGACCTCGGCGTACAGGAGGCGCAGCGTCACCATGACGTTCGTGCCCACCATGGCCTGTCTGGTCTCGAGCGACAGCTGACCGCCGAGCTTCTCAGTCAGCTCGTAGAGCGGGATGTCCCACAGCTTCTCGGAGTCGAGGAGGGTGCCGTCCAGGTCCCACAGGACGGCTCGCAAGTTCTCGGCAGGCATGCGAGCCAGCCTACGATCTACGGCCGGACCGGCGGGTCGTAGGCTCGCCCGGTGACTGAAGGAGCTGTGCCAGTACGAACCGTGTGCCACGGATGTCGCCAGGTCACGCAGTACCGCGGGGAGGACGACCGGGTCCGGCCGATGGTGCTGCCGGGTTCAGGTGTCGTGTTCGCGGAGAAGGCGCCGGACGTGATGGTCGAACCGCCGTGCCCGGTGTGCGGCGAGTCGGACGACCCAGGCTGGATCCCCGGGTTCGTCCCGCCGGCCTGACCCGGAAACCGGCCCGGACGGGCTCGGCAGGCGTGCGAACCAGCCTACGATCTACCCCCGGACCGGGCGGGTCGTAGGCTTGCCCGGTGACCGATCCGGACCAGCAGCCGACCCCACCCGCCGACGAGCGGCCAGAACTCGTCGACCCGATCGTGATCTGTGCGTTCGAGGGCTGGAACGACGCCGGTGACTCGGCGACCGCCGCCATCGAGCACCTGCAGCTCACGTGGGAGGCCACCGAGCTGGTGGACATCGATCCGGACGACTATTACGACTTCCAGGTCACCCGGCCCACGGTCCGCCTCGTCGACGGGGTGACCCGGCGGGTCGAGTGGCCGACCACCCGGCTCACGGTGTGCCGCCCACCAGGCGCGACGCGCGACGTCGTGCTCATGCACGGCATCGAGCCGAACATGCGGTGGCGCAAGTTCTGCGCCGAGCTGCTCGGGCAGATCGAGGATCTCGGCGTGACCACGGTGATCACGCTCGGCGCGCTGCTCGCCGACACCCCGCACACCCGCCCGGTGCCGGTCACCGGCACGGCGTACGACGCGACGTCGGCCGCGCAGTTCGGGCTCGAGCGGTCCCGCTACGAGGGCCCGACGGGCATCGTCGGCGTGCTGCAGGACGCGTGCGTGCAGGCCGGCGTGCCGGCGATCTCCATCTGGGCCGCGGTGCCGCACTACGTCTCGCAGCCGCCCTCCCCCAAGGCCACGCTCGCGCTGCTGCACCGCGTCGAGGAGATCCTCGACATCGAGGTGCCGCTCGGCGAGCTGCCCGACCAGGCCGAGGAGTGGCAGCGCACGGTCAGCGAGATGGCCGAGGAGGACGAGGACGTCAGCAACTACGTCCGCGCGCTCGAGGAGCGCGGCGACGCGGACCTCGAGCTGAACGAGACCAGCGGCGACGCGATCGCGGCGGAGTTCGAGAAGTACCTGCGGCGCAGGCGCCCCGGGCACGGCCGAGGCCAGTCGGGCGTGTAGAGCGAAGTCACGGCGGCGATGCCCCGAAGGTGGCCTTCAGGGCATCAGTCCGCGCCGTCCTCGCCCTCGCCGACGTCGAGCCGGACACCGACTAGAGCGCGACGCCAAGCAGCGCGTCCACCGCGTCCCGCACCAGCGCGGGCGCACCCGGGTCCGAGCCGCCCACCGTGCCGGCCTCCTCGGCCCACGCGTCGATCGCGAGCAGGGCCTTCGGCGTGTCCAGGTCGTTGGACAGGTGGTCGCGCAGTCGCGTGACCAGGTCCGCCGCCGGCGGCGCGGTGTCGAGCGCCACCGCGGACCGCCACCGGGTCAGCCGCGTCAGCGCGTCCGACAACACCGCCGCGGTCCACGGCCGGTCCTGCCGGTAGTGCCCGGACAGCAGCCCGAGCCGGACCGCCATCGGGTCGACCTTGTCGGCACGCAGCCGCGACACGAACACCAGGTTGCCGCGGGACTTGGACATCTTCTCGCCGTCCAGGCCGATCATCCCGGCGTGCGCGTAGTGCCGCGCGAACGGGTGCACGCCGGTCAGCGACTCGGCGTGCGCCGCGCTGAACTCGTGGTGCGGGAAGATCAGGTCCGACCCGCCGCCCTGCACGTCGAAGCCCATGCCGAGCTGGTTCAGCGCGATCACGCTGCACTCGACGTGCCAGCCGGGCCGGCCGGCGCCCAGCTCGCTGTCCCAGCTCGGCTCGTCGGGCCGCGCCGCGCGCCACAGCAGCGCGTCGAGCGGGTGCCGCTTGCCCTTGCGGTCCGGGTCGCCGCCACGCTCGGCGAACAGCTCCGCCATCGTCTCCGGCGAGTAGTTCGACACCGAACCGAACCGGCCGGACGCGCGGTGGTCGAAGTAGATGTCCGGGTACTGCTCGTCGGCCGCCCGGTACGCGACGCCGTCGGTCAGCAGCTTGGCGACCGCCTCGACGATCTCGGGGATCGACTCCACGGCGCCGACGTACTCGCGCGGCGGCAGGACCCGCAGCGTGGCCATGTCCTCACGGAACAACGCGGTCTCGCGCATGGCGAGCACCACCCAGTCGTCCTGGTCGCGGATCGCCCGCGCGAGCAGCGGGTCGTCGATGTCGGTGACGTTCTGGACGTAGTGGACGTCGTGTCCGTTGTCCAGCCACTGGCGGTGCACCAGGTCGAACGCGAGGTAGGTCGCGGCGTGCCCGAGGTGGGTCGCGTCGTAGGGAGTGATCCCGCAGACGTACATGGTCGCGGTGGGGCCGGGCGTCGTCGGGCGGATCTCCCGCGCGGCGGTGTCGTACAGCCGCAGCGGTCGTGGCGTGCCGGGAACCCGAGGTACCGGATGGAATGGCCAGGTCTGCATGGTTCCGACCCTAAACGTCGAGACGCCGAAGTCGATCTGACCCACTATTTGAGACCCCCGTCACACCACCTGCCGGGATCGCGAATCAAGTAGTTGGCCTGCTGCGGGGCGCGACAAGAACAAACCCGATACGAAGAGAAGGTGGGCGGCCATGACAACGGCTGCGGAAGGAACGACGGGCAGATATCTCGTACTGCTCGACGACGACTGGTCCGACGCGACCCAGGAGCTGAACCGGGTCGCGGGCATCCGCACGGTGGACTCGGCAGAGGCGGGCGCCGCGCCGTCGCTGTGGGAGGCGGACGGCCTGTTGATGCGCGAGCTCGGCGTCGCGCTGGTGACGGCGGACAGCGAGCAGGTGACCGCGCTCGCGCGGGCCGCCGACGAACCCGGCCCGATCATGCTGGTGGAGCCGGAACGGTTCGTGCGGGCGATCGAGCCGACCGCACCGACGACGCCGGACGCGCAGACGATCGACGAGACATTGTTCACGTGGGGCCTGCAGGCCACCGGAGCGCTGAACAGCACGGCGACCGGCGAGGGCATCCGGGTGGCCGTGCTGGACACCGGGTTCGACCTGAAGCACCCCGACTTCACCGACCGGTCGGTCGTGTCCAGCTCGTTCGTCCAGGGCCAGGAGGTCCAGGACGGCCACGGGCACGGCACGCACTGCATCGGCACGTCGTGCGGACCGAGGGAACTCGACCAGGGCCCCGGCTACGGCGTGGCGTACAAGGCGGACATCTACGCCGGCAAGGTCCTCAGCAACGAGGGCTCCGGCGCGGACGGCGGCATCCTGTCCGGCATCGACTGGGCGATCACCAACGGGTGCGCGATCGTGTCGATGTCGCTCGGCGCCCCGACCGAGGTCGGTCAGGCGTACTCGCGCACGTACGAGCGGGTGGCGCTGCGAGCGCTGGAGCGCGGCACGTTGATCGTCGCCGCCGCCGGCAACGAGAGCGACCGGCGGATCCCCCGGATCAACCCGGTCGGCCATCCGGCCAACTGCCCGTCGATCCTCGCGGTGAGCGCCATCGACTCCGGCGGGAAGATGGCGTGGTTCTCGTGCGGCACGGTGGACACCATCGGCGCGGTGGACCTGACCGGTCCCGGCCTCGACGTGTACTCCAGTTGGCCCATGCCGCTGCGGAACAAGCGGATCAGCGGCACGAGCATGGCCACCCCGCACGCGGCCGGCATCGCGGCGCTCATCGCGCAGTCCACCGGGGCCCGTGGCTACGAACTGTGGGCCCGCCTGTCCCAGACCGCGCGGCGACTTCCTTTGCCGGGCACCGATGTTGGTGCAGGATTGATGCAAGCACCCTGATCGGTGTTCCGGTCGCGTTCGGTCGGTTCGGTCGCGTTCGGTCGGTTCGGTCGCGTTCGGTCGGTTCGGTCGCGTTCGGTCGTGTTCGAGGAGGCCTGGTGGCAGACGAGCAGGTGGTCATCTCGGTGGCCGACGACCAGGTCGCGGACATGTCCACAGTGGTCGACGCGTTGCGCGACGCCGGGCTCGCGGTCACGGAGGTACTCGCGAGCGCCGGCGTCGTGACGGGCACCGTGGACCGCGAGGCGGTCTCCTCGCTGTCCACGGTGCCCGGAGTCGTCGACGTGGAGCGATCGCGGGTCTTCGAGTCACCCCCGCCCGACGCACCCGTGCAGTGACATTGGCTCGCTCCGGCATGCCTCTCGAGGCAAGACCGCCGGCCACCGTACGAACTCACCAACAGCAGCATTGGGCGCCGTGAAGGGGTCCTTCACGGCATACCCCAACACCTAGGCCACACGAAGGGCTCATACGGGACGTCGTCCGATGCCCTGAAGGGCCCCTTCGGGGCGCTCAACGCCCTGAAGGGGCCCTTCAGGGCACCGCCACCGTCGCGAGCCGTCAGACCAGTAGGGCTGCGATCTCGCGCATCTGCTCGGCGCGAAGCGGGCCGTGTGCGAGCGCGCCCGCGTTCTGCTCTGCCTGCTCGACGTTGCGGAAGCCCGGGATCGGGATCGTCTGCGGGCTTCGTGCCCACAGCCACCCGAGTGCGCCCTGTGCGAGCGTGCGGCCGTCGGCGGTGAGGATCTCGCGGAGGCTGTCCGTCCTGCTGGCCCACTCCGGCGTCGGGACGCCGTTGTCGAAGAACCGCAGCCACTCCGGCGCCGCCGAGCGGATGTCCGCGCCGGTCGTCGGGCGGCTGTGGTCGCGGCGGCCGAGCAGGCCCATGGCGAGCGGGGTGCGGTTGACGCTCGCGATCCCATGCTGTTCGCAGATCGCGAGGAGCTCCGGCGCGTCGATTAGCACGCTGCACTCGTGCTGCACGGCGACGCAACCCGGCCGCCCCGCCCACGCTGCCGCGCGCTCCGGGTCGTCGGTGCTCCACGCGTAACCACGGATGAGGCCCTGCGCGATCAGCTCCTCGCACCCGTCGGCCAGCGCCGCCGCCTCCGCCACGGACGGGGCGGGGTGGAGCTGATAGAGGTCAAGATAGTCGGTGCCGAGCCGGTCGAGCGTCGCGCGGATCGCGGTGTTCAGGTACTCCACGGTCGTGTCGCTGCCGGTCAGCATCTTGGTCTCCTCGTCGAAGACGTTGCCCCACTTGCTCGCGACCACCACCTCGTCCCGGTGGCCTGCGATGGCGCGGCCGAGCACCCGCTCGCTGTGCCCGGCGCCGTAGACGTCGGCGGTGTCGAAGAAGGTGACACCCAGGTCCATCGCCCGCCGGACCGCCCGCGTCGACTCGTCGTCGTCGACCTCGCCCCAGCCGAGCGGTTTGCCGTCGGTGTCGGAGAACGGGCCCCCGATCGCCCAGCAGCCGAAACCAAGCGCGCTGACCTTCCGGTCCCCGAGAACTCGTTGTGTGTTCATGTGTCCCGATCGTGGCACGTGGAGCGCGCTCCAGGTCCAGGGTTATTTTGGGTTCATGCGCATGGAGGTCGGACAGAAGCGGGTGCGGGTGTTCGTCGCTGGCCAGTTGGTGGCCGACACCCGGCGCCCGATGCTCGTGTGGGAGAAGCCGTACTACCCGACGTACTACCTGCCGGCGGCGGATGTGGTGGCCGAGGTGACGCCGGCCGGCGACGTCGTGGTGGGCGACCGGGTCGTCCGCGGCGCGGCGACGAGGCTCGACGACCTCGTGCGGCTCGACTTCGCGGCCATGGACGAGTGGCTGGAGGAGGACGAGCCGATCTACGTCCACCCGAGGGACCCGTACAAGCGCGTGGACGTGCTCGCCAGCTCGCGGCACGTCGAGGTGCTCGTCGACGGCGTGCGCGTGGCCGACTCGCGGCAGCCGAGGATCCTGTTCGAGACGAGCCTGCCGCCGAGGTACTACCTGCCGCTGCCGGACGTCCGCATGGACCTGCTCACCCCGTCCGACACGCGGACCTCCTGCCCGTACAAGGGCACCGCCGACTACTGGCACGTCGGCGAGCACCGGGACATCGTCTGGATCTACCGGACTCCCCTGCCGGAGAGCCAGAAGGTCACCGGACTGGCGTGCTTCTACAACGAGAAGGTGGACCTCGTCGTGGACGGCGAGCCGCAGGAACGGCCGTCGAGCCCGTTCAGTTGACACGCGGCATGATTGGCTGATGATGCGGCGCGCGATTGTCCTCGGCGGTGGCGGGATCACGGGGATCGCCTGGGAGTGGGGCATTCTCGCGGGGCTCACGGCGGCCGGGGTGGACGTGCGGGAGGCCGACGTCGTCATCGGCACCTCCGCCGGCTCCGTCGTCGGGGCGCAGCTCGCCACCGGGCTCGAACCGGACGAGCGGTACCGTGCGCAGCTCGAGCCGCCGGACGGCGAGGTCGCGGCCGCGTTCGGGCCCGGGATCTGGCTCCGCTACGGACTCGCGATGATCGGTTCGCCCGCGCCGCGCCGGGTCCGGTCGCGGATCGGGCGCATGGCCCTGCGGGCGCGGACCGTGCCGGAACAGGACCGGATCGACGTGATCGAGTCGCGCCTGCCGGTCAAGGAATGGCCCGACCGCAGGCTGCGGATCACGGCCGTCGACGCAGAGACCGGCGAGTTCCGCGCGTTCGACCGCGACTCCGGCGTCCCGCTCGTACTGGCCGTCGCCGCGAGCTGCGCCGTGCCGGGCGTGTGGCCGCCGGTCACCATCGACGGGCGCCGCTACATGGACGGCGGCATGCGTTCCGGCGCGAACGCCGACCTCGCCAACGAGTACGACCGGGTGTTCGTCCTGGCGCCGCTCGCCAGCGGCTTCGGGCCCATGCCCAGCACCCACAGCCAGGTCGCCACACTGCGCCGGAAGTCCGAGGTCACACTGGTCACGCCGGACGCGGCCGCGCTGAAAGCCTTCGGCCGCAACGTACTCGACCCGGCCGCACGCGCCGCGGCCGCACGCGCGGGGCTCGCGCAGTCGGACAGTGTCGTCGAGCAGGTGCGCGAAGTCTGGGGCTCAGACGCGCAACATTCGTAGACACAGGTTCCTGAGGACCGCGCGCAGCTCGTCGTCCGGCAGGCTCGACAGGTGGCGGGTGACCGGGGCCAGGTCGTTGAGCATCCAGTAGGCGGCCCGCTGGTCCACGCTCGGGCGGGCGCCGAACAACAGGTGCAGCCCCCGCTCGGCCAGCGCGTCGAGCTTGCGGCTGATGCCCTCGTGCCGACGCACGATCGGGTCGGTGCGGCTCATCGGCGCGATGGTGCGGGTCGCGACGACGACCTGGTTGACGAACCCGTCGACCAGGAACTCCGTGCGCGCCCGCCGGTCCGCGATCTCCTCGGCGCGGTCCAGCAGCGCGGTGAGCGCGGTGACGGTGGTGTCGAGCAACGCCTCGAGGATCGCGATCTTGGTGCGGAAGTAGTAGTAGACGTTGGCTTTCGTCACGCCCATGGTGTCCGCGATCCGCTGCAGCGACGTCGCGTCGAAGCCGTGCTCGAGGAACAGGTTCCGCGCGGTCTCGAGCACCGCCTGCCTGGTCTTCTCGGCTTGCTCGGCCCGGGTCGGCGACATGAACCGATGCTACGCTGTTCGTTAGCCGGTCGGCTAACGAATGGAGAACATAGCCATGACAGTCCTGGTTACGGGCGGAACAGGTTACGTCGCGGGCTGGTGCCTCGAGGAACTACTCAAGCGCGGCTACGACGTACGCACGACGGTCCGGACGCGGGCCAAGGCGGAGTCGGTGCGCCAGGCGGTCGCCACGGAGACCGACCCCGGCGACCGCCTCACCTTCGCGGTCGCCGACCTGACCTCGGACGACGGCTGGAAAGAGGCGATGGACGGCTGCGACTACGTGCTCCACGTCGCCTCGCCGCTCGGCGTGCACGGTGCCAAGGATCCCGACGCGCTGATCGTGCCGGCGCGGGACGGCACCCTCCGCGTGCTGGCCGCCGCGACGGCGGCCGGCGTCAAACGAGTCGTGATGACGTCCGCGGCCAACGCTTCCAGCCCGTCGTCCTATCGCGACGACGGCGTCAGCGACGAGACACTGTGGACGGATCCCGACGACACCACCCTGCTCCCCTACCGGCGGTCCAAGACCGTCGCCGAGCGCGCCGCATGGGACTTCATGGCCGACCACGAAGGACCGACAACGCTGACCACGATCCTCCCGGGCGCCGTGTTCGGACCGGTCCTCGACGCGAGCAACCTCGGCTCGGTGCAGATCATCGGCCGCCTTCTCAACGGGATGCCGGGCACCCCGCGGATCGGGTTCGAGATCGTGGACGTGCGCGACCTCGCCGATGTCCACCTCCGTGCCATGACCGCACCGGAGGCGGCGGGCCAGCGCTTCCTCGCCACCGGCGAGTTCTTCTGGATGCACGACATGGCGCTGGCCCTGCGCGCCGGCCTCGGCGACGCCGCCGCCAAGGTCCCCACGAGGAACCTGCCGAACCTCGCGATCCGCGTCTCCGCGCTCTTCGACAGCACGCTGCGGGAGATCATGCCCGCGCTCGGGCGCCGCCACCGGCACAGCACCGAAAAGGCACAACGACTGCTCGGCTGGCGCGCCCGCCCCGCAAGGGAAACCGTCGTAGCCTGCGCAAAAAGCCTGATAGAACACAACGCGCTCTAAGGTCATCGCGGACGGGTTGACACAGTCTCCCCCTGAGCAGCGGAACCCCAGGGGAACGTGACGGCACGCAACCACTAACCACCGACGGTCCGCACCGCGCGCTGGAACGCGACCAACACTTTTAATGCCGGGGAGGCGGACTAGTGACGGCACCCAGCCACTAACCACCAGCGGTCCGCACCGCGCGCTGGAACGCGACCAACACTTTGAATCCCGGGGAGGCGGATTAGTCCTAGTCCCTGCGCTCCTCGTACGGGCCGTTGCAGCCTTCGTTGCCGAAGACGTCCGTGGTGCAGACCTTGATGAGGATCCGGTTGATGCCGCCGACCAGGTTGGGGTCGCCGATGGGGAAGTTGTAGCTCTTCGTGGTGGAGGTGGCCGACCTGGTCTGGTGGTCGACGGGCGTGTTGCCGGCGTAGGCGTCGAAGACGACCGTCGTGTGCAGGTCGCCGGGCGCGTCGGTCACCGAACCGTTCACGTTCGCCGTCCGGTTGGCCCAGACGATCGTCCCCCTGGCGGCGCCCCTCGCGCAGGAGTCCGAACAATGCGAGAAGGTGTCGTTCGCCCAGTTCACGGAGGCCGAGGCGGCCGGTGCGACCGTGCCCAGTGCCAGGACCGCCGCCAGTGCGGATGCCATGCCGAGGCGTCGTGTCGTGATCATGCGGTTGATCCCCCATTGTCGTCGGAACGACCAGACTAGTATCCCAGCGCGTCGTCGATCGCGCGGTAGATGCGTTTCTCCGACACCGGGTACGCGGTCTTCAGTGTCTGCGCGAAATAGCTGACGCGCAGCTCCTCGATCATCCAGCGCACCGGTACGAGTCCTGGGTCCGCACCGAGCTGGGCACGCGCCTCCCCGTACGCCTCCCACACGCCCTGCACCGCGTACGTCCAGTCGGCGTCGCGGGCCGGGCGTTCCGGGAGCTTGTCCAGCCGGCGCAGGATGGCGGTCAGGTAACGCTCCACATCGGACAGGTGCGAGTATCCGGTCGCGGCAACGAAACCGTTGAACACCAACGCCTTGCGTTGCGCCATCATATCGGCGACGGACTCCGCGAACACCTTGCCCGTCATCCTCGCGAGCGCCGCGTCCACGGTCGCGTCGACGGTCAGCACGCCGCGGACCCGGTCCAGCGTCTGCCACAGCGCGTCGTACAGATCCGCGCGAACCTTGTCGCACAAGGTCTTGAACTCGGCGGCCGTCCACACCGGACCGCCGTTCGCAGCGATCAGGTGGTCGGCGGCGCAGTTGAGGCAGTCCTCCAGCAACCCCGCCACGCTGCCGTGCGGGTTCGCGGACAGCGCCAGCTTCGCCGCGTTGCCGAGGCCGCGCACGACCTGCTTCACCGGCGACGGCACGGTCAGCAGCACCAACCTGCGAGTGCCGCGCCCCATCGCGGCCCCTTGCTCCGCCGGGTTGTCGAACAGTTGGATCGCCACCGTGGCGCCCGTGTCGACCAACGCCGGGTACGCCGTCACCTGCTGACCGGCGCGCCGCAGTGACACCGACTTGTCCAAAGTGGAGAAGTCCCACGACGTCAGGCCGGTCCGGGTGACGCCCTCGGCGCCGGACGCCAGCGACTCCTTCACCCGCGACGACAGTTCCTGTTTGATGGCGCCGAGATCCTTGCCCGCGACGATCGGCTTGCCGCCGTTCTCCTCGACGACCTGGAACGTCGTCCGCAGGTGTAGCGGCACCTGGTCGAGCTGCCACGCGTCCGGCGGCACGACCACGCCGGTGAGGTCGCGCAACACGGCGGCCACGTCGTCGACGGTCGGTTCCGGCGCGAGCCGGTCGAGGACCGCCGCGACATAGTCGGGCACCGGCACGAAGTTGCGCCGCACCGGTTTCGGCAGCGAGCGGATCAGCGCGGTGACCAACTCAGCACGCAGACCCGGCACCTGCCACGGCAGCCCGTCCGCGCTCACCCGGTTCAGCAGCGGCAGCGGCACCTGCACGGTGACACCGTCCGCGGCCTCCCCCGGCTCGAACCGGTACTGCAGCGGGAGCTGGATGTCGTTGTGCCGCATGGCATCCGGATAGTCCTGCGGGCTGACCCCGATCTCGGGGTTGACCAGCAGGTCACGCGTGAACGTCAGCAGCTCCGGCGACGTCTGCCGCGTCTTCTTCCACCACGTGTCGAAGTGCCGGCTGGACACGACCTCCGGCGCGACCCGCTTCTCGTAGAAGTCGAACAGCGTCTCCTCGTCCACGACGATGTCGCGGCGCCGCGCCTTGTGCTCCAGCTCCTCGACCTCGGCCAGTAGCGTTGCGTTCTGCGCCAAGAACTTGTGCCGGCTCTCCCACTCGCGCTGCACCAGCGCGTGCCGGATGAACAGGTCCCGCGCGACCACCGGGTCGATGCGCCCGTAGTTCACCGCGCGGTCCACGACGATCGGCACCCCGAACAGCGTGACCCGCTCGGACGCCATCACCGCGCCGCGCTTCTTCTCCCACCTCGGCTCGCTGTAGGTGCGTCGCACGAGGTGCCCGGCGAGCGGTTCGATCCACTCGGGATCGATACGCGCCACGATTCGGCCCCACAGCCGGGAAGTCTCGACCAGCTCGGCCGCCATCACCCAGCGCGGCTGCTTCTTGAACAGCGCGGAACCGGGGAACACGCCGAACCGCGCGTTGCGGGCGCCGAGGTAGTCGTTCTTCGCCTGCTCCTTGAGCCCGATGTGCGACAACAACCCGGCGAGCAACGCCATGTGCACCTGCTGCGGCTCGGCCGGCTTCTCGTTCGGCGTGACGTCGAGGCTCTTCGCCATCTGCTTGAGCTGCCCCGCGACGTCCTGCCACTCCCGCACCCGCAGGTAGTTCAGGTACTCCGCCTTGCACAGCTTGCGGAACCGGTTCGCAGACAGGTCACGCTTCTGCTCGGTCAGGTACTCCCACAGCTTGAGGTAGGACAGGAAGTCCGACTCCGGGTCGCGGAACCGGGCATGCAGTTGGTCGGCCTGTGCCTGCTTCTCCACCGGCCGCTCGCGTGGGTCCTGAATGGACAGTGCGGCCGCGATGACCGTGACCTCGGTGACGCAGCCGTTCTTGTCGGCGGCGAGCACCATCCTGGCGAGCCGAGGGTCCACCGGCAGCCTGGCCAGCTTGCGCCCCAATGGAGTGAGCTGAACCAGCGTGTCCTTTGTGGAGTTGTCGAGCGCGCCAAGCTCGTGCAGCAGGTTCATGCCGTCGGTGATGTTTCGGCGGTCCGGCGGCTCGACGAACGGGAACTCCGCGATGTCGCCGAGATCGGCGGCCGCCATCTGCAGGATGACCGACGCGAGGTTGGTGCGCAGGATCTCCGGGTCGGTGAACTCGGGCCGCGCGTCGAAGTCGTCCTCCGCGTACAGGCGGATGCACACACCGTCCGAGGTACGCCCGCAGCGGCCCTTGCGCTGGTTGGCCGACGCCTGCGAGATCGACTCGATCGGCAGCCGCTGCACCTTCAACCTGTTGCTGTAGCGGGAGATGCGGGCGAACCCCGGGTCGATCACGTACTTGATGCCCGGCACGGTCAGCGATGTCTCGGCCACGTTCGTCGCGAGCACCACCCGCCGGCCGCGGTGCTGTTGGAACACCCGCCGCTGCTCCCCCGTGGACAGTCGCGCGTACAGCGGCAGGATCTCGAGGCCCTGCCGGTCCAACGCGACCAGCGCGTCGGTCGTGTCGCGGATCTCCCGCTCGCCGGACAGGAACACCAGGATGTCGCCGGGGCCTTCGGCGGACAGCTCGTCGACCGCGTCGAGGATCGCCTGCGTCTGGTCGCGGTCCGGATCGGCGTGCACGTCGTCCGGGTCCACGATCGGGCGATAACGCACCTCGACCGGGTACGTCCGGCCGGACACCTCGACGATCGGCGCGTCGTCGAAGTGCCGGGAGAACCGCTCCGGGTCGATGGTCGCCGAGGTGATGATCACCTTGAGGTCCGGCCGCAGCGGCAGCAGCCGCTTGAGGTACCCGAGGATGAAGTCGATGTTGAGGCTGCGCTCGTGCGCCTCGTCGATGATCAGCGTGTCGTATTGGCGCAGCATCCGGTCCGACTGCAGCTCGGCCAGCAGGATGCCGTCGGTCATCAGCTTGACGTGCGTCTTGTCGCTGACCTGGTCGGTAAAACGGACCTTCCAACCCACCGCGTCGCCCAGCGGCACCGACAGCTCGTCGGAGATCCGCTCGGCCACCGTCCGCGCGGCGATCCGGCGCGGCTGGGTGTGCCCGACCATCCCGCGCACGCCGCGGCCCAGTTCCAGGCAGATCTTCGGGAGCTGCGTGGTCTTGCCGGAGCCGGTCTCGCCGGCGACGATCACGACCTGGTGATCGGCGATGGCCTTCTTGATGTCGGCGCGCCGCTGGCTGATCGGCAGCTCTTCCGGATAGTCGAGCTTCGGCACCGACGCGGCGCGGGCCGCGAGCCGACCCTCGGCCTGCTCGATCGCGCGCGCGATCTCGTCGGTCTTCGACTGCCGGACGGAAGCGTCCTTGATCTTGCCGAGGCTGTCGAGGCGACGGCGCAGCCGCTGCTCGTCGCGGAGCATCAGTTCTGGGAGGCGCGCACGCAGGTCGCGGCCGGTGGACGTACTCATCTCGTAGTCGAGCCTAACCGGCCACACGAACGGGTTATTTCATCGCCGGGCGGGAATAGGCCCGTTGAGTGGTTGGTTCGTGACGGCATGACGAACAAGTTGACCCCTCAAGATGTTGAGCTGCTGAAAGAGCCCCAGATCGCCAACGTGGCGACGGTGATGGCCGACGGCACCCCGCAGCTCACCCCGGTGTGGATCGACACCGACGGGGAGAACGTGCTGTTCAACACGGCGAAGGGGCGGGTCAAACACCGCAACCTGGTGCGCAACCCGAAGGTCGCGATCTCGGTCGTGGACGGCAACGACTTCTACCGCACGGTGGTCGTGCGCGGCACCGCGACGTTCGTCGAGGAGGGCGCGGACGCCCACATCGACAGCCTCGCGAAGAAGTACCTCGGCGTCGACACCTACCCCGGCCACAAGCCCGACGAGCAGCGCATCATCGTGAAGGTGACCCCGGAGTAACTGCCCTGAAGGTGGCCTTCAGGGCTTACTCGAACCGGGTCAGGTCGCCTGCGCCCTCGCGGATTACCTCGACCTCGTCGTTGGAGAAGTCGATCACCGTGGTGGGCTCGGTGCCGCACTCGCCGGAGTCGATCACCGCGTCCACCACGTGGTCGAGGGCCTCTTTGATCTCCCAGCCCTGCGTCATCGGCTCCGCCTCGCCGGGCAGCAGCAGCGTGCTCGACAGCAGCGGCTCCCCCAGCTCGGCGAGGATCGCCTGCGCGACCGGGTGGTCCGGGATCCGCACACCGACGGTCTTCTTCTTCGGGTGCAGGAGCCGCCGCGGCACCTCTTTGGTGGCCGGCAGGATGAACGTGTACGCACCGGGCGTGGACGCCTTCACCGCGCGGAACACCGCGTTGCTCAGGTAGACGAACTGGCCGAGCTGCGCGAAGTCGTGGCACACGAGCGTGAAGTGGTGGCGGTCGTCGAGGTGCCGGATCGACCGGATCCGCTCCAGCCCGTCCTTGTTGCCGGGCTGGCACCCGAGCGCGAAACACGAGTCGGTCGGGTACGCGATCAGGCCGCCACCACGCACGATGTCGGCCACCTGCCCGATCGACCGGCGCTGCGGGTTCTCGGGGTGCACGTCGAAGTACTTCGCCACCCGAACGAGCTTAGGGTGACCCGCGCGAGTCCGCGCTGGGAGGGCTACTGGTCGGCCGCGGACTCACCCTGCTGGGCGATCAGCGTGTTCAGCAGACCGGCGATCTGTTGATGTCCTGCGGCACTGGCGTCGAGCGCACCACGCACCTGGGCGAACCCGGAGCGCATCTCAGTGCGTATCTCAGCGAACCCGGTGTCCACGTGCTGCCGAAGGTCGGTCAGGTCCGCGCGAACGTCGGTCAGGTCCGTGCGAACGTCGGTCAGGTCGGCGCGCATGGCGTTGAAGCTGGACGTGGTGGCCTGTCGGAAGTCGCGGAGCTCCCCGCGGAACTCGCTCACGTCGCGGTCGGCTCCGCGAGCGAGCACGCGTGCGGCCGCGGCGTCCTGCTTGGTTGCGCGCACCTCTGCGGTCAGGTCGCGCACGTTGGTTTCAAGCGCGGAAAGGCGCGCTTCGACGTTGTCCGGCTGAGCCATGGTCGATATCCTACCGTGATCAACATTGCCCACGATCGAGCGATGACCGCTACCTAGAGTCGCGACTGAGGGTGGCAAGGAGTGCGGTGAAGGCAGCCGGGCTCGTGCTGAGGACTCGGCTGTGATCACCCGTCTTGCTGTCGCGCATCAGTGGCCCACCCGGACCGAAAGCGACCTCGACGCAGTCACCGCCGCCCCCATTGCCGCTGCCGCCACCGCTTCGACTCGACTTGCGCCAGTTCAGCGTCATCGCCCTCACCCATCAGCTGTGTTACTAGCCGGTACGGGATGCGAAATCGCGCGCGACCTCCATGATGAGCGCCTTGGATGCCGGAAGGCTCAACGCCGCGACCCGTTTCCGCTCCCAACTCATTCTATAGGGCTCGGTGGTGGTCGTTCGGTCGCGATAAACGTTGTCTCCGGGGCTGTCGATCTGCACTCGGTCGGTCGACGGGTCGTTGTCGAGCCGCAGGAGCGTGAACGCGATACCGATGCCCGGATACATGCCGGCGGCGCTCGGTTGGACCTGGATCTCGACGTTGGGCAGGTCGCTGACCTCCGCGAGGCGCAACAACTGGTCATCCATGACCTCGGCGCCGCCGATCGGCAGCCGCAGCGCCGTCTCGTGGATGACCGCGCGTACCTTCGGCGGCTTCTGCTGCGTGAGGATCTCCTGACGGTCGAGCCGGACCCGCTTCAGGCGGTCGATCTCGGCCTGTGGCATGCCCTCGCCGTTGCCCTCGAACAACGCCTGCATGTAACGCTCAGTTTGAAAATGCGCAGGAATCAGGTCGATGGTGACGATCAGGAGGTCACTCGCTTCCGCTTCCAGCTCCAGCAGTGCTCGCGACTTCACGCTGAAGTACGCCGGGAAGGTGCCGCGCCTGCCGCGGGTCTGCCTTGCCAGCTCCATAAGCGCCTCGCGCTCATGGTCATCGAGACCGTAGCGGTCGGCCAGCACACCGAGGCTGGCGCGGTTGATGGGCGCCTCGCCCTTCTCGATCCGGCCCAACGTCACCGCGCTGACGTCGATAAACTCGGCCGCGTCCTCCAGCCGTGCGATGCCGGCTCGCTTGCGGAAACTACGCAGTGCGGCACCGACCTCCCGTCGGTTGCTGCTCACGGTCTTGACCTTGCCTGCCACGTCGACTCCCTTCGGCACCAGATTTCATGGCGAAGCTACTAGCAGCCGATCTATCTTCCGCAAGGAAGTTCACCCGATCGAGGCGAGCCGCGACTGAAGATTCAAGTTTAAGCTCAGCGTAGGAATCGGCGACGTTGGGAGAATGAGATGGCACACGGGTACGTGTTGACGGAGGAGTGCAACAGCGGTGGCCACTTCGGGTTTGACAAGATCCAGACGTTCGAGCCGATCGTCGGCGACCCGGCCGAGCTGCGTGCCGGGCTCCGCGCGTGGACGCTCGCCACGGTCGCCCGCGAGCGGCTCGGCGACGGCCGCTACACCGGGTACCTCGTCGAACTGGAGGACGACGGCACGTTCGACACGTACCTGGCGCTGTGCTTCGAGGTGATCATCTGGTTCTACGAGCAGGAGTACGTGCCGGCGACACCTGACTCAGGTGCGGACCTGAGTGTCCAGTAAGCGCGCCAGCTCGGCGGCCGGGTCGTCGGTGAGACCGGTGTGCGCGGGCGAGGTCTGCAGGATCGTGCTGCGGGGCGCCGTCAGCCAGCGGAACCGTTGCCCCACCGTGCTCACGGCCATCGGGCCCGTGCCCTCGCAGGCCTGGCACAGCGAGCCGAGTGCGTCGGCGAGGATGTCCAGGTCGAGCGTCGGGTCGAGAGCACGCAGCCGGTCGGCGTCGACCTCGGTGGCGCAGCTCAGGAAGCGCAGCGTCGCGCAGTAGACGATCGCGCCGACGTTCATGAACTCGCCGCGCTCCGGCCGGGGCACCGCGCGGACCAGCGCGTACTCAAACACGTGCGGCACGGGTCTCCTCCAGCGCCGCGACCCAGGTGGCCGCGTTCGACAGGCGTGCGGCGAAGTATGCCGCGTACGCCTCGCGCACCTGCTCTGGTGAGTCGAACGCCGCGTCGGCGGCCAGCCACTCGTCGGGCACCAGCGCCAGCACGTCCCGCACGAGCGCGGGTGTGACCAGCGGTCGCAGCACGGCGTCCGCGTCGGCGATCGAGCCGGCGACCGGCATCATCACGTGGTCGGTCGCGTCGTAGCGGTACTGCGGCGCCGGCTGCCAGCCCCGCACCCAGCGGTGGTGGAAGATCAACGTCGCGCCGTGGTCGATCAGCCAGAACTGCCGGTGCCACAGCAACATGTTGGGGTTGCGCCAGCTTCGGTCGACGTTGAGCACGAGCGTGTCCAGCCACAGCAGCCGCGCGGCCAGCTCGCTGCCAGGGTCACGCACGCGCGGGTTGAAGTCGAACGAGCCGGGCAGGTAGTCGATGCCGAGGTTCAGTCCGGGGCTCGCGCGCAGCAGATCCTGGATCTCCTCGTCCGGCTCGGCGCGGGACAGCTCCGGGTCCAGCTCGACGAGCACCAGCTCGGGCACCCGGAAGCCGAGCCGGCGCGCCAGCTCGCCGACGATGATCTCGGCGGTGAGCGCCTTGAGGCCCTGGCCGGCGCCGCGGAACTTGAGCACGTACATGCCGAGGTCGTCGGCCTCGATCAGGCCGGGCAGCGAACCGCCCTCCCGGAACGGCGTCACGTAGCGGGTGGCCGCCACCGTACGCAGGTAGTTCTGATCCACATCCGCATCATGCCAGGTCAGGCCGCGACCGGCGCCCGCGTTCTGATCCCGGTCACCAGCACGAGCACCGCGCCGACCGCGGACAACGCGGCCGTGACCAGCGCCGCGGTGCCGTACCCGGACAGGAGGTCGCCGCGCGTGGCGATGACCGCGACGACCGTGATGCCGACCGCGGCGCCGACGTAGCGGGCGGTGTTGTTCGCGCCGCTGCCGACGCTGGCCTTGCCGGCCGGCACGCTCGTGACCGCGATCTGCCCGAGCGCCGCGTTGAGCACCCCGCTGCCGACGCCCGCGACGAGCAGGCCGGGCAGCAGGTCGATGGCCGAGGTGTCCGCGGTCAGCAGAAGTTGTCCGACGGCGATGAGTAGCAGGCTGAGCACGAGCCGCAGCCGCACGCTGAGCGCGGCCGGCAGCCTGCGTGCGAGCAGCGCGACGACCGCGCTGGTCGCGGACCAGGCGAGGAGCAGCAGCGCGGCCTCGAACGTCGAGTAGTGGAACGCGCGCTGGAGGAACGTCGGCGTGAACGACATCAGCGCGATGATCCCGGCGCCGGTGGCCGTGCCCGCGGCGATCGACGCGACGAACTCCGGGCGGCGGAACAGGTTCAGCTCGAGCATCGGCGCACGGGTGCGGCCCTCCCAGACGGCGAAGGCGGCGAGGAGCACGGCCGCCGCGGCGAAGAGGATGATCACGACCGGCCGCGTCCACTCCTGCCGACCCTCGACGAGCCCGGCGAGCAGGGCCACCAGTCCCCCGCCGAGCACACTCGCGCCGAGGACGTCGACAGGCCGCGGGGTGTCCACATGGGACTCGACGAGCGCGGTCCGCGCCGCGACCACCAGCACGACCGAGAGCGCGGCGAGCAGCCAGTAGCCCGCGCGCCACGAGCCGGCCTCGTCGAGCGCGCCCATGGCGAGCGGTCCGACGGCGATGCCGGCGCCGACGGCCGCGCCCCAGATGCCGGTGGCGCGGGCGCGCGCCGGGCCGGCGGGGAACGCGTGGGCGATGAGGCCGAGGCTGCACGACAGGATCGCGGCGCCGCCGATGCCCTGTCCGATCCTGGCGACCACGAGGACCACGGTGTTCGGCGCGGCGGCGGCGAGCATGCTTGTCAGGGCAAGGAGAGCCGAGCCGGCGACCATGACCTTGCGGCGGCCGTAGTCGTCGGCGATGGCGCCGGACACGAGGAGTGCGACCGCCAGCCCGACGCACATGGAGCTGAGGATCCAGGCCTGGCCACCCGGTCCGGCGGACAGGCCGGCGGCCGTGCTCGCGAGTGTGGCGAGCGGCGTCGTGAACGCGATGAGCACGAGAAAGGTGCCGCCCGCGGCGACGGCGAGTGTCCGGTTCTCAGGCACGGAGGTCCCCTTTGAGTCTGGTGACCGAACCATAGCAAGTCGGTTCAATGACCGAACTGATATTCTCGCCACGTGGGACTCGGGAAGAACTACGACGGCCAGGACTGCTCACTCGCGCGCACGCTCGAGATCGTCGGCGAGCGCTGGACGATGCTGGTGCTGCGGGACTGCTTCTTCGGGGTGCGCAGGTTCACCGATCTGCGGGCGCACCTCGACGTGCCGCGTGCCGTGCTGACCGAACGGCTGGTGGCGCTCGTCGAGTCGGGCATCCTCGCGCGGTCGGAGTACCAGGCCGGGCGGTACGAGTACACGCTCACGTCGCGTGGCCTGGACCTGTGGCCCGCCCTGTACGCGCTCGCCCAATGGGGTGAGAACCACCGCGCCCCGAACGGGCGACGCCGCGTCTTCACCCACGCCGGGTGCGACACCCCGATCGAGGCGACCGGCTTCTGCCCGACGTGCCGTGTCGTCCCGGGCCCCGCCGACCTCGACCTGAACCCGGGTCCCGGCATGCGCCCGGTACGCGACGACCCGGTGAGCATCACGCTACGCACCCGACACCGACTACTGACCCCGGTGTAGCTAGGCGAGGACTCCCGAAGCCGCCAGCTCGCCGGCCCAGTGACGGACCAGATCGTGCATTCCCTGTCGGGTCACCAGGTTCGCCGCGGTGAGCCGGTCGAAGGCGGCGGCCGCGCGCGCAGGCGACAGGTCGGCGTGAGCGGCTGCCGCGTCGAGGTCGACCAGGCCCGCCGGCAACCCGCCGAGCGCGCGGAACAACGCCGCCGCGTCCGGCCCGAGCGCCTCGTACGACCACGACAGGGCGACGCGGAGACTCGTGTTGGCGTCGCCGCTGTCGAGTGTGTCGAGCGGTGCCCTGGTCAGCGCCGCCAACACCGCACCGACGCCGCCGGCCCGCTGCACCCGCTCCGCGGCGATCACGAGTGCGAGCGGGAGGTGGTCGCACAGCGCCGCGAGCCGCGCCAGGTCTGCTGGCGCGCCGGGCACCCTGGCCGCGAGCAGCTCGACCGCGCAGCTCGCCGACAGGTGCGGCACGGTCATGCGGTAGGCGCCGTCCCGCACCGACAGCCCACGCAACTGGTCGCGGCTGGTCACCACCACGAGCGCGGCCGTGCCAGGCAGCAACGGCCGCACCTGCTCGGCGTCGCGCGCGTTGTCCAGCAGGAGCAACGCGTGCCGGCCGGCGAGCGCGGTGCGCAGCGCGGCGAACCGCTCCTCGGCCGCGTGCGGTATCAGCTCGCTGTGCACGCCAAGTGCACGCAGCAGCGTCGCGGCGGCCATCGCGGGCGGGATCGGCGGCTCTGGTCCGTAGCCACGCAGGTCGAGATGGAGCTGCACGTCCGGGCACCGCGCGGCGACGCGGTGCGCCCAGCGGACGGCGAGCGTGGTCTTGCCGACACCCGGCGGGCCGTCGAGCGACACGATCGCACTGCCGAGTCTGGTCAGTACGCCGTCCAGCTCGGCGAGCTCGGCGTGCCGGCTGGTGAACGTGGTGACGTCATGGGGGAGTTGGCGCGGACAGTGCTCCCGCACCGGCGGCGCCCCGTCGAGGAGGATCTCCCGCTGCAGCGCGACGAGCTGCTCGCTCGGGTCGATGCCCAGCTCGTCGGACAGCAGCGTGCGCACGTGCTGGAAGGTGCCGAGTGCCTCCGCACGCCGGCCAGCCCGGTGCTGCGCGGTGATCAGCCGCAGCCACAGGGACTCCCTGGTCGGGTGGTGACCGGTCAGGTCGCGCAGCTCGGCGATGAGCCGTTCCGGCCGGCCGGTCGCCAGCTCGAGGTCGATGCGGCGGCCGGTGGCCGCGAACCAGTTCTCGGTGAGCGACGGCAGCACGTCGCGGTCCAGCCACGTCGAGTTCAGTTCGGCGAACGGCCTGCCCCGCCACAGCGCGAGCGCCTCGCACAGCAGGTCCAGCTCGACCTGCGCGGTGTCGGTCCGGTCGGCGCGGCGGAGCAGCGCGTGGAACCGGTGCACGTCGACCGCGTCCGGCGCCACGTCGAGCAGGTAGCCACCGCCGGGGTGCGTGCGGACCAGCTCCGGGCCGAGCAGTTTCCGCAGCCTGCCGAGGTAGGTGTGCAGCGTCTTGCGGGCGCGGTGCGGCGCCGCGGCCGGCCACACCTGGTCGGCGAGCCGGTCCAGCCCGACCGGCTCACCCGCCGCCAACACGAGCGCGGTGAGCAGGGTCCGCAGCCGGCCCGCCGGCACGTGCACCGGCCCGTCGGCGCCGGCCACCTCCCACGGGCCGAGCAACCGGAAGCACAGTTGTCGGCTCACGTCCGCATTGTCGACGTTGTGCCGTGGCCGTGCCACTATGAGAAGTCGTTGGCACAACGTGAATGTGCGCGCCCGGTGTGGCCTCGGTGAGGGCAGAGTGTGAGCGGGGTGTGAGTGCGGCCTGCTTCTGTCGGCACATCTGTCGACGATGAGGAGGGCCAATGCGCTCGAGGTTGAACACCTTGGCGGACCGCCTGGTGACCAGGCTGGTGCCGAAGATCACCGCGGGCGCCTGCGCCTGCAACGGTTACGAGTACGAGTGCAGTTCGTGGTGCACGATCACGAGGTGCGCCAGGGTCGGCCGCAACTGCGACTGCAGCAAGATCATCAGCCGCTCGTGCGTCTCCCTGGCCAACTGCAACTGGGCCTGCTGATGATGGCGGCACTCATCGCCGCTGTGATCGTGCTCGGCGTGTTCGGCGTGCTCAATCTGGTGTTCTGCCTCGGCATCATCCGCAGGCTGCGTGAGCACACCGAGCTGATCGAGAACATGGGCCGCGGCGGGAACACCGACCTGATCCTGTCGGCGGGCGCGACGATCGGCGCCTTCTCGACGTCCACAGTGGATGGTGCGGAGGTGTCGAACGCGGCGCTGACCGGACCGACGCTGGCGGCGTTCTTCTCGCCCGGCTGCGGTCCGTGCGAGTTGGAGCGGCCGGAGTTCGTCGCGTTGGCCGCCACGTATCCCCGCGACCGGGTGTTGGCCGTGGTGACCGGAGTCGACGACGAGGCGGCCGCACCGCTCGTCGCGGAGCTGCGGGGCATCGCCACCGTGGTCCGCGAGGCCGACGACGGCCCGGTCCAGCAGGCGTTCGGCGTCGGCGGCTACCCCACGTTCGCGCTGGTCGAGCCGAACGGCCTGGTGGTCGCCGGCGGGCTGAGGGTGGCGTCGCTGCCGACCCCCGTGCCGGCCTGACCGGTGGGCCCGCCATACGAACGGCATGGCGGGCCCACCGTCCGCTAGCGGACCGCCACCGCGTACTGCGGGATCAGCTCCGCGCCGAGCGACTGCTTCAGCTCCGGCTTGCCCCGGCCGACGATCACGCCCTCCTTGCCGTCGCGCTGGGCCAGCTCCACCAGCAGCGCGTAGTGGTACATGTAGAGGTTCGGCCGGTCGGGACGGGTGGCGGGCACCGCCGACCAGTGCCGCGAGATCGGCCAGCGCGGGTGGTCGAGGATCGAGATGAGCGCCTCCAGCGCGCCGGACTCCCGGTCTCGGAACGCGCCGACCTGCACGTCCGGCTGCCGCAGCAACGCGGCGAGGTAACCGGTGCCCAGCGGCAGCGGCGCGAGGCGGCCAGCGTACTTCCGCTCGTTGTGCCGCAGCACGGCCGCCACCTCGACGGGGTCGAGCGAGG
>Ga0193717_1000539_pt1 | contig 25176 bp, 20 predicted proteins | sample U2c2metaG_FD_145900 | JGI IMG/M metagenome (GOLD analysis project Ga0193717, IMG submission 145900) | Soil microbial communities from a riparian zone of the East river system, Colorado, United States - U2c2 | ecosystem: Environmental > Terrestrial > Soil > Riparian zone | place: USA: East River...
CCTCATAGCACCCAACGCGTTTAAGAATAGCCTTTCCGCCGGAGAGGCCGCCCTTTCCATCCGCAACGGATTGCTGAAGAGCGGGCTCGAATGCACCTGCGAATGCTTTCCCATCGGCGATGGCGGCGACGGCACGGTCGATCTTATTATCGAACGGCTCGGCGGAACCAAACCCGAATCAGAAGCACGCGACCCCCTCGGAAGAAAAATTACAACCTACTTTGGACTCATAGCATCCCCCGCAACGCCCACATCCCAAGCCGCCGCAACGCCGGCACCCCCCACCGCCCTCATCGAAATGGCCAACGCATCCGGCCTTCGCCTCCTGACCCCCAGCGAGCTCAACCCCCTGCGCGCCCTATCCCTCGGTACCGGCGACCTCATCCGCGCCGCATTGGACAAAAAAGCCCGCCGCATCATCATCGGCATGGGCGGCTCGGCAACAGTAGACGGCGGCACAGGAATACTCGAAGCACTCGGCGCCCGATTTCTGGACGATAAAGGCGCGCCGCTGCAAAACTTGCCGGAGACCCTGATCAACCTCGCTTCGATCGATACCTCAAAACTCGATCCCCGCCTGTCCAACACCGAACTGATCGTACTCTGTGATGTGGACAATCGACTCCTCGGTCCCTCCGGCTCGGCCGCTGTTTTCGGCCCCCAGAAAGGCGCCACCCCCCAGGCCGTCGGCCAACTCGATGCCGCTCTCAGCCGCTTCTCGGAGATCGTAAGAGAACAGACAGGAAGAGATATGAAGACAGTAGTCTATGGTGGCACAGCAGGCGGCGCCGCCGCCGGTCTCTATGGTTTGCTGAACGCCACCCTTGTAAATGGGATCGATTATTTCCTGGACATCACCGACTTCGATAAAGCCCTGTCCTCAGCCACCTGGGTCATTACAGGAGAAGGCAGCATCGACGAGCAGACTTTACAAGGAAAAGGACCGTATGGAGTTGCATCACGCGCGAAAAACCAACGCCTCCCGGTAATAGGTCTCGCAGGGAGAGTTCCACTGGAACCCAGCGTCAGATTAAAGAAGTGCTTTGATACGCTGCTTGCTATCGGCAACGAGCCCACGGATCTCGCCGGCGCATTAACGAATACCACCGCCAATCTCACACGCACAGCAGAAGCTATCGGCCATCTGCTCTACCAGGCTCAAATCCGGTAATTGCAAGATAGTGCAGGTTCGACTCCTGTTCCGGGTACCAAGTAGCCTTGTAAATGATTTACAAGGCTTTCTAATTTTTGGAAGTGTCAATTCTTCTTGCTTTTCTTCGCTTTCTATTACCACTTCCGACACTTCGCAATGATACCCCAATTTTGCAGGCACACTACTGAGAAAGTATGTGTGCTATATCATTCAATTCCCCATTTCCCAGTTAGACGAGATATTTAGTGACAAGAAAAGTAGTACTGGCATGTCATATGTTGACAGTCTTCTCTTTGAATGATCTTGAGGGTATCAGAATATCCCTTATACCTAACCTTCTGCGTGCCAAAGTCACATCCAATGAAACCTGTAAACCATGATTTAGCATCATGAAGGCGTTGAGCAGTGCAAATGTACTCCTTCGGGTCAGAGGTATAGTGTAGCCGAATCGCATCAAGAAAAATTCTAAAACTATCGATTGCCATCTTCATCACAATCTTTTCATTTAAGTATAAATTGTCGTCAAGTGCATTTCCTATTTTGGTCGATAATGACTGCAATTGCTGATTCTGATAGTCAGAATCCCTTTTAAATTTTTCAAAATCGGCGGTCTCAATGACTTGATGGATAGCATAAATATCCTCGGATGTAATGAAAATTTGCTTTAAGGCCTGATCCCACTTTCGTTTCCCGTCCTCTACCTTGGATGCATTTTTTAAAGCCCCTCGATTTTGCCTGTCCTTGCCTTGATAATAATTATTGACGGTGCCGTTATTGTTCTTTATGTTTACAGATTGCGACAATCCTCCATAAACAAATATTATAATAAAAGTAAACAACAAGCTATTTTTTTTCATCGGACTTGTCATTTATTTTAATCGAGATTGTTCCGTTATTTTCTTTAACATTTATTGATTTATCCTCAATTGTCGGCGTTCGGGAGATAATGTTTGTATCATTCGCCGGAGGTATGTTAACTTCAATTCCATCCTTCGATATTTTGTTGTGCTTATCGCTCAAAATTATAATTAAAAATGAGACTCCCGCAATTACAATAATCGCCGAAATAAAACTAACTATATAAGGCCTGGTGGTTGGATTCTTTATGCCTTTAAGAAGGTCAATATTTTTAAACATATTCTACGTTGGGTAACACAAATATACCAAATTATCCATATTCATAACGATGAAAAGAAAATCATGTACTATCGCTCGTGTTATTCTATAATTCCTTATATCCAGTTAAATTCTTTGGAGTATGCAAATCGTCATAAAATGGAGATTCAGTTTCTTCATCAGACGGTAGCCAATGATTATTTATTTTGGTGACCAGTTCTGTCAATTGACGTTTAACCCCTTTTATTGTAAAATCAATACATACAATTTTATTAATTTCCTTGCTATAGTCATATGCAACAGTTGTTACAAACCAGAAACCTTCACTGAAATTCTTATGGCTAGTAGTCATTGGTAAAATTTCATAATCATACGGTTTGCCCGTTTGTTCCTCTTCCTTGATAGCCCTATAAACAATTACTTCGTCGAAAATCTGCTCGGTCAATCCACAGAGTTCTCCTGTACAACACAAATAAGAAACTAATTTCTCAATACAGTTGTTAGCAACTTCAATTAAAAGCCCTTCATCCGTATTGTCAGCTGTGGTAAAGACCATCCAATTATCAGCAGGTAACAGGTTAAGCCAATTTTCGTCGGTGCGAATGTTTGTGTAAAGAATCTGTCGGTTTTTAACATGCCCTAAGAGTTCCATCAATAAATTTTGAGAATCATTATGGAATCTGCTTCAGTAGTTCTTGTAGTTCTTTATTGGAGATATCACCCTGTTCAGATTTATCGTATATTGAAAGCAGATAGACGGTTTCATCTTCGATCACAATGTTGGTAATAATTCTGGCACCGCCAGATTTTCCCTTTCCTTTTGAAGCGATTGACAGTCTAATTTTATAGCAATTATTACCCAAAGACGTTCCTTGTTCGGGATTTTCTTTCAATTCCTTAACTAGATTCAGAAGTTCTTTTTGAAGAGAATGGTACTTTTTAATAAGTCGCTTGGCCTGCCGCTCAAATGCAGATATAGTCTTAACTTTATAGGCCATTCAAAAAGTCCTCAGCGTTGCGAGCTTTTTTCTTGCCTTCCTTTATAAGTTTCATTTCTTCTACGGCCTCTTTAATGCCAGCTCTGATTTCATTTTTCCCATGCTTTTCAGTTGGGCTTACATCCTTGAGCCCAAGGCTTTTTACCAATTCCATGAAGAAAGGGTATTTTTTATCAGGAATTTCAACTATAACTTGTCTCATGTGCACGAATTTACCATATTTTAAAGAATTGTTCAAGTCGCATTTAAAGTGTAGATAGAGCTCTTTGCATCAAAAGAGAGTGAAACGAAAATAATAATAAACTCTTAATCAACTGAAAATTAAATCATTAGTGCCCTCACTCATTTATTCTCATCAGCCCGCTCCGCCGCCGGCATAGGCATCATCTTCCGCGGCTGCAGCAACTTGGCGACCAACCCCGTCCAACCCGTTTGATGCGATGCCCCCAGCCCCTTCCCGGTATCCCCGTCAAAATATTCGTAAAATAATATATAGTCCTTAAAATGCGGATCATGCTGCATCTTCTCATTGGCACCATTCACCGGCCTCAACCCCTTCGAATCCCGTAAAAAGATCTTCGCCACCCTCATCGACAATTCCTCACTGATCTCATTTAAGGTGAAATACTGCCCCGAGTTGGTCGGATACTCTATCTTGAAATCATCCCCATAGTAATGATGGAATCGCTGTAAAGCTTCGATCAGCATGTAGTTCACCGGCATCCATATCGGACCCCGCCAGTTGGAGTTGCCCCCGAATAAAGGGACATTGGACTCCGCCGGCGTATATTTTATCGTCAGCACCGTACCATCCCCCTTCATTAATTCATAGGGATGCTGCTCGTGATGCTTTGACAACGACCGTACGCCATAGTCACCAAGGAATTCCGTTTCGTCCAGCATACGATAGAGCATGCGTTTGACCCGATGCCCCCGCAACAAAGACAACAGGTGTTTCTCCTCCGACCCCTTTTCATGCCAGCGCGATACCAGCGCGGCAAGATCCGGACGATGTTCCAGCAGCCATTTCAGACGTTTGGCAAACTCCGGCAGAGATTGCAGCAGCTCGTCGTCGATGACCTCGACGGCAAACAATGGGACCAGACCCACCATCGACCTTATCTTTATACGGACGCTCACGTCATCGGGCATTCGCAGCGTGTCATAGAAGAACTCATCCTCACTGTCCCAGAGACCACCGGTGCCCGTACCCAGGTTTGCCATAGCCGCAGCAATATGCAAAAAGTGCTCGAAGAACTTATTGGCCATGTCCTGGTAGACAGGATTCATCATGGATAACTCCAGGGCAATGCGCATGAGGTTCAGCGAATACGTGGCCATCCAGCTGGTACCGTCCGCCTGTTCCAGTCGGGAACCATCCGGCAGACGCATGTTGCGGTCGAACACCCCGATATTGTCCATGCCCAGGAACCCCCCTTCAAAGATATTATTGCCCTCCGCATCCTTTCGGTTGACCCACCACGTGAAATTCAACAGCAGCTTGTGAAAAACGGTCTCCAGGAATATGATATCCCCCTTCCCTCCATTCTGGTGTTTGTCTATTTCATAGACCCGGTAGGCGGCCCAGGCATGCACCGGCGGATTGGTGTCGCCAAACGCCCACTCATAGGCCGGCAGCTGACCATTCGGATGCATATACCAGTCATGCGTCAGCAACACCAGCTGGTGCTTGGCAAAATCGGCATCTATCAGCGCAAAGATGATACAATGGAAGCCCAGGTCCCAGGCGGCATACCAGGGATACTCCCACTTGTCGGGCATGGAAATAATATTGCTGTTCTTGAGATGGCTCCATTCGTAATTGCGGCCCTTCCTTCGCTCCGGTGGAGGAGGCGGCTGCAACGGATCGCCCTTCAGCCATTCGTCCACGTTAAAGTAATACAGCTGTTTGTTCCACAACATGCCCGCAAACGCCTGACGCTGTACCCTCTTTTCATCTTCATCCTTTATATCCGCCTGCACCTCTGCGTAGAAGTCATCAGTCTCCTTTATCCGCGCGGCAAAGATCTCGTCGAAGTCGTAGAAGGGACTATTGTTATTATGGGCATTCGCCAGCCGCAGCCGGATGGTCTCCGAACCGCCGCCGGGAATGAGCTTGTCATAATTCAACACCGCCTTTGTGCCTTGCTGGTAGTTTACGGCGTGTTCATTGCCGTGTATGATAAATTCCTGAAAACCATCCTTGAAATATCCTGTTTTGTCAGCTCCATAAAGCTTCCTGGTATTCGTCTCATTGTCGCAGAACAAATACCTGTCCGTCTCATCCCCATATAGGGCAAATTCTCCCAGCTCCCTGTGTTCGACAATGATATTGCCTTCGTTGGAAGATATCATTGTCGGCTTATAGTCATCGTAACCCCAGCTCCAGGTGTTGCGGAACCAGATAGTAGGCAGGATATGCAGCGGAGCCGCATTCTTCCCCCGGTTGTGCACCGTTATCCGGACAAGGATATCTTCCATGTCCGCCTTTGCATATTCGATAAAGACGTCGAAGTATTTGTCCTCATTAAAAATGCCCGTATCCATCAGCTCAAATTCAGGCTGCTCCCGGGTTCGCTTTTTGTTCTCCTGCACCAGCCAGTCATAAGGGAAAGCTTCCTGCGGATACTTATAAAGCATCTTCATATAGGAGTGGGTAGGCGAGGAGTCGAGATAATAATACAGCTCCTTCACATCCTCCCCATGATTACCCTCATAGCTGGTCAGGCCAAACAGCTTATCTTTTATGATCGGGTCTTTTTTATTCCAGAGACCGACGGAAAAACATATCCGCTGACGTTTGTCCGATATTCCGCCTATGCCCTCTTCTCCCCATCGCCAGGCCTTACTGGCGGCCATATCATGCGTAGTATAAGTCCAGGCCTGCCCGTCGGCGCTATAGTCTTCCCTTACCGTGCCCCATTGTCTGTCTGATAAATAGGGACCCCATAATTTCCAGTCCGGTATCTTTAATCTGTCTTTTTCCATTTTCTCCCATCAAGTTACCTATTTAATCATTTGGACAACTAACACAACTGTTATTTATATATAAAAATTCCAACCAAAAGGGTCTTCGGCGCGGCCATAACGAATGTCATCCAACATTTGCTTCAGCTCCATCCCCACGCCGCCCCCAGCCCCGCTGCCAGCACTCGCACCCCCGTCGCCAAAACCTTCGCCCATTTCATCCCCATGACTCCCGACCACCGGCAGCCTATAATCCTTCCCATCGATACCGATCTCCATGATCGGCGAGACAACAGCCGCAGTCCCCGCACCAAAAGCTTCCCGTACCCGACCCCTTTCCAATCCTTCCTTCAGCTCATCCACACTTACATTCCTTTCCTCCACCGGTATGCCCGCACCGGCCGCCAGCGTCAGCAAACTATCCCGCGTCACGCCATCCAGTATGGTATCCGTTAGAGGCGGAGTCACCAACACCCCGTCAATCACAAAGAAGACATTCATCATCCCCGACTCTTCGATATAGTTGTGGTCCTTTCCGTCAGTCCACAATACCTGGTCATAACCTTCTTCTTTTGCCTTTTCCGTAGGATACAAGGCCCCGCCATAGTTGCCGCCGCATTTGGCAGAACCCGTTCCACCCCGCACCGCCCGGACATATTCACGCTCCACCTTGACCCGCACCGGCCGCGAGAAATAATTGCCGCCCGGCGAACAGACTATGGCAAATTTATAGCTGTCCGCAACCTTGACTTTTAGCTTCGTATCCGTGGCTATCTGAAAAGGCCGGATGTACAAGGCGCTTCCTGCCTGCCCCGGCACCCAGTCCTTTTCCAGCTCGACCAGCCGGCGAAGACCGCCGATAAAGACTTCCTGCGAAACCACTGGCATACACATCCTCTCCGCAGACCTCACCAGCCGCTGATAATGCTTGTCGGGCCGGAAAATATGTATCCGACCATCCTCAGTCCGGAATGCCTTCATTCCCTCAAAAATGGTCTGCCCATAATGAAAGGCCAGTGTGGTAGGCAGAAGACTAAACGCCCCAAAAGGAACAATCTCCGGCCCCAGCCATCGACCCTCCTTATAGTCACAGACCAGCATATGATCCGAGTGGTAAATTCCCATTTCAGGATTATCCCAGTCTACTTCGTCATGATGGGAATGATAGGTCCTGTGAACAGGAATATATAGTCCGGTAGTCTTTTCCATAATGGTTGTTTTAGTACAAAGTTCTATAATATGTAGTAAAAAAACAGATGCAGATTTATGATATTTGGCTGTAACAGATGACGAAAATTTCAGCCTTCCGGGCAATGATAAACATAGCCTGACGTTTATAGATTTAACACCAATACGTACTTATGAAAAAACTCTATCTATTAACCTTCTCTGTACTATTATTTACAGCCTGTAGTAAAAAGGACAAACCCATGCCGCCGCCCCCCGCACCCACGGGTACAGGGGTAGGAACAGCCGTCGGAAAACAGCTGTCCGCTACCGATAGCCTGAGCAGTTTTAACGGCTATTATAAAACGACCACTCTCAGCGACCAGGACGTCGCTACCGGCATTACCATTTTTGCTCCTGCCAACAGCACATTTGGCAGCGGCCAGGTCCTGGTCAACGGTGAGCTGCCGGATTCTTCACAGCTAAAAGACTATATTGTAAAAGGGCTCTTCAAGGCCGCTGACCTGACAGACAAGAAGACCCTTACCACGCTAAGCGGGAAAACATTGACCGTCGCCGTTAGTGGAAGCGAGATCCGTGTCAATGGCGTACTCATCAACCTTGCATCGGTCTATACGGGTGATGGATTTATTATCTACAGCGCTTCCCGCCTGTGGAATGCAGCGGCTGTTTTCTCCTACACGATATGGGACGCCACCCAATGGTCCGCTTCCAAGCCAACAGGAGACCTGGCGACAAGCGCCGGCGTTGCCCTCTACATCAGCCAGGCCGATTATGCTTCCGGCGCAAAAGCCGTCTATTCGGTCACAACGGGCAATGACGGCGTGGCAACCTTTAACGGAGTAAGACCAGGAAACTATTATGTCGTCGCTTCGAAAGGCCCGGTCAACAACGTATTCAACGTTTATAACGAAACCCTTAGCGGAGCCTATTTTGGTTATGCAACCGACAACGTTATCGACAACAGCGGCAATATCAAATGGAAAGATGTCAATGCCGATGGCGTCATAGATACACACGATATGGTTGCCGTGCCGGCATTAACGGTACAGGCAAAAAAAGACAGTTCGTCGAACGGGATTATCCTGATCGGTTATGTTACCAAACCTCTGCAGACTGCCACCGATGCACAGAATATCCTGAACAGCAGCTATTCCGGTCTTCTCCTGGCCTATTCCAGCATGGTGGTGCTGGATGGCATGCTTAGCGATGATGCCGCCTGCACATCCCAGCCGAACTATTGCACCTATGATAATTTTGCAATGACGGCGACAGACGCTAACATATCCACTCTGTGGAGCGGTACCTATAATCTGATCGGTGGTCTCAACCGCGTGATAAAAGATGTGCCGGGAATGGATCTCGCCGCCGACCAGAAGGCTGACCTGATCGCACAGGCCAAAGGTTTGCGCGCCTATATTTACCTCATAATGGGACAATATTTTGGAGACCTGCCTATTCACAATAATATTTCGTCCACTTTGTTCCCCGGTATAAGCAGAAGCACCATATCGGATGTATACAATGCGATCATCACCGATCTCACGGCTGCCGCTGCAGACCTGCCTGTTGCACGCGCGACTGGCCAGATCCAGCTGACAAAGGCGGCGGCCTATGGCCTGCTCGCAAAGGCAGCCCTCTGGAAAAAGGACTACGCCGCTGTTGCGGGGTATACAGCCCAGGCGATGACCAACACCAGCAACACCCTTTCCCTGGTCAACACCTGGTTCACCTCGGCAACTAATGCAGAAAATATATGGTCTCCGTCGTTCTCGAACATCGGCATCCTGATCCCCTGGTACTATGCCGGCATCTTCCCATCGACCACCGTCAAGATCTGTCCTGTCCTTCGTTTTGGACAGATCCTGCTGATAGACGCCGAAGCTCAGATTGCCCTGGGCCACTATTCCATCGCGGAGCAGGATATCAACGCTTTGCTGACCAGGCGGTCGCAATCCGCCGTATCCGTTACCAATACGACAGATGGGACAGCCGCTTTACAGGCTGCCTGGCAGACAGAGACCTATCGGCAGGGCGACCGGTTTGTCAACCTTCTGCGATGGGGTACAGCTTCGCAGGTTCTTGGCCCTAACGGATTCGTGCCCGGGAAAAGTAATTTGCTGCCGATCCCTCAGAGTCTCCTGAATGGGTATCCGAACCTTGTACAAAACGCCGGCTACTAAGCGTCCGTTCTCCTCCCTAAATACATCAAAATGAAGGCCGTCCGCAAGGGCGGCCTTTCTTTTGGTCGCATAAATGAAAATCCGTAAATTACAGTAGAAGCTCTTTTCCTCACACAAAATCGATGCTATATGAACCTCGTACAACGCGTTGAGCACTGGGGTGACACCCATCATCCACAATGGCTCGATATAGTCCGCATCCTGCTGGGAGTATTCCTCTGTTACAAGGGAGTAGATTTTCTGATGAACATGGGATCCATGCTTTCCCTTCTCACGAACAAAACGTCCTTTGGGTCTTTTTCATCCATGATGATGAGCAACTACATTGCCTTTGCCCATATCCTGGGAGGGATCTTGCTTATCCTTGGCGTCCTCACCCGTTTTGCCTGCGTGATCAATATTCCTATACTGCTGGGAGCTATCATGTTTGTGAACACGGAAATGTACCGGCCATTTTCCGCCGTGCTGCTGCCCATCGCCGTGCTCCTGCTGCTCATCTTATTTCTTGTCGTAGGCAATGGACGACTATCTTTTCTTTCGCTCAAAGAAACCAAAGGCGCTTAATGATAAAGGGAGTTATTCTCCGTAAATTTTTTCTATCAGTTTCCCGAACTTTTCGGTAACGACCTTGCGCTTCAGACTCAGCTTTGGCGTCATCTCACCGCCGTCAATCGTCCATTCCACCGGTAACAGCTCGAATCTTTTGATCTGCTCTACATGGTTGAAATTCTTATTGTAGCTCTCTACGACCTCTTTATAAAAAGCAAGCACTTCCGGCTGCCGGATCATTTCTTCATTTGTACCTGCCTTGACATTGTGCAGCTTACACCACTCCTGCAAATAGGCAAATGCAGGAACGATCAACGCCCCCACAAACTTCCGCTCCGGCCCCACGATCATGATCTGCTCTACATAAGGAGATTCCTTTAGCTTACTTTCGATAGCCAAAGGCGCCACATATTTCCCGCCGCTCGTCTTGAACATCTCCTTCTTCCGGTCGGTTATCTTCAGGAAACGCCCCGCCACCATCTCTCCGATGTCACCCGTATGGAACCAGCCCCCGGTCATTACTTCAGCCGTGAGATCGGGCCGTTTGTAGTATCCCATCATGACACTGGGTGCCTTGCAGAGTATCTCTCCGTCTTCGGCTATCTTAACCTCGACATTGGAAAGCAGCGGACCAACGGTGCCAAACATACGATCTTCAACTTCCACCCTGTTCGCGCTGATCACCGGGGAGGTCTCCGTAAGACCATATCCTTCCATAATGGCTACACCCGCCGCGGTAAAAATTCGGATCAGCCTCACCTGGCAGGCCGCCCCACCACTGACGATACAGATGATATTACCTCCAAGGGCTTCCCTCCATTTGCTAAAGATCAGCTTATTGGCCAGGGACAACTGCATATCGTACCAGAATCCCATTTTTTTGTTGATCTCATACCGTGCCCCGAGCCCGCAAGCCCAGAAGAAAAGTTTTTTCTTCACACCCGTCAGCTCCGATCCCTTCTGCATGATACGATCGTACACCTTCTCCAGCAAACGCGGAACAGTGACAAACATCTGCGGCTTCACCTCCTTCAGATTTTCCCCGATCGTGTCCATGCTTTCCGCGTAATAGATACTGCTGCTGCTGAATAAGTAGAGATAGGTCAGCATTCGCTCATAGATGTGATTCAGCGGCAAAAAGCTAAGCACTTTCAGCGGCCCCGGCGGCATACAGGGCAGACAGGCAATGACATTGCTGAGGATATTTTCATGGGAGAGCATGACCCCCTTGGGCGTGCCCGTAGTCCCTGAAGTATAAATGATAGTGGCCAGGTCCTTATAATCTATCTTATCGCTGATGGATCTGAGCCGCGCGAGATTTTCCGGTGTTGGCTTGATCAGCAATTCTTTCCAGTGCCGGGCGCGGGCCACATGCTCGAACGTATACACCTCGCGGAGACTAGGCACCCTCTCTTTTACGCTTAATACTTTATGGAAGAGTTCCTCATTATCGACAAAAACGATCTTTACCTGCGCATCATTCAGAATGAACTCCAGCTCATTGACAGAGATGGTTGGATAGATCGGAGCAAGCGTGGCGCCGGTCTTCTGTACGGCAAGATCGACCATTATCCATTCGGGCCGATTCTTTGCAACAATGCCCACCTTGTCCATTCCCTCCGGGGTCCGGTCTCCCCCGGAGATCCCCAGCTCAAGAAGACCCAGGCTTAGCTTATCAACAGTTTCCGCTATCTCTGCCGTACTATACTTTTTCCAATCTCCATCTTCCTTGGCAGCTAACATATCGGGGTACGATCCTTTCTCCAGGTTGATCTGGAGGCAATCGAACAATCGTCGGGGTTCGGTCATAATAATAGTTTATTCCGCCATCAAATTAGCGAAAAAACCACTAATGACCTACTTCGTTAGAGTCTGATAATATTGTCCTTCCGGCAACTTAAATATCCGCCCTTTTTGAAAATTAACAAACCGGTTGTACTCGTCGGCATGGGCATTACTCCAGGCCTGAAAAGCCGGCAGATTTTGAGCGGCGCCAAAGACCCATTGATTATAGGCATCATACATCCCGTCCTTCAGCAGCTGGCGCTGGTAATCAAAAAGGCGGAAGGGGAAATTGGTGGGATAGGTGTTGAACCAGTTGATAATGAACTTTGTACGTAAGACGGTGAGAGATTCCGCACTGATCCCGTCCTTGACGGTAAATGCCAGCTTGCTCATCACATTCAGATAAGCAGATACAAAAGGCGATTTTAAATCCTGCCCTTTCTGCATGTCAGCATCCGTAAACAGCTTCTTATATGCTTCCGTTAACATATCTTTTATCTCCGCGGTCCGCGTGCTATAGCTTTCCAGGTTGAGAAAGGTCTCGCCATACAGCAGCGCCCAGACCTTGTCATATGTGAGATAATAATACCTGGACGCATTGTAATAGTTGGAGGAATTATTGGGGTCGACTTCGATGCCCTTCTCCCATAGTTTGATAGCTCCATAATCCTGGCGGGCCCAGAGCATCTCGCCATACTCACTGTACAGGACACCGCTGCGGGGATAACGTTTGAGCGCCGCCTTATACATCTTCTCACATTCCTTTATATTATCTATCGCCTTATACAATAAAGCCAGGATCTGGTAGGACTGTACGTCCGCATCCGGCCTTTCCACCATCTTCTGCGCAACAGACAGCCCCTTGGGAAATTCCCGGTCGAGGTAATAATTAAAGGACAGGTCTTTTTGTAATTCGAAGTTTTGCGGGTCCTTTTGCAGGGCTCCGTTCAAAACCACAATTGCATTGGTATAATCCCCCTGACGGGTAAAAGCCTTGGCCGTTTCCTGGGGTGTCTTACTTTCGGATGACTGTGCGAAGGTCGACAGGGTAGTAAGGGTCAATGCAAAGGATAAAAAAAAGATCCCGTTCATAGTTATATAATTATATATTAGCAATCCTTAAATAAGATGCGTCAGCAGCCCATCTCTCAGCTTGGGCTCAAACCATGTGCTCTTAGGCGGCATGATCTCCCCGTTATCCGCTATATCAAAAAGCTGCTCAATACTCACAGGATAAAGACTAAAAGCCGCCTTCATCTCCCCGCTGTTTACCCGCTTTTCCAGTTCGGCAAGCCCGCGGATGCCACCCACAAAATCGATCCGCTTGTCCGTCCTCGGATCCTTAATACCCAAATGCTTTTCCAGGATATTCTTTTGCAGGATGGTCACATCCAGTATGCCTATCGGATCAGTGCCAAAACTTCCTTCCCTGGCGACAAGCGTGTACCAGCTGCCATCTACATACATCCCGAATTCGTGTAGCCGTCCCGGTGAAAAAGCTTGCCCTACCTTGCCGACAAAGAATTCCTTTTGCAGACTGTCGACGAATTCTTCGACATTGTGGTTATTCAGGTCATGCACCAGCCGGTTATAATCGAGGATATGCAGCTGATCGGAAGGAAAAAGCGTGGTGAGAAAATAATTAGAGGCTTTGGTAGCCGCCGCCCCCAGGGCCTTTCGCACTTTTGCGGCAGAGGCGGCGCGGTGATGCCCGTCCGCAATATAGGTGAACGGCACTTCGCTGGCAAAAAGACCGCCGATAGCCTGAATAGTTCCTTCATCATCCACCACCCAGACCGTATGACCGATGCCGTCCGTCGCGGTAAAATTATACAGCGGACTATGATCCCGCTTCCAGCTTTCGATCAGGTCATCAATAGCGTTGACACTCTTATAAGCAAGGAAGACATTGCCTGTCTGAGCCCGTATCGTCTTCATATGATTGATCCGGTCGTTCTCCTTGTCAGGCCGCGTGAGCTCGTGCTTCTTTATAATGCCATTTTCATAATCGTCTACACTGCTGCCACAGACCAGCCCCGTCTGACTCCTGCCATCCATCACCAGCTGATAGATATAGTAGCAAGGCTTATTCTCTTCTATCAGGATCCCCTGCTCGATAAATGATTGCAGGTTTTCCTTTGCCTTATCATATACTTCCTGGGAATGCGTGTCGACATTCAGCGGCAGATCCACTTCCGACTTCGTGATATGCAGAAAAGAATATTGATTGTCAGCGGTTTCTTCCCTGGCCTCATGACTGTTCAGCACGTCATAGGGCTTCGAGGCTACCTGGCTGGCTAATTCGGGCGCAGGCCGCAAAGCCTGGAAAGGAACAATCGTAGACATATAGGTTATGCTTTTTTAAGTGCAAATTCTTTCATGAGGCTTGTCAATAGCTGTACGCTCTCAATGGGCAGGGCATTGTACAACGAAGCCCGGAACCCTCCAACACTGCGGTGTCCCTTTATGCCTACCATCCCATTCTCTTTACAGATGGCGAGAAATTCCTTCTCCATTTCCGGATCGTCCATCACCCAGACGACATTCATCTTACTCCGGTCTTCTTTCGCCACGGTAGGACGAAAGATTGGCAGGCTGTCCAGCGTGTCATACAGCAGCGCTGCTTTCCGGTCGTTGAGCTTTTCTATCGCGGCGACGCCCCCCTGCTGTTTCAGCCAGCGTAAGGTGAGCATACAAACATAGACGGCAAACACTGGAGGAGTGTTGAGCAAAGAACCGTTTGCAATATGCTCCCGGTAATCCATCATCGTCGGTAATGGACGATTCGCCTTGTCTAAGATATCCTTTCGGACGACAACCAGGTTTACACCCGCCGCCCCCATATTCTTCTGGGCTCCGGCATAGATAACGGCGAATTTGGAGAAGTCCATCACGCGACTGAGGATATCACTGCTCATGTCAGCCACCAGTGGAACGGATGTTTCCGGAATGACATGCATCTGCGTGCCTTCTATCGTATTATTAGTGGTATAATGAAAATAGGCTGCTTCCGGCGGGATCGTATACCCTTTGGGGACATAGCTGTAATTCCTGTCCTTTGAGCTGGCTACTACTTCCACCCGTCCGTAAAGTTTTGCTTCCTTGATGGCTTTCTTACCCCAGGTGCCGCAGTCCAGATAGGCTGCCATAGCATTGTCCGCCAATAGATTCATTGGGACCTGGAAAAATTGCGTGGAGGCGCCACCATGCAGAAAAAGGATCTCGTGCTCAGTACCCAGCTGCATCAGCTCCCGCGCCGTGCTGATAGCTTCATCCAGCACCGCCTGGAACAGGGATGTGCGATGCCCGATCTCCAGGATAGACAGACCCGTACCATTGAAGTCAAGAATGGCGCGGCTGGCTTCTTCAAATACTTCCTTTGGCAGAACACTGGGGCCGGAATTGAAATTATGAACCATATCTTTAAAAATGAGGACCAAAGATAAGTAATTCACCCAACCTGCTCTTCCACATCGGCAACACCCCCCGAAATAGCGAACTTCATCGCATCGGCCGAGCTGATATCCGTCAGAACCCTCACCCTGTCCCGTTTTACAAAATACAAATGCCCCGCAAATGCATAGGACTGCGGTAAATAGACCGCGACATATTCCTTCAGATCAAATTCATGCAGCTCCTCCTGGGTGATAAACCCTACCTGCCATACATCCGGCGCAACGATACTCACCAGCACGGCCTTGTCAAATTTCCTCTTGTTGCCGGCAAAGGCTTCGAAAAAGTCCTTTATCGTAGAGTATATAAATTTAATGCCAGGCGTCCGCTCCAGCAGCTTTTCCGCAAGCTCAACCAGCCGGCTGACAATAAAAGAAGGAGAAATATATCCTACAATTAAGGCTATCCCGATAAAAACGACAAAACCAAGCCCCGGTATCCGCTTGGGCGAACCAAAAGCATCCAGACCGACCAGGCCCTGAAAGAGATTGTGGGCAAGATTTGGCAGGATCCCATCAACCCACTGAAAAGTGGAAACTACAAAGAAAATAGTGATGGAAATGGGCGCCAGGATAAGCAGCCCCTGCAAAAACAGCTTGAATAACGTGCGGGGTAATTGGCGAACGGGCATGTGTAGCGATTTAGAAAGCGAAATTAGCTATTCTCGGCGTCCCGGCATCTGCCAACACCGGCATCCCGCCCAAAGCCATACCCAATCAGACAAAACAGCTACCCGCCGACAGTCCATTTCGCCATTCACCGACAAAATTCGCCGTTCACCGACAACAAATAGAGAAATAAACTATGGAAACTTTGACAACGTAGAAAGTTTCCATAGTTTTATGGTCGCAAAGGAGCAAAAGAGAGAAAATGGAAGTAAAAGAGAGAATTTTATCAAAGGCGGCAGACTTATTCATGCGCTATGGCATCCGTTCTATCACTATGGATGAAATAGCCTCCCAGCTAGGCATTTCAAAAAAGACTATCTATCAGTTCTTTACGGATAAAGATGACCTGGTCTCGGCCGTAATCGAAAGGGAAATAAAGACCAACGAAGTAGAATGCCTGGGATACCGCGACAACGCCGGCGACGCCGTCCAGGAGATCTTCATCGCAGTAGAAGACCTCGACGAGATGCTGAAGTATATGAACCCCCTCATGCTTTATGACCTGGAAAAACATCACCCCCGGGCCTTTTTGAAGCTAAAGGAATATAAATACCAGTTTCTCTATCAGGCTATCCTCGACAATCTCAGACGAGGCATCGGCGAAGGGATCTACCGAACCGACATGCAATTGGACATAGTGGCAAAGAACCGGATCGAATCAGCCTTCCTGGTATTTAACCCTGACCTTTTCCCCCATACCCGATATAAGATCTCGGAAGTCAATTTCGAGCTGGCAATGCTTTTCCTTCACGGGATCACCACCGTCAAAGGAAAGGAGCTCATCGAGAAATACACCATTGAACGTAACAAAAAATCATCCAATGAACAGAACGCTTAAAAAAGGACGAAGACTTTTGCAAATCGCCCTGGCGGCCTTATTCCTACTGTCTGCCATGACCATCCGGGCCCAGCAGACTAAGCAGCCGCTACCCGGCTCCGGCACCACCCCCGGTTCTGGCGCCACCCCCTCCGGCTCCGCAGCGCAGCAAACCGGCACCGCACCGCAGATCCACGAACTATCCCTCGACCAGGCCGTCGACTACGCGACAAAGAACAGCGTCCTGGTCAAAAACGCCCTTCTGGACTACCAGATCCAGGAACAAAGCAACCGCGCGACAACCTCCCAGGCCCTTCCCCAGATCAACGCCAACCTCGGCCTGACAGATTATATTCAGATCCCGACCACTCTTATCCCGGGCGAATTCGTCCAGCAGCCAGGGACATTCATTCCGCTGAAATTCGGTACCCAGTATAATGCCACAGGCGGCATAACGCTAAAACAGGTCCTGTTCGACGGCCAGGTCTTCGTAGGACTACAGGCCCGCCAGGCTTCCCTGGAGTTCTATCGCCAGAAAACGGAGATCACCGCCCAACTGGTCCGGGCAAATCTCCATAAGATCTATTACCAGCTGCTGATCAGCAAAACCCAGATAGACCAGATCGAAGCCAATATAACCAGCCAGAAGGAACTGCTGCATAATTCCAACGAGATGTTCAAAAACGGTTTCGCAGAACAGCTCGACGTCGACAAGGCCACCGTACAACTGGCCAACCTCGAATCGGAAAAGATCCAGTTGAATTTCAACATCGCCAATGGCTACCTGGGCCTGAAAGTCCTGATGGGCATGCCGGTAAGAGACTCGCTGCGGCTAACGGATACGATTACCTACGAAATGATCCGCGACGCAGTACTTGGAGACGAGTATAAATATGCGGACCGCCATGAGTACCAGCTCCTGCAAACCAACCAAAAGCTCAACGAATACGACATCAAACGCTATAAGAAGATGTATATTCCCACCGCTTCCCTGACAGCCAACTATGCACAGAACCAGTTCACGAACGACTTCAACCTCACTCAAAAGAACAGCTGGTTCCCCGCTACCTATGTCGGAGTAAGCGTAAACATCCCCATCTTCGACGGATTCTATAAGGATGCCAACGTCAAACAGGCAAAGCTGAGATTGCGCCAGACCATGAACAATGTCGACTCGCTGAAGAACCGCATCGACAACGACGTCAAAACGGCCCAGCTCCGGTTCGCCGCCTCATTGTCCACACTCGATTATCAGAAGAAGAATATGGACCTGTCCGAAAGGGTTTATCAGCAAACACGCAAGAAATATGACCAGGGCCTTGGATCGAACTTAGAGATCACCACCGCGCTCTCCGACCAGAAGACAGCCCAGGCAAATTATTTCAACGCGCTGTACAATGCTGTCATAGCCCGGGTCGATTATCTCACCGCCATAGGAAAACTATAAATCTTAAACACCAAAAACTCTTTTATGCAAAAGATATTGATTGTGATTATCGGATCTTCCCTGTTTTTTGCTGCCTGTGGAGCCGGACAGAAGAACGATTCTCTGGAAGGAAAAAAGGCCCGGCTTACAGCCCTTAAAGACCAGCAGGATAAATTGACAAAACAAATTTCCTCCCTCGAAACAGAGATCGGCAAGTTGGATACGGCCAGCGGGACAAAGGAGAAAGCCAAGCTGGTTGCACTGACAGCCCTCACGCCCACTTCCTTCACACATTACATCGACCTGCAGGGCGACGTGGAAGCAGAAAACTCTTCCTATATCTCACCACGCGGTACCGGAGGCGTGGTAAGACAGGTCAATGTCAAACAAGGTGACCATGTTAATAAAGGACAGGTGCTCATCAAGCTGGATGATGCCGTGCAGCGCCAGCAAGTGGCCAATGCCCAGACCCAGGTTGCATATGCAAAAGACATCTATCAGCGTCGCAAAAACCTATGGGACCAGAAGATCGGTACCGAAGTGGATTTCATCAACGCAAAGAACCAGGTCGACCAGGCCGAGACACAGCTGAAGATAGCCCAGGAACAACTGGACTTTACCAATGTCTATGCAGATATCACCGGGACCTTGAATACCTTCTCAATAAAACTGGGTGAAAGTTTTGCTCCCGGCAGTCAAACCATACAGATCATCAATACCGACAATCTGAAAGCAGTGGTCCAGGTACCTGAAGTATACCAGGAGCGCGTAAAGGTCGGCACACCTGTAAAGATCTCCTTCCCGGGACTGGGTAACAAGGAAATCATCGGTGTCGTCCGCGTGGCCGGAAGGGTCATCAATGCCGGCAACCGCGCCTTCCAGGTAGAGATCCACATCCCCAACGATAAGAACATCCGCGCCAATCAGGTCGCCGTCGTCAAGCTGCAGGACTACACTGCCAGCAACGTGCTGACCATCCCGGTCAATACCCTTCAGACAGATGAGAAAGGAAAATATGTCATGGTCGTGGCAAAGGACAATGGAAAGACCGTTGCACATAAAAAGACCGTTACGATCGGTCAGTCCTATTCCGACAAGATCGAAGTCACCAGCGGTCTGACATCCGGCGACCAGCTGATCACCGACGGTTTCCAGGGCCTCTATGAAGGACAGCTGATCACGACAGAATAGGCAAGGTTTTCCTTAATCAAATGAAAAAACACTGTATGAGTGCTTTAGAAAATTTTACCGACAAATTCAAACACTTCAAGCCAACTACCTGGAGCGTTACAAATAAAACTGCGATCTACCTGCTTATGCTCATAGTAAGCGGATGGGGTGTATATAAATTCGTCACTCTTCCCAAGGAGCAGTTCCCCGACATCGTGATCCCAACCATTTACGTGTCGACCATCTATACCGGGAACTCTCCAAAGGATATGGAGAACCTCGTCACCCGGCCAATAGAAAAACAGATCAAGGCTATCACGGGGGCTAAGATCAAAAAATTCACCAGTACTTCCCAGCAGGATTATTCCGCGATCGTAGTGGAATTCGAGACCGACGTGCAGACCGATGTCGCCCTTCAAAAAGTAAAGGACGCTATCGACAAGTCCAAACAGGACCTGCCGACAAATCTTACCCAGGAACCTACCGCACTCGAAGTCAGCTTCTCCGACCAGCCCATTATGTATGTCAACATCAGCGGCGACTACGATCAGCAAAGACTAAAGAAATTTGCGGATGACATGAAGGACCGGCTTGAAGACCTGCCCGAGCTCAACCGGGTGGACCTCGTCGGCGCACCCGAACGCGAGTTCCAGATCAACGTCGACAATTATAAGATGCGCGCCAACAATATCACTTTTGACGACATCGACAATGCCGTAAAAGGCGAGAACCTGGACATCTCCGGCGGCCTGCTTGACGTCGGCAATATGAAACGTAACCTGCAATTGAAAGGCCAGTTCCATACTGCTCCTGACATCTCTCAGATCATCGTCCGCAGCCCTAATGGCGGAGGCGCAGTTTATCTTAAAGATATCGCAACCATAAAGGATACCATAAAGGATAGGGAAAGTTATGCCCGCCTGGATGCGAAGAACGTCGTGACGCTGAACATCATCAAACGCTCAGGTGAGAACCTCATCAAGACTTCGGAAGACGTCAATGCTGCCGTGGATGAGATGAAGACCAGCCTGCCAAAAGATCTGAATATCGTTATAACCGGTGACCTCAGCACAAAGACAAGAACTTCCTTTGATGACCTGGTCAACTCTATCATCATTGGTTTTGTACTGGTGCTTATCATCCTGATGTTCTTTATGGGCGTGGTCAATGCCTTCTTCGTGGCCCTCTCCGTTCCATTGAGCATGTTCGTAGCCTTTGTGTTCCTCCCGGCCGCAGACCTTATCATCGGGACGCATGTGACCCTCAACTTTATCGTGCTGTTCGCCCTCCTCTTCGGACTGGGTATCATCGTGGATGATGCCATCGTCGTCATCGAGAATACCCACCGGATCTTCACACAGGGTAAGGGCAAGATAGACGCTCCCCGCTCAGCCATGATGGCGGCAGGAGAAGTGTTCATTCCCGTGTTCGCAGGTACACTCACCACACTGGCTCCCTTCTTCCCGCTGCTTTTCTGGCCGGGAATCATCGGTAAGTTCATGGTCTATCTGCCCGCGATGCTGATCTTTACGCTGACGGCCTCACTTATTGTGGCATTTATCATGAACCCGGTGTTTGCAGTGGACTTTATGAACCATCCCGAAGACGATGGCAAGACCTCCCGCGCCGCCATCTTTAGAAAACCGGGATTCTGGATAGCCGTGACACTGGGTATCCTGCTTGACCTTTCAGGGCAGACTTTTTTGGGCAACCTGCTGCTCTTCCTCGTCATCCTCGCTATCCTTAACGTATTCGTATTCGATCGTATGATCCACGGCTTCCAGAACAGGATTCTACCCTGGATCATGGGACACTATGAAAGCCTGCTTCGCTGGGCACTAAAAGGCTGGAGACCAGCCTGGCTCCTGGTAGGCACTTTCTTCCTGCTGATCTTTTCCTTTGTGTTTTTCAGTGCCCGCAACGTTCAGGTCGTCTTCTTCCCGAAAGGTGACCCCAACCAGATCTACGTCTATCTGAAACTCCCCGTCGGTACCGCAGTCGACTATACCGACTCCGTTACTAAAGTTCTCGAAGACCGGGTGTATAAAGTATTGGGCATGGAGAATGGGAAAAAGAATCCGGTAGTGGAATCCGTCATCACCAACATCGCCATCGGTGCGAATGACCCCTCCAGCGGTGACCAGAGCACCCACCCCGAACTGGGCCGTATCCAGGTCTCCTTCGTAGAGTATGCCAAACGCCATGGAGTAGTTACCTCCCGATACCTCGATTCCATCAGGCACGTCATGAGTGGCATCCCCGGAGCCGAGATCACTGTCGACCAGGAACAATCCGGCCCTCCGACCGATCCACCGGTCAACATAGAAGTAGCCAGCGAAGACTTTGACGACCTCATAAAAACAGCCGTCTCTCTTAAGAATTATCTGGACTCTATCCAGACTCCCGGCGTGGAAGAACTGAAAATGGATATCGACCTCACCAATCCTGAAATAACATTGTCGGTTGACCGCCAACGGGCAATGACCGAAGGCGTCAGCTCAGCGCAGATCGGCCAGCAGTTGCGGACAGCACTGTTCGGCAAAGAATCATCGAAAATAAAGGAAGGAAAAGAAGAATACAAGATCCAGATCCGCAATCTGGCCGTTCAGCGCAAAAACCTTATCGATCTTTTGAACATGAACATTACCTTCCGGGACATCGCTTCCGGTGGTGCGATCAAGAATGTGCCCATCAGCTCCCTGGTAAAAGTCGATTACACCAGCACGTTGGGCAGCGTAAAAAGGAAGAATCAGAAAAGAGTCATCACACTGAAATCCAACGTCCTCAGCGGTTATACCCCGACGGCAGTCAACCTGCTGCTGACTAAGTCTATTGCGGACTTCAAGAAGAAACCGGACGGCGTTGCCATCAGGCAGACCGGGGAGGGCGAACAGCAGGCGGAAACCGGAGCATTCCTGTTTAGTGCTCTTGTCATTGCGCTTGCCGCGATCCTGCTTATCCTGGTCCTGCAATTCAACTCGGTCAGCAAGGCTGTGATCATCCTGACGGAGATCCTCTTCAGCGTCATCGGGGTTATTCTCGGATTTGCCATCACAAAGATGGAAGTCTCAGTTATCATGACCGGTTTGGGTATCGTCGGTCTTGCCGGTATCGTGGTAAAGAACGGTATCCTGGTGATCGAATTTACCGATGAACTGCGTGGAAGAGGTATGAAGACGCGCGAAGCCGTCATTGAAGCAGGAAAGACGCGTATCATTCCCGTATTGCTCACTGCCATGGCGGCAATCCTGGCCCTGATCCCGCTGGCCGTGGGTTTCAACATCAATTTCGTCACCCTCTTCTCAGATCTCAATCCGCACATCTATTTCGGGGGAGACAATGCGGTCTTCTGGAAACCTCTGTCCTGGACGATCATCTTCGGTCTGGCCTTTGCTTTCTTTATGACCCTGTTCATGGTGCCAAGCATGTACCTCATAGCAGAAAGACTCAGAAGACCTATGCGCCGTCATTTTGGTGGGAAGTGGATCTCGTTCCTCGGCATCCCTCCCTTTACGATCATCTTCATTCTGCTGATGTTCGTGACCATAATTATGCATCGCTTTGAAGTGGCTCGCAGAAGAAGAAAACTGCAGGGCCGACGCGGCGCCGACGAGACCTGGGTAAGAAGCTGGCTCTAGCAGCCGCGGACACCGCTCATAAAATTTCGCCGCCCAAAAGCGGTCTAATTTTTAAATTGTATAAAATTTAAACTATGCGCAACAACCACGAGATCGACTACAAAATATACGGTGAAGAACTTCAATTCGTAGAAGTGGAACTAGACCCGGGCGAAACCGTCATCGGCGAACCGGGCGGTTTCATGATGATGGACGATGGCGTCGAAATGGCCACGCTTTTCGGAGATGGCTCCGCAGCCTCTCAGCAGGGCGGCCTGCTCAGCAAACTAATGAACGCCGGCAAACGCGTGTTGGTAGGAGAGAACCTTTTCATGACGGCGTTCACAAATATCGGCCAGGGAACAAAGCGCGTCAGCTTCGCTTCACCCTATACCGGCAAGATCATCCCGCTCGACCTGCAACAGCTGGGCGGCACCATCATCGCGCAAAAGGACGCCTTCCTTTGTGCAGCAAAAGGCGTCAGCATCGGCATCGCCTTTCAGCGCCGCCTGGGCACGGGAATTTTTGGCGGAGAAGGTTTTATCATGGAAAAACTCGAAGGCGATGGCATGGCTTTTGTTCATGCCGGCGGCTTTATCATCGAAAAGGAATTAAGGGCAGGAGAGATCCTTAAAGTGGACACCGGTTGTGTGGTAGCCTTCCAGCCATCCGTAGACTTTGACATCGAGTTTATTCGCGGCATCCGTAACTGGATGTTCGGTGGAGAAGGACTCTTCTTCGCCCTGATGAAAGGCCCCGGCAAAATATGGCTTCAATCTCTGCCGATCAGCCGTCTGGCCAGCCGGATCTTTCAATACGCCCCCCAACGGGGCGGACGCCGCGAAGAAGGCAGTATTTTGGGAGGGCTTGGGAATTTGCTGGATGGGGATGGGTATTAAAATAAAAAAAAGGGCCGTCACATTGTGTACGGCCCCTTTTTACTTTTGTTTATTCGTTAGCGACGACTCGCGAGCTTCATCAGCAATCGCAAGATCTCTATATAGAGCCATACAATTGTGACCATCAGGCCGAATGCGCAATAGGATTCCATATATTTGGGAGCACCCATCGCCACACCTTTTTCGATCATATCGAAATCGAGGATCAGGTTTAGCGCAGCAATGGTGACTACTACCAGTGAAAAGACAATACCCAGGGTGCTTCCTTCATGCAGGAAGGGGATATCGATCCTAAACATGCGCAGGACGATTGCCAGCAGGTAAAAGATTGCGATACCCGCCGTAGCTGTAAACACGACGGATTTGAACTTTTCGGTGGCTTTGATAATGCGAAAACGATAAAGTACGAACATAGCGATCACCGTACCGAAGGTCAGGCCCACGGCCTGCATAACGAGACCGGGGTAGGATTTGGCGAATGCGGCATTTACGATTGCGGAAAGAGCTCCGAGGAATACTCCTTCCAGCAGCCCATATGCTGGGGCCAGATAGCCGGACCATTCTTTTTTAAAGACGATGACAAGGGCTACGATAAATCCACCGATCGCGCCACCGATCATCCAGGGCATGACATTTTTACCTTGATTGAAAGCGCTCCAGGTGAAAGAAGCGGCTGCCATGACCATTAGGGACATGAAGAAGAATCTGTTCAGGGTTCCTCTTTCAGTCATCGTTCCCTGGCCCGAAAGTTCGATCGGGTTTTGAAATACATTTTCATTAAGTGCAGGATTACCGGATCTGAAGATTGCCATAGTTATAGAGTATTAGAGGATACTAAGTTAAAAATTATACATACAAATAACAAGAACTGACCCCGTGGAGTTGACTTCCCGGGTATAATTTAACATAATCTATCTCCGCCTGCCGCCGCCGCCCCGCTGAGGGGGTGGGGGAGTACCGCCAGCCGGGGGTTTCCCGGGGTTGCCGCCGCCTTCCCGTCCGCCGCCATCCCGTCCTTCGCGTCCGCCGCCGCCTTCACGACCACCCGAACCACCTTCCCTTCCACCACCGCCGGAGCGTCCGGCTCCGCCATCGCGCCCGCCACTGCCATCGCGCCCGCCGCCACCATCGCGTCCACCACCGCCATCGCGTCCGCCGCCGCCATCGCGTCCACCACCACCATGCTG
>Ga0193717_1000540_pt1 | contig 25100 bp, 21 predicted proteins | sample U2c2metaG_FD_145900 | JGI IMG/M metagenome (GOLD analysis project Ga0193717, IMG submission 145900) | Soil microbial communities from a riparian zone of the East river system, Colorado, United States - U2c2 | ecosystem: Environmental > Terrestrial > Soil > Riparian zone | place: USA: East River...
TCCGGTGTGTTCGCCTGCGCATACAGCTTGACCAGCGCAGTCTCGCCGCCGCGATCTCCGGCGACACCGAGCGAATGCAGGGCCTCGATGCGGATCTCCTCGGGCAACTTCGCATCGCCGGCGATGGCGGCCAGCGCGTCCGAGTTGCCGGCCACGCCGAGCGCCTGCACGATCGCGCGTCGATTGCCCGCGTCCTGGGTCACGTCGAACAACTGCTTGAGCTCGGCGCTCGCATCCAGCGCACCGAGCGTCTGGATTGCCTTGTCGCGCACACTCGGGTCGGTCTCGGTGCGCGCCGCGGCCAGTACGAGATCTTTGCGATCGGCGACGAGCCATGCCTCGATGATCTGGCGCTTCTCGCGTGCATCCTTGCTCGACGCATAGACCTCGCGCAGCCGTTCGATCGCACGGTCTTCGCCGCATATGCCGAGCATGTGGATCGCCTCGGCGCGGAGTTCCGGATCGCTCGCGTTCTTCGTCGTGTCGATGACGACGTCGAGCGCTTCGTCGGTGCCGAGCTGGCTGAGCACGAACAACGCGCGTTTCTTGATCTTCGTCGAGTGCTGGCTCTGCAGCACTTTCTTCAGCAGCGGCAACGCACGCTCGGGCGGCGCGTTCATCAGGCCTTCGACCGCGATGTCGGCCAGTTCCTCGTCGTCCATCCCCGGGTCGACCTTGGCCGCGCCGGACTGGGTCTGATGCAGCAGCGCATCGGCGTCCTTGCCCCAGCGGCTGTTCGGGAATTCGCGGTGCAGCTTTTCGAGCACGCCTTTCGCTTCCGTCGTGCGCCGGGCCTGCACGAGCGTGTAGGCCTCCCAGTACAGCGCGGCATCGGCGCTCTGCGGCTCCTTCTCGCGCAGCAGTTTTTCGAGATCCTCGAAGCGCTTGAGCGCTGTCGACCAGTCCGATTTCTTCAGCGCCGCCTGGCCCTGCCAGTAGAGCTGATTCGAGGCCTTGTCGGTCGGCGCCATATCGCCGTCGCTCGCCGCCACGGCGCTGTGCATGCCGGTGGCAAGCGTCAGCGCGAGAGCGAGCAGGGTTGCGGTAGTTCGCGTCATTGCGGTTTTTCCTTCGTCGGTTTCTGCTCAGGTGCGGTGCTCGCCGGTACGTTCGAGACGTGCCTGCGTGGCGCGCACCTGAAACAGCAGGTCGGTCGCGTGCAGGTAGTCACGCAACCCTTCTGTCGGTTGGATGGGCGCGGACTGCGAAGGGTTAGCCAGCGAGATCAGCACCGGTTCGAGCTGACGCAGGAAATCGGCGAGGCGCGTATTGCCCGCGCGCGTCGCGGCCACCGCATACAGGCGATTCGCATCGACCAGCGACGCCGCCAGCTCGCGGTTTCCGTCGAGCAGCTCCGCGCTGTCGCTGTTGCTCGCGGTCAGCAGCACGCCTTCGGTCGCGCGCAGATGCACGGCCACGTATGCATCGAGCACGCGCAGCGCCGCCGCGTCCGCGCGCGATTGCGCGATGGCATCCGGTGTCGGCGCGCTGTGGCGACCGGCGTAGAAACCGAGTCCCACTGCCAGCGCGACTACGCACGCAGCCGCCCACGCAAGACGCGGCGGGCTCATCCACGCGTGAATCACCTGCAGATGATCCCGCCATGACCGGCGCGGCGCAGCGTCCGCGAGCAGACGCGGTTCCAGCTTTCGCCAGAGCCGCTGCGCGAAATCCGCATCGGCGATCGGCGTCGGCATGGCGTCGACCCGCGCGAGCGTGCGCTCGATCGCCGCGTAGCGATCGCGCAATTCGCTCGACGCGGACAGCGCCTGTTCGATCCCGGCAAGCTGTTCCGGCGCGAGGCCATCGCGGTAGTGATAGAGAATCAGGTCGTCGTCGCGGATCGTGTTCATACGCTTCATCCCACCGGGTCGAGCGCCGCGCGCAATTTGCGTACGGCGCGAAAAATCGCCTGCTTGCTGGAGCTGGTGCTGAGCGAGAGCGTCGCCGAGATGTCCTCGAGCGACTGGCCTTCGTGATGGCGCAGCACGAATGCGGTGCGCTCGATCGCGCTCATGCGTGCCAGCTCGGTTTCGATGTCGCGACGGATCTCGGCGCTGCGCGCATGGCGATCGGGGCCGGGAGCGCTTTCGGCGATCGCATCGAACATGTCGTCGCCATCCTCGGTCTCCGGCGCCGACACCTCATGCCGACTGCGCCGGCGCAACTGTTCGAGCGCGGCGTTCACGGCGATCCGGTGCAGCCAGGTGGTGAACGCCGAGCGTCCGTCGAAATCGCGAAGATGCCGGTACGCATTGAACAACGCCTCCTGCACCGCGTCTTCGGCGAGCGCCTTGTCGCCGGTGATGCGGGCGCATACGCGGAACAACGCGGTCGCGTGCGCGTCGACCAGATGTCGAAACGCAGACGCGTCCCCCTCGCTGGCCTTGGCGATCCAGCGCGCTTCGTCCGTTGCCATGGTTCTAGGATGCGCCGGGGAAGGGTCCGGTTAGCAAGGCTGGCGCCATCGCGGAACGCTGACTGCGAAAGGAGTTGACACGTAAATGCGAATCGTTATCATTTGCAGCGTCTATCGTCATAGGGTGGGCCTTGGCCCACCGCTTTTCATGTCGTGAGGCGCACACATGGTGGGCCAAGGCCCACCCTATAGAGCGTTAGAGGTTTGCACTTCGTCAGCCGGAGAAAACGCCATGTTTGAACACCGTTCAACGCTACCCGGAGTCGCGGAACACGCGGCGCCGGCACCGCGCGAGGCGAATGCGATGCCCGGGCGTTCGCTGCAGCGCGTCGACAGCCATCGCCTGCTCGGCGGCCAGCGCGAGCTAGTGATCGAGCACGCCGGCCAGGAATATCACCTGCGGCTGACCCGCAACGACAAGCTGATCCTGACCAAGTAGCCGCCAGGATTCGGACCCGGCGCAACGCCGCGCAGGCCGCCCGATCCGAGATTCTTTCCAACGTCGCAGAGCCAGCCGGAACCGTCCGCCATCACGGTTCCCCGCCAGCCAGTCGCCCGCTGTTCCGGGCATGGCCTCCAGGGGAACCGAATGCCGATCCGCCCGTTCGCCGTCGTCCCGTTGCTGCTGTTCGCCGGCGTTGCCCTAGCCGACGAAGCGCACTGACCAATCTCACCGATCGCAAGTACTGGTCATGGGGCACGGTCGGCGGCCTCGCACAGAGCGCGACGATCGACCGCTACACCGAACCGGGACGTGCCGTCGGCGCCGGCATACGCGCGACGTTCTAGATCGACGCACTTGAAACCGACAACGAGGCAACGATGAGCGATCTCTACGACAACTCCCGGCATCCGCCTGAGGATTGCGGCGGCGACCGTTCGACGCCCTGGCAGGACGATCGGACCTCGCTTGCGCATGGCGAAGATGCGCGCGGCAAGGACGCGCATCGCTCTCGTGCGCCGTTCGATCTCGCGCGTTTCGCTGAATGGCTGCCTCGGCTCGGTGCCGTGCTCTGGCTGGATCGCCGCGAGCGGCGCGGCGTCGCCGTGCGCGCCGCGGTCGGTGCGCATGGCGTGCTGCTGCTCGATCACCCGGCACTCGGCGCGCTGGCTCACTGCGTCGCCGCGACCGCGCACACGCAGGTGACGCCGCAGGGACCGCGCGAGTGGCTCAGCTTCCGCAACGCGGACGGCGACGCGCAGGCCAAGCTCTTTCTGCTGCCCGATACCGACTATCTCGCCTGGGACGAGATGACCGCCGCCAGCGATCTCGCGCCGGCCACGGCCGAACCGCTGCGCTGGCACGCGCACACGGCGTTTCTGCGCACGGCATTCGCGCGCCTCGGCTCGAACTGGCGGGCGCGCCTGCTCACCTTCGATCACCGCCGTCTGCCCTGGCTGCACACGCTCGGCGCGCAGCCGCCGCTGCGAATCTCGCTGCTCGGTCTCGATCTCGCGCGCGCGATCGCGCGCAGCGAGGGCGTCGAGCTGACCTCGCCCCTGCATATCACCTGATATCTGCACGATGGAGACCGCAATACGGCCGCTTCGAAGTCCAGTCCGTGGCGGACACGGATGCGCGCGGCGCTTGGTCGCAGACCGTCTACGAAGTTGACGACGCGTCGCGCTACGCCGCCATCGGCCGCTGGACGCACGCCGACGGCGAGGATTCCTGGGAATCGGACCGCACGCTGCGACCATTGCCGCGTCGCGAATACACCAAGCGCAGCGATTACCAGGCGCTCGACGTCGTCAACCGCCATGCGCTGACGCCGGCGGGCTGGGTGCACGAGCAGGACAACACCAAGCTTGTCATCGACGCGGACGGGCGCATGCATGCGCTTGCGCACGAGCGGGGGATCAACAGTTATACGCGCATCGCCGATTACGATTTTGCTGCGGGGCGTGAGTATTGCAGCAAGACTTCGGCGTACTGGGCCGACGTGCGTGCGGAATGGCAGCGCGAGTTCGCCGCGCATGCGCGCTTCACGACCAGCCCCGAGCCGAATGGCGAGCCGCGGATAGAAGAATTCTTCAAGCTTGCCGAGCGGGTGGAGAAGGGGGGGGACGGTTGCGGGCACCGAGATTCGTGCGGTTATCGACGAGTACGTCAGTGCAGATCGTGCTCGGGCGCTATCGTCGACGCCATGAATAAAACTCTCGTCATCCCGGCGAAAGCCGGGACCCAGCGCCTCCATTTAGGCCGAGAAAGACAAGGCACTGGGTCCCGGCTTTCGCCGGGATGACGATGGATGTGGATAGGCGGGATTGCTCAATACCACTCGAGCAACGAAACCCCAACCCCGAAATACCAAGCCCGATGGTTGTAATCGATCAGACTCTCACCATACCCATCGAACAGCTGCACATGCCCGCGCAATTCCTCGACGATCGGAAACGCCCAGTCGAACTCCAGCGCACCGCGTGAATCGTCACCGCCGCGCAAGGTATGCCGCGCGCGCAGCGAGAACTCGTTACCTTTCCACACGCGCACGAGCTGCACGTCACCGCGGCCCATGTAGTCGCTGATGTCCGGATTGTCGTCGACGTCGCGCGACTCGTGCAGGCGCGCCCACGGCCGGAACATCAGTGTCCAGCCATCGCGTTCGAAGCCGATATTGAGCATCACCCGATTCCAGCTGCGCGAGAGCGGATTGCTGCGTCCGTTCGACTGGTGGTCGATGCCGATGCCGAACAGGCGGCCGTTCCAGCCGAGCACGTTGTAATCGGTGCGGAACATCAAGGTCGCATCCGGCTCGTACGTCGTCTCACGGAACGGGCGCGACTGATCCGCGGCGTACAGCTGCCAGTGCGAGACCTGCGTGTAACCCATCCACAGGTCGCCGTTGTCGCCGAAGATGTTCTCCCAGACCTTGGTCTTCAGGCTCAGCTGATACTTGACTTCGAGATGGTCGATGTCTTCGGGGGCCGTGACCTGATGACCGGGCGCAGGCGAGTATGGTTCACGGTTAGTGTCGCTGGTCCAGAACGCCGGCAGCAGATAGACCGGTCTATAAGCGCGTATGTGGAACGCGCCGCGCTTCGAGTCGGGATCGAGCTCCCAGCGGCGATCGAGCAGCGAGACATCCGGCGTGGCTGTCCCCGCCGCTGCGCGTTGGCCTTCGTGCGGAAACACGTCGCCGCCCGGCGCGGTTTCCGGCATTTCCGGAGCGCGCAGCGCACGGTCATAGCAGGCAAGGCGCGCGGAATCTTCCTCGATGGTGGTGCACGACGCAGCATCCTGGGGCGTCGCGGCGAACAGCGGAGTCGCGCAGACGCCGATCAACATCAACGAAAGTGAGCGAAGCAGCATGGGATTCATCTCTTGAGCGAGGGGCGACCATCGCGCAGACGCATGCACTTGCGCAAGCCGCGCACGCAGCGTTGCCGATTGCGTCAACCGGTGTTCTGCAAAGCCTGCGCAACGCCATGCACGGCGGACACCAGCGCGCCGAACAGCGGATCGTCGTCGGCACTGCCGTTCGCACGCCAGCGCGCGAGCAGATCGACCTGGATCAGGTTCATCGGATCGGCATAAGGATTGCGCAGCCGCAGCGACTGCTCGAGGCGCGGGTCGTCGACGAGCAGGCGCTCGGTTCCGCGCAGGCGCAGGATCCACGCCACCGTGTGCGCGTGTTCCGCGGCGAGACGCGGAAAGAATTCGTCATGCAGCGGCCCGGCGAGCTCGGAAAAGCGCTCGGCGATGGCGAGCTCGCTCTTCGCGAGAACCATCTCGAGATCCTCGATCAGCGTGCGGAAGAATGCCCACTCTCGCGCCATTTCCTTCAGCGTTTCCTCGTCGCCGCGCGCTGCCGCAGCATCGAGCGCGGTGCCGACGCCATACCAGCCGGGCAGATTCGAGCGGCACTGCGTCCATGCGAACACCCACGGAATCGCACGCAGGCTGGCGACGCCGCCCGCGCCGCCGCGCCGCGGCGGACGCGAGCCCAGCGTCATGCGTTCGATCACGTCGATCGGTGTCGCCGCGCGGAAGTAGTCGACGAAGCGCGGCGACTCGACGACCAGCGCGCGATAGGCGCCGGCACCGTCCACGGCGAGCCGCGCCATCGTCTCGCGCCAGCGCGTCTCGCGCGGTTCGGCGGCGCGTGGACGCAGCGTCGCCAGCAGCACCGCGCCGACGGTCTGCTCGAGGCTGCGCAATGCCAGCGCGCGGATGCCGTACTTCTGGTGGATGACTTCGCCCTGCTCGGTCACGCGCAGATGTCCCGCCACCGCGCCACGCGGCGCGGCCATCACCGCGCGCGAGGTCTTGCCGCCGCCGCGGCTGATCGAACCGCCGCGACCGTGGAAGAACACCAGGTCGACGCCCGCGGCTTTCGCGATCTCGAGCAATTCCACCTGCGCACGCTGCAGCGACCAGCGCGCGGCGAGGATGCCGCCGTCCTTCGCGCTGTCCGAATAGCCAAGCATGATCGTCTGCCGGTTGCCGCGTGCGGCCAGATGCGCGCGATAGACCGGATCGGCCAGCATTGCCGCGAACGTCTGCGTCGCCGCGCGCAGGTCGTCGATCGTCTCGAACAGCGGCGCGATGTCGAGCGGCACGTGACCGCTGCCTTCGACGAAGCCTCCCGCTCGTGCGAGCGCGAGCACGGCGAGCGCGTCGGCAGCACTGCCGGCCATGCTGATCACGTAGACGCCGATCGCGGCGTCGCCATAGCGGCGGCGGGCATCGGCGAGCGTCGCAAACACCGCGACCGTTTCAGCCAACGTCTCGCCGGAACCCCTCTCCCCGGAGGAGAGGGGCAGGGGTGAGGGCAGTGTCGGAGTGGGGCGTCCCGATAACGCACGCTCTCCGCTCGCATACGGCGCGAGCGTCGCCGCCTGCGCCTCGACGTCGTCCGGCAATTCCCCGATCGCCTGCGCCAACGCCGCCTCGTGCACGGACGAATGCTGCCGCACATCGAGCCGCGCAAGATGAAAACCGAACGTCGCAATCCTGCGTTGCAATCGCCGCACCGCGAACCAGCCCGCGTGCGCACCCGCGTGCGCGCGCAGGCTCGATGCGATCAGATCGATGTCGGCAGCGAACTCCGAAGCCTCGCGGTACGCCTGCGGCGCGTCGTCCGCGGTCGCCGCCAGCCGCGCCACGATCAACTGCAGCAGACAGCGATACGGCATGTTGGCGTGACGCGGGCGGATGCGCGCGGCGGCTTCGGGCAGCACCAGCCGGTAGTCGGCGAGGCGTGCCAGCAGCGAGCGCTCGACGGCGGCGCGATCGAGCGTCTGCGTCAGCACGCGCGCCAACTCCCGGCACTCGGAGCGATAGCACGACAGCACGAGCCGCCGCTGCGTGTGCAGCGTCATCGCGATCGTGTCGGCGCCGACGTTCGGATTGCCGTCCATGTCGCCGCCGACCCACGAGGCGAAGCGCACGATGCGCGGCAGTGCCGGGCAGGTGCCGTAGACGCGCACGATCGCATCCTCGAGCGCCTCGTAGAAAACCGGCAGCACGCGGTAGATCGGATCGGACAGATAGAAATCGACGTGATCGAGCTCGTCCTGCACCGACGGACGCAGGCGCGAAAGGTCCGACGTCTGCCAGCCGCTGGTCAGCGCGATGCGCAACCGCGCCCAGTCGACGGCGCGCTCGCCCGGCGTGCGCGGGCCGCTGAAGTCGGCGACCAGTGCGCGCACGATCTCCTGTTCCTTCTCGAGCAGCGCGCGGCGCGAGGCCTCGGTCGGATGTGCGGTGAGCACCGGCTCCACGTCGAGCCGCGGCAGCAGCTGCAGCAATTCCTCGACGCCGACGCCGGCTGCCTGCAGACGCTGCAGCACGTCGTGCAAGCCATCCGGCTGCGGCGCCGCGCCGGCAATCTGGTAGTCGCGCCGGCGGCGGATGCGATGCACGCGCTCGGCGAGATTGACCATCTGGAAATAGGTTGCGAACGCGCGGCTGAGGCCGTCCGCGGTGGCCGCATCGAGACCGGCGAGCTCGGCGGCGAGCTCGGTCACCGGTTCATTGCGCTCGCGGCGGCGGATCGCCGCGGTGCGCGCGGCCTCGACGTGGGCGAAGAATGCCTCGCCGTTCTGCTCGATCAGCAGCTCGCCGACCAGACGACCGAGACGGCCGACATCGTCGCGCAAGGCTTGGTCGCTGGGTCCGAATTCGACGTCGCGCAATTCGCGCACCACTGACTCCGCTTGTGACATACCGTGATGACCATAGGGTGGGCCAAGGCCCACCCTATAGTGAATGATCTCGGTGCGGCTCACGCACCGCGATCCGCACGCAAAGTCTGCGTCGCACGTTCATCGCCGGCCGCGCGCCGACCGACGAGCATGCCGAGCCCGACGATGCCGAGCACGACCAGCACCGCCCCCAGCGCGGCGATTCCGTACGGCGGCGGTTCGCCGAGCAGCGCAATGCCGAGCACGGTCGAAAACAGGATCTCCGCTGCCTGCATCGCTTCGACGGCGCCCAGCGCGGCGGCGTCGTTCTGCACCTTCGCGGTCGCGTGGAAGAACAGGATCGTCGCGATCGTGCCGGCGAACAGCGCTACGCCCGCGGCGAGCAGCACCTGGCCCAGAGGGGGCGGACCGGCCGCACCCGCTGCATACGCTGCGACGATCCACCAGAACGGCTGGCTCGCGAGCGTCATGCCGAACACGCGCTGCGTCGCGTTCAGGGTTTCGCCGGTCCGTTCGAGATGCAGAAGGATCTTGCGGTTGCCGAGCGGATACAGGAACGCCGCGATGGTCACGCTGCCGAGCGCGAGCCAGGCGTTGCGATCGAGATGTCCGTGGAAGTGACTGAGCTGCATCAGCACGACACCGCCGACGATGACGACACCGAGCGCAAGCGCACCGCGCGGCAGCCTTGCGCGCGCATCGCGGTAGATCAGCGGCGCCAGCAACATACCGGCGATCACGGTCAGCTGGAACGTGCCGGCGACGAGCCAGGCAGGCGCATACGCCGCGGCCCAGGTCAGGCAGACGCAGAACAAGGCAAAACCAATCCCGCTCCACAGCAGCCACGCCCATGGATGCGCGCGCACCGCGCGCCACACCGGCGCGAAGCCGCCGCGCCAAGGCAGCACGAGAGCGAGCATCGGCAGCGTCAGCAGATAGCGCAAGGCCGCCGACCACGCCCAGTGCCCGCCGGCGTTCGCCATGGCGCGATTGAGCACGTAGGTCGCGGTGAAGAACAGCGCGGACGCTAGCGCGATGAGGACGGCGGCGAGGGCGGTGCGGCGCATCGCCCAATAGTAGCTGCGTGTAGCCGTGTTTCGCCGGGAGCCGCGCACGACGGCCCGCGCGTACGCCGGAGACGTGCGCGCCGACAGGCGCATGCCCGCCATCGCGAAGCACGCGCCAATACTGCCAAATGTGCATCATTTTCACAGTTGCAATTCTGCAACCGCGGCGAGATGCTGCCGGGCGCAACAAGGGGCGTCCGGCCGAGCGCAGGAAGCGGCGAGGCATGGCGGGCCTGTCCTCGTCGGAGACGGTCGGAAGAGTCAGGCTCTGCTCAAGAAGGGCGGTCGCAATGGCTGATATCGAATTTCGTGTCGTCTCCGATCGACGCGAAGGGCTTCTGCTGGAACTCGGTCAACTCGTCATCAACAACGGGTTCGTGCTGACGCGCCAGCGCATGGCCAACACCGACGAAGGCGTCGTGCTGACCATGGTCGTGCGCGGACCCGAGCAAGGTCTCCTGGCCCTGCAGGACCGCATCGGCAGCCATCATCTGGTGCACAGTTTCGAAGCCTCCGCAGCGGAGCCGGCGCCGCCCGCAGCCGCCACGCAGTCGCCGACGGAACCCGCGCGGCCGCGGCCGCACACCGAGCGCATCACCGACACCATTGTCCCGGTGCCCGACCAGCAGCGCGTCGAAGCCTTCCTGACCATGCTCGCGCGCGACTATCCGAACATCTTCAGCCGCGTGCTCGCGTTCGAGCACGATCTGCCTGTCCCGCATCGGGAATCGACCACGCGCTATGCCGGCAACCGTCTCGGCGCCTGGATCTACAAGCGCGACTACGCGCTGGGCGCGCGCCTCGATCTCGCCGACTCGATCAAGCACATCGCCTTGCCCGCCCTGCGCAATCTGCTGCCGACGGAACTCGACAACGAGAAGCTGCGGGTGAGAAACAGCCCGTTCTGCAGAAGCGGCCTGTATCAAGGCTCGAGCTGCCATTTCCTGCGCGGCTGTCTCGAAGGCCTGCTCGGCGAGCCCGGCCATCTCGGGCGGCCGCGCGCGACGGAGATGTTCTGCCGCAACACGGGTGCCGACATGTGCACGTTCGCCATCATCGCCTGACTGCTTCCGTCACGCGCTAAAACCACAGGGGGTTCCATGCAACACGATCATGCTGTCCAATGCGCACACGATCCGATGCTCGTTGCGCTTTCGTATCTGATTTCGGTGCTGGGCTCGTTCACCGCGCTGCAGCTCGCGATCGGCATTCCAGCTGCTTTCGATGCGCGCGAGCGCTGGCGCGCGGTCGCGTTCGCCGGCGCCGCTATGGGCGGCGGCGCGATCTGGGCGATGCATTTCATCGCGATGCTCGCCTGCAGGATGGAAATTCCGGTCACCTACGATATTGCGCTGACCGCGCTCTCGGCCGTGATCGCAATGGCGTCCTGCATGGCCGGGCTCGCCATCGCCGGCAGCGGCATGTTCGGTTGGACCAAGCTGGCCGCCGCCGGTGTGTTCATGGGACTCGGCGTCGCCGGCATGCACTACACCGGCATGGCGGCAATGCACATGCCTGCGGCCACCCACTACGACATGGACATCGTCGCGATCTCCGTGCTGATCGCCGTGGTCGCATCGATTGCCGCATTGTGGCTTGCGTTCCACATGCGCGGCGCCGCGCAGATGTTCGGCAGCGCGCTGGTGATGGGCGTCGCCGTGTGCGGCATGCACTACACCGCGATGAGCGCGGCCAGCTTCGCGCCCACGGGCGAGGACGCGGCGGTCGCGACCGCGGGCGGCATCAGCGGGGATTATCTCGGCGCGACGATCTTCGCGGTGACCACCGTGCTGCTCGCCACCGTTCTCGTGATCAGTCTGCTGCGTCAGCAACGGCGCACGCTGGTGCGTATCTGATCGACGATCTCAGCGCCGGCTTCCGCGCAGCCGCTCGACCGGAAAACTCGCGACCTCGCCGCCCGCGCTGCGCCGCGGCTGACCCGGCGCCGGTGCAAACGCCTGCGCATAGACGACCTCGTACGTCGCCGGCAACACGCCGTCGCGGCGAAACGATTCGTACGCAGCGACGACGCGCTGCAAGTGCGCCTTGCCTGTCAGCGTGCGCTGGCGCTTCACATCGGCATTGGTGGCGCCGATCGCGCGCAGCTCGCGCATCAGCGTCAGCGCGTCGGCGTAGGTCAGCGTGAAGTCGTCGCGTTCGAGCACCGGATCGCGGAAACCGCTGGTTAGCAGGCCATCGCCGATATCGTGCATGTCGATGAAGCGGCTGACGTGCGGCGCGGAATCCGCCTCGGCGAAAGCGCTGCGCAATTCGTGCAGCGTGCCCGGACCGAATGTGCTGAACAGCAGCAGCCCGCCGGGTCGGAGCACGCGGCCGAACTCGGCCAATGCGAGGCCGGGATCGTCGCACCACTGCAGGCAGAGATTCGAGTGGACGAGATCGATGCTGGAATCAGCCAGCGGCAAGGCCTGCACGTCGCCGCCGACGCGCGCGAACGCGGGCGGATGTCCGGCGTGGCGTGCGGACGCTTGCAGCATCGGCAGCGCCAGGTCGAGTGCGATCACGTCGGCGTCCGGAAAGCGCGCATGCAGCGCCGCCGCGCCGGCGCCCGGACCGCTGCCGGCATCGAGCACGCGCATCGGCTGCAGCGCGATGCCGTCGAGCCGTTCGAGCAGGCGCGATGCGACTTCGGTCTGCAGAACCGCGTGGGCTTCGTAGCTCGATGCCGCGCGGCCGAATGCGTGGCGCACATGGCGTGCATCGAGACCCGCGCTCATGCCGGCAGCTCCGCGGCGAAACCGGCTATCGCGTCCGCGAACGCCGACGCATGCGCGAGGAACGGCGCGTGGCCGCTGTTGCATTCGAGGTAGCGCCCGTGCGCGTGCCCGGCGGCCCAGCGCATCGCGGCCGGATTGATCAAACGATCGCGCCGTCCGGCGATCCAGAGGTTCGGCACCGAATTACGTCCGAGATCCGCGCGCAGATCGGCGGTTTCGAGAATGTGCAGACCTTGCTTGAGCGCGGCGATCGCCGGCTCGCCGCGCTCGAAGACCTGCGCCTTGAGATCGCGCAATTCGCTGCGCTGCTGATCCGAGCCTATCGCCTCGAGCGCCAGGAAGCGCTCGATCGTGCGCCGATAATCCTGCGCGAGGCCCGTGCCGAATTCCTCGATGACCGCGCGATCGATGCCGAGCGGCCAGTCGTCGCTGGCGACGAAACGCGGACTCGATGCGACCATCACCAGCCCGCGCACGTTCGCCGTTTCATTCAGCGCAGCGTGCAGCGCGATGAGTCCGCCGAGCGACCAGCCGAGCCAGATCGCGCGCGGCATCGCCTTCGCGATGTGTCGTGCGCTGTCGGCAAGTTCCAGGCGTTCGGATTCGTCGCGACTGAATCCGTGTCCGGGCAGATCGACCAGATGCAGGCGAAAATGCGGCGCCAGCACGCGCACGAGCGGCGCGAAGATGCCGGAATGCATCGCCCAGCCGTGAATCAGCACGAGGTCCGGGCCGCTGCCTTGACGATCGATGTGCATTCAGCGGGCCGTCCGTGGGGGGTAATACGAAGGCACGGCGCCGGGTCCGGCGTCGCGCCACCGTCGGATGCGGGGCTCGAGGAGACGCCATAGCAAGCGAGCGTAGACGCGGCCGTAGAACGCGCGCGGACGCAGCCACCGTGCGCGCCGTTGTCCGCGCACTATGCGATCGCTGAGCCAGGCCTGGTCGAAACGGTCCCATACGCCAGCGGTCACGCAGAGATTCCCCACAAGAGCAGGATGCACTTCATGCATCAGGATCTCGCGCAGATCGTCGAGCGCGTACGGCGACGCGGCGAGGTCGCGTGCCGCCGCGCGCACCGAGCTCCGATACTCTCCGTTGTCGAGATAGAGGTCGGACAACGCGCTCCACACCGGGCGTCGCGCGGCGAGATCGTGCTCGGCGGACATCATGCGCGCGCCGCCTCGAGCGCAATCAGCAGACGCTCGACATCGTCTTCCGAATGCAGCGCGGTCAAGGTGATGCGCAGCCGCGCCTTTCCATCGGGCACCGTCGGCGGACGGATCGCGGGCACGTAAAAGCCGGCATCCTCGAGTTTCGCAGATACGCTCATCGCGGCAGCGCTGCCGCCGATCAGCATCGGCTGGATCGGTGTGCGCGAATCGAGCAGCGTGATTCCGCGCGCGGCGGCGCCGTCGCGGAAATGCGCGATCAGATGCGCGATGCGGTCGCGCCGCCAGTCCTCGAAACGTGCGATATCGATCGCGGTGCGCGCGGCGGCGGCGAGCGCGGGCGGCATCGCCGTGGTGTAGACGAACGTGCGTGCGCTCTGCACCAGAGCGTCGATCAGGGCTGCGCTGCCGGCAACGAAGGCGCCGGCGACGCCGAGGGATTTGCCCAGCGTCGCCATGAGGATCGGCACGTCCTCCTGCGACAGCCGCGCTTCGGCGACGCTGCCCGCGCCTTCCGGTCCGAGCACGCCGAGGCCGTGCGCGTCGTCGACCATCAGGGTCGCGTGCTGCGTCCTGCACAACGCCGCGAGTTCCTGCAGCGGCGCAACGTCGCCGTCCATGCTGAAGACACCGTCGGTTGCCAGCAACGCAGCCGCATCGGGCCGCGTTTCGAACTGGCGCCGCGCGCTCGCGCAATCGGCGTGCAGATAGCGCTTGAGCTCGCAGCCGGCGAGCCGCGCGCCGTCGACCAGCGATGCGTGGTTGAGCTTGTCCTGCACGCAGACGTCGCCGTCGCCGAGCAAGGCGGCGAGCACGCCCAGATTGGCCAGCCAGCCGCTCGAAAACAGCAGCGCGCGTTCGCGCCCGGTCCAGCGGGCGAGCGCCGCCTCCAGCGCCGCGTGTTCCTCGCGATGTCCGCCGAGCAGATGCGCGGCCGTCGCGCCGACACCCCAACGTGTCGCAGCCAGAACCAGCGCTTCGCGCAGCGCCGGATGCTGGGCGAGACCGAGATAGTCGTTGCTGGCGAAATTCAGCAGGCGCTTGCCGTCGATCCACACGTGCGCGCCGTCGACGGCATCGACCGTGCGCAGGCGACGCAGCAGCGACTGCCGCGCGCGCTCTGCGTGCGTTTCGGTCAAACGATCGATCGGCTTGGAGCGCGGCGGCATCGTGAAGTGAGAGTGAGCTAAAGACTGAACCACGAAGGACACGAAGAACACGAAGGAGAATCGGCAGATGTTTTCTTTCTTCGTGTTCTTCGTGTCCTTCGTGGTTCAATCTTTACGCAACCTGCGCAGCCTCGACGATGTCCGAGTGAACCGTCGTCGACTCGATCTCAATCTCCAGCGCTCGAATCCCAAGGCGCGCAAACAGGTGCTGATCATGCTCGACATCGGGATTCCCGGTCGTCAGCAATTTCTCGCCGTAGAAGATCGAGTTCGCGCCGGCGAAGAAACACAGCGCCTGCAGCTCGTCGCTCATCTCCGCACGGCCCGCGGACAGGCGCACCATCGACGCCGGCATCAGGATGCGTGCCGTCGCGATCATGCGCACGAACTCGAACGGATCGAGCGGCGCGGTGCCTGCGAGCGGCGTGCCTTCGACCTGCACCAGCCGGTTGATCGGCACCGATTGCGGATGCTCGGGAAGATTCGCCAAGGTCTGCAGCAGGCCGGCGCGTTGCACCCGCGTCTCGCCCATGCCGACGATGCCGCCGCAGCAGGTCTTGAGACCGGCGTCGCGCACGTGCTCGAGCGTATCCAGCCGGTCCTGGTACTCGCGCGTGTGGATGATCTCGCCGTAGAACTCCGGCGCCGAATCGAGATTGTGGTTGTAGTAATCGAGGCCGGCGTGCTTGAGCGCATCGGCCTGTGTCTGCGTCAGCATGCCCAGCGTCGCGCAGGTTTCCATGCCGAGCGCCTTGACCGCACCGACCATCGCAGCGATCTTCGGAATGTCGCGATCCTTCGGCGATCGCCAGGCCGCGCCCATGCAGAAACGCGTCGCACCCGCGCCTTTCGCCTGGCGCGCCTTCGCCAGCACGGCATCGAGACTCATCAGCTTCTCGGCCTCGACGCCGGTCGCGTAGCGCGCGGCCTGCGGGCAGTACGCGCAATCCTCGGGACAGCCGCCGGTCTTGACCGACAGCAGCGTCGAAACCTGTACCGCGTTCGCGTCGTGATGCGCGCGGTGGACCGCGTGCGCGCGATCGAGCAGATCGGCGAACGGCAGGTCCATTAGCGCGGCGACTTGCGCGCGGGTCCAGTCATGACGGAGGGCAGCGACAGGCATGCGAAACTTCCGGCTGGGCAATGAGGAAGGGGCAGGCCCGGAGTCTGGATTTGGCGGCGGGAGGCTGTCAACTTGAAAACAACCGGCAAGGTTGACGGGCTGGCCAGTCGGCTCCTGCGCGCCGTCCTGCCGCTGCGCTGCCTGCTGTGCGGCGGCGCAGGCGCCGGCGGACGCGATCTATGCGCCGGCTGCGCGCTGGATTGCGCGATCAACCGCACCCGCTGCCCACGCTGTGCGCTGCCGCTGGAAACGCCGGCGCCCCTGTGCGGCGACTGCCTGCAGCACGAGCCGCCGTTCGCTGCCGCCTGGGCGCCTTTCCGCTACGGCCACCCGCTCGATCTGCTCGAGACGCGTTTCAAGTTCCGTGGCGATCTCGCGGCCGGGCGCGTGCTCGCCGATCTTCTGGTCGAGCGCGCCGGAATCGATGCACCGGCCGCGCTTCCGGCATTGATGATCCCGATACCGCTGCACGTCTCGCGCCTGCGAGAACGCGGTTACAACCAGGCGCTCGAACTGGCAAGGCCGCTCGCGCAAGCGTTGGGCATTCCGCTGCGCCACGATCTGCTCGCGCGCAGCCGGGCGACGCCACCGCAAACGGGTCTCGACGCGAAAGCGCGGCGGCGCAATCTGCGTGGAGCGTTCACGCTGCTTGTGTCGACGCCGCTGCCTGATCACGTGGTCCTGTTCGACGACGTGATGACGACCGGCACGACCTTGCGCGAGGTCGCGCGCGTGCTCGTGCAAGCGGGCGTAGCGCGCGTCGACGTCTGGGCACTCGCGCGCGCACCGCATCGGCGATAGCCCGACCTGCATCGATCGGCGTGCCGTTTCAGGGCACCGGCACCTCGTGTCCCGCGCACAGCACTTCTTCGCCGTCCGGAAATTGCACGACGCCGATGACGCGGGCGCTGCCATCGACCAGCATGGCGATAGTGAGAAAGGTCGCAAGCGTGCCGTCGGCGTAGCGGATCGACAGCACGGCGCTCTGCAGCCAGCCGAACGCCGCACCTGTTTCGACGATGACGCCGGTCGGATCGGCGTGGAATGCATGCGTGCTTTCGATCGGGGCGTCCGCGCCTGCGGGTGGCAAACACACGGGCAGCCGATGCGTCTCCTCGCTGACCCTGATCGCATCGACCAGCGTTGACACGCTGGTTTCGTAGAAGCCGGGAAGACTCGTCGATGCAAAGAACGGTGGCGCCGATTGTCCGTTCCAGAGCTGGTTGCCGAGCCGGCCGGTGGACTGCAGCGAGACACCGAAGCCGATCTCGCCTGGATTTCCGATCAATCGCAGCTCGAGTGGCGTCATCAAATCTTCGGGCCCGCTCGTCGGCGTCAGCGTGATGACTCCGTTCGCCGCCTGCCAGGACGCTTCGCCGCCGCCGTAAGCCGTCAGGTAGGTCGCCGTTGCGTCGTCGATGAATCGCACCAGCAGCACGTCGTTCCAGGCCGACAGGTTCTTGGCATAGGCAACGAGGTCCCGCGGCAGCGGCGTCGGCGCAATCGGCAGCAGCGGCAGCAGATCGCTATCACTCAGCAGCAGCCGCTGGCGTTGTGCGATGGCTTGATTGCCGAACCGCACGCGCAACTGCTCACGCACGACCGGGTCCGACACGATCGTCACGGGATCGGGGAAGCCTGCGCTGATGCCACCCGCCTCGAGCGCAAGCTGGATCAGCGTCGTACGGTCGAGAATATCCGTCCAGTCGACCGGCGCCGGTGCGCGATACGGTGCGGGGGATGCTGTCAGCAGGGCCTGCACCACGGTGCTGAATGCATCGAGCCGCAGGTTCGCGGCCGCCGGCAGCGTGCGACCCGCAAGATCCGGGAACGGATTGCCGGGCAAGCCAAGTTGCGCGCGGAATGTCGGCTCCATGCCTGGCGCATCCGCCACCAGGATCGTGCTGACGACACCAACCTCGACACTGAGATCGAAATGGCCGTCGGCGCCGATCGGGACACGCGCCGTCTGATCGGCGAAGCCGACCTGGGTCGCACTGATGGAGCCCGCCGGCGCGGATACCTTTCCTTGCAGCGCGTAGTGATCGGCAATCGTCACCTCGATGTCTGCCGAAACGGCGTGGCCCGACATGCTTTGCGCGGTGTAGGTGAATCGATCGGTACCAACGAAGCCGACGTTGGGCCAATAGATGACACATGGCATTGGCGGCGGCGGTGGAACGATGGGGGTCTGAATGCCGCAATTCGGATCGAACGATGCCGTGCCGTGGGCCGGGTTGCCGGTGCCGACCAGCGTCAGCGCGTCGCCACCCGGCGACGTGTCGTTCAGGAGCACGAAGAGGTTCTCCGCATACCGCGTGCTGTTGTCGGGTGCGATATAGAACGTGTAGGTATCGTCGTTTGCAACGATCCCGCTCGGCGGGATCACCGGTGGCGGAGCGGACGAATTCGAGGAGCCGCTGCCGCATGCGGCAAGCAACAAAAGCGACGAAATCGCAAAAGGAATCCGCAGGTCCATCGCACCCCTCCCGTGCTGACCGGATCGAGGTCAAGGACGCAGGAGGGGGAGCCCGCGTCGCAGTCGAAATGAAATCAGCGGATCGCCAGGGCGAGCAGCAGCCCGATCCAGAGCACGAAACCGACCCAGTTGTTGTTGCGGAACGCGGCGAAGCAATGCACACGCGAGCGGTCGCGGATCAGCCATTGCTGCCAGGCGAACAATCCGGCCGCCACGGCGACGCCGACGAAGTACGGCCAGTGCAGATGCGCGCGCGTGCCGGCGAGCAGCATCGCGGACAGGAACGTCAGCATCAGGATGCCGATGATCGCGCGGTCGGCTTCGGCGAACAGGATCGCGGTTGACTTGGCGCCCACGCGGATGTCGTCGTCGCGGTCGACCATCGCGTACTCGGTGTCGTAGATCGTCGAGAACAGCACATTGGCGAGAAACAGCAGCCAGCACATCGGCGGCAGCGAATTCGTCACCGCAGCGAATGCCATCGGGATCGACCAGCCGAACGCGGCGCCGAGCACGACCTGCGCGAGGTGCGTCACGCGCTTGGTGAACGGATAGATCGCGGCGAGCGCGGCGCCGACGAACGACAGCTTGATCGTCAGCGCGTTGGTGAACAGCACCAGCACGAATGCGAATGCGAGCAGTCCGCCGAACAGCAGCATCGCCTCGCGCTTCGATACGCGCCCAGCGGCCATCGGTCGTGCGCGCGTGCGCTCGACGTTCGCATCGAGCCAGCCGTGATCGGCATAGTCGTTGATCACGCAACCGGCGCTGCGCATGACGAACACGCCGAGCGTGAAGATGATCAGCGCGCCGATCGGCGGAAAGTCGCTCGCGGCGAACCACAGCGCCCACCAGGTCGGCCACAGCAGCAGCAAGGCGCCGACCGGGCGGTCCATGCGCATCAGTACGAGATAGTTGCGTACACGCTCGCGATGCTGCGGCGGCAGATATCCCAGCAGCCATTCGATGATCTGCGTCGAACGCGGCGATGCATCGGCCGGTCGCGGGTCGATGCGCGCAGCGACTGCGGCAGGTGGCGGCGCCTTCGTGCGGGCAAACGACGGAATCATCTCCGGCGCGGCTGCCGGAGGCGGTTGTGGATCGGAGCGAAGCGCAGGCTGCGGCGAGTGCACACGCTCGTTCGCTGTGCTCGCCAGCGGTGGCTTCGGCGGCGGAACAGGCACACGCTCGGGGACCGTCGACGTCGGCGCGACAGGTGCCCGTGGCGTTACAGGCGCGCGCGGCGTTACGGGCGCGCGTGCACGCGGCGGAGCCGGCGGTTTTGCGATGTCTTCCGCGGCGTTCGCGGGTTTCGCCGCCGGTGTCGCAATTTTCGCATCCTTGGCCGGTGCCGCGCGGCGTCGCACCGGCTTGGCCGCAGGCGGTTGCGCAGCGGTCGTCTCGGCTTCGGCCTGCGACTCCGCAACAGTCTTGCGCCGACGAGGTGGCGGCTTCGGGCGATCGGGTTCATCCATGCCCGAAGTTTAGCGGCAAGCGAACATCGCGCGGCGGACGGTCGGCTATGCTGATGCGTCGAGTCGACGCTCGCGCGCAAGGACGGCAACGTGCTGCGTCGCGCGCGGGGACATCCGCCGGAGACTGCGATGGAAAACTGGTTCCCCTCCCGTTATCTCGCGTTCGCCGTCGTGGCCTGCCTGTTCGTGCTGGCGGTCATCCGCTGGGACGGCGGCGCCGCGTGGCAGGCGCTGGCCGCGGTCAGCGGCGTGTTGACCGCGATCGGCATCGCCGACCTGGCGCAGACACGCTCGACCCTGCGCCGCAATTATCCCGTGCTCGCCCACATCCGTTTCTTCTTCGAGCACGTGCGGCCGATGCTGCGCCAGTACGTCGTCGAATCCGACAACGAGGAAGTGCCGTTTTCGCACGTGCAGCGCGCGATCGTGAAGCAGCGCGCGAAGAACGCGCTCGACGTGCGGCCGTTCGGTACCGAGCTCGACGTTTATGCGGAGCGTTACGAGTGGATCAACCACTCGATTGCGCCGAGCCTGATCGCCAGCCACGATTTCCGCGTCACGGTCGGCGGCAAGGACTGCACGCAGCCGTATTCGGCCAGCGTCTTCAACATCTCGGCGATGAGCTTCGGTTCGATCTCGCCGAACGCGATCCGCGCGCTCAACGAAGGCGCGCGCCGCGGCGGCTTCTATCACGACACCGGCGAAGGCTCGCTGTCCGCGTACCACCGCGAGAACGGCGGCGACATCGTCTGGGAAATCGGCTCCGGCTACTTCGGCGCCTGCGAGCGCGCCGGCGTGTTCAGCGAAGCGCGTTTCGCCGACAAGGCGCGGCTCGGTCAGGTCAAGATGATCGAGCTGAAGCTTTCGCAAGGCGCCAAGCCCGGTCACGGCGGCGTGTTGCCGGCGGCCAAGGTCAGCGCCGAGATCGCCGCAACGCGCGGCGTCGCGATGGGCGAGGACTGCATCTCGCCGTCACGGCATTCCACGTTCGATACGCCCGAAGGATTGCTGCGCTTCATCGCGCGCCTGCGCGAGCTGTCAGGCGGCAAGCCGACCGGGTTCAAGCTCGCGCTGGGCCATCCCTGGGAATGGTTCGGCATCGCCAAGGCAATGACGACGACCGGCATCCTGCCGGATTTCATCGTCGTCGACGGCGGCGAAGGCGGCACCGGCGCCGCACCGCTCGAATTCACCGATCACGTCGGCGTGCCGCTGCGCGAGGCGCTGATGATCGTGCACAACACGCTGGTCGGCCTGAACCTGCGCAACCAGATCCGCATCGGCGCCAGCGGCAAGGTCATCACCGCGGTCGACATCGCGCGCATGCTCGCGCTCGGCGCGGACTGGTGCAACGCGGCGCGCGGTTTCATGTTCGCGCTCGGCTGCATCCAGTCGCAGAGCTGCCACACCGATCGCTGCCCGACCGGCGTCGCCACGCAGGATCCGCGGCGCTGGAAGCGCCTCGACGTACCGGACAAGGCCGCGCGCGTGCGCAATTTCCACGAGAACACGCTGCTTGCGCTGAAGGAGCTCGTGCAGGCGAGCGGTCTTTCGCATCCCGCCGAGTTCGGTCCGGAACATCTGATCCGGCGCGTTTCGTCGACCGAGGTGCGTTCGCTGGGGACGCTTTACAAATTCGTCGCGCCCGGCGAGCTCTTGCACGGCGGCGTGTCCGAACATGCGGTGTTCCAACGCTTCTGGGCCGATGCGCGGCCGGATACGTTCTCGCCGTCGCCGGAAGCGCTGGCGCGGCGCGCTACGAAGATGCGGTGAACGTGCGGAGCTGGCTCCCCTCTCTCCTCACCTCGTCATCCCGGCGAAAGCCGGGACCCAGCGCCTTCCACGTCGAACGAAGCAAGCAAAGGCACCGGGTCCCGGCTTTCGCCGGGATGACGAGGGGCCGGGATGACGAGGGTCGGGGTCGAGGACGTCCACCGATGTTCGAGTGCGCAGTGATACGCAGCATGCTGCACCGCCGCTGAGCCGTTCTCGCGCGACCCGCTATGATCCGCGCTTCCATCCGAGGACGCCGCATGAGCCTTGCAGCCAAACTGACGCGCCACAAATCGATCGAACAGCTCCAGCGCGAGGCCGGAGAGCGCCGCGATTTCCGCCGCGTACTCGGCGTCTGGCAGCTCACCGCGATCGGTATCGGCGGCATCATCGGCGTCGGCATCTTCGTGCTGGCCGGGCAGCAGGCGGCGATGAACGCGGGGCCGGCGGTCGCGCTCAGTTTCATCATCGCCGGCATCGGCAGCGCGGCGGCCGCGCTGTGCTACGCGGAATTCGCCGGCATGATCCCGGTGACCGGCAGCGCCTATACCTATGGCTATGCGGTGCTCGGCGAACTGGTGGCCTGGACCATCGGCTGGGATCTGCTGCTCGAATACGCGCTGGTCGTCGCCGTCGTCGCGATCGGCTGGTCGGGTTATGTGCAGGTGCTGATGGCCTCGGCAGACATCCACTTGCCGGTGTGGGCGCAGGGCGCGATCGGCACCGGCGAGGGCCACGTGTTCAACGTGATCGCCGCCGCGATCACGTTGCTGGTCGCCGTGCTGCTGACCGTGCGCACCGAATGGGGCGCGCGCTTCAACACGCTGATCGTGGCCATCAAGGTGATCGGCATCGCGCTGGTCATCGCGGTCGGCGTGTTCTACATCGATACCGCGAACTGGCACCCGTTCATCCCCGAGCGCGTGCAGGACGCCAAAGGTGTCTGGCATTTCGGCTGGTCGGGCGTGCTCGCCGGCGCTAGCGTGGTGTTCTTCGCGGTATTCGGCTACGACACGCTGACCACCGCAGCGGAGGAAGCCAAAAATCCGCAGCGCGATCTGCCGCGCGCGGTGGTGTTGTCGCTGGCGATCGCGATGGTGCTGTATATCGCGGTGTCGATGGTGCTGACCGGCATCGTGCCGTACACGCAGCTCGGCGGCGATGCGTCGGTTTCCGAAGCATTCGCATCGCGCGGGCTGCACTGGGTCAGCATCGCGATCGCGATCGCGGCGGTGATCGGCGTGATCAGCGTGCTGTTCGCCTTCACGCTCGGCGCCGCGCGCATCTGGTTTGCGCTCGCGCGCGATGGATTGTTGCCGGCCTGGTTCGCCAAGGTGCATCCGCGCTTCGGCACGCCGGCGCGGCCCACGCTGATCGTCGGCGTCGTGACGGCCCTGGTGGCGGGGCTGTTCCCGATCACCGAAGTAGCCCAGTTGATCAACATCGGCACGCTCGCCGCGTTCATCATCATCTGCGCAGCGGTGCTGCTGTTGCGCGTGCGCCGGCCCGAAGTCCCGCGCAGCTTCCGCACGCCGGCGCTGTGGCTCGTCGCGCCGCTCGGCATCGTGTTTTCGCTGTTGCTGATCTGGGGCCTGCCGATCGTCACCTGGGAGCGGTTCGCCGTGTGGATGGCCATCGGCATGGTGATCTACTTCGCCTACGGCATCCGCCACAGCACTCTCGCGGGCAAGGAATAGGCGCACGAACGGCGAGCGATTTCGCCGGCGCAGTGCCCAGCCGGCGCGTTCCGTGCGAAAATCCGCGCTTACGCGCTCGTAGCTCAGCTGGATAGAGTACAGCCCTCCGAAGGCTGGGGTCGTGGGTTCGAATCCCGCCGAGCGCGCCATTGAACGCACGCTATCTCGTCGCCGTAACAGCTTCTCGACGCGCCTTCCGATTTCCGCGCGCGCTCCGCCAGACTTGTCGCTTTCCGGACTATGCCCACCGCGCAAGCGGTGCGTGCACGTACTTCCCCTCGATGCCAGCAACACATTGATTAATCGACAATTGTCCCGCATTTTAATATTTCCGTTGTTTGCGGGATAAGCTGCGTATAATCAAATAGATGGATATCACAGACGATGGACTGCGCCTGCTGTCCAACCTGGCTGGTCACTACGATGCCTGGCTGCAGGCCATGCGCGTCGTGGACGAGGGCCGTCTCCAATGGAAGACATCCGGCGATCGTGAATATCTCTATCGCATCATCGATCGCAACGGCAACGGCACCTCCCTTGGTCCGCGCAGCGCGGAGACCGAGACGTTGCGTGAGGCGTACGAGATCGCGAAGCAGACCGTCGAACGCACCTGGTCCCAGCTGCAGATCGAAGGGCGCATGTACCGCGCTTTGCGCTTGCCGCGCGTACCGAGCTACGGCGCCGCTGCCCTTCGCCAACTGGACCTTGACACACTGTTGGGAACCTCGGTCCTCGTCGTCGGAACGAATGCGCTCGCCGCCTATGCCATCGAAGCGGGCGTCCTGACCCCTTCGGAACTCGACGCGACCGAAGACTTCGATCTTTCGTGGGTAGGTGCGAGCGCGCATGTCGGCCTCGCTTCGCGCACGGTGTTCGGTGCCCTCAAAGAAGTTGACGGCACCTACACGATCAACACGGAACGCACATTTCGGGCGCGCAATGCCGCCGGCAACGAAGTCGAGCTCCTGATCGCGAACGACGTCGCCAGCACGCTTCCGAAGTACGAGAAGCTTCGGCCGATACCGCTGCCCGAACAAAGCTGGCTGCTGCCGGGCCGCCGCGTCAGCCATGTCGTCTGCGGTCTGGATGGCCGGCCGGCTCGCATCGTGGCGCCCGATCCTCGCTGGTTTGCCTTGCGCAAACTCTGGCTGGCAAACAAGCCGTCGCGCGATCCGCTGAAGAAAGGCAAAGACCAGGCGCAAGGCCGATATCTGCTCGACCTCGTCGCCGATCGCATGCCGCATTTCGCGCTCGATGGCGAGTTCGAGCAGCAGCTACCAGCCGAATTGCGTCCTTATTACGAAGGATGGCGCAAGGATCGACCGCAAAGTTCACAGCGCTCTGAAGTGCGCTGATCGCGCATCCGCTCGACACGTCGTTCGCGCACATCGCGCGCGATAACGCGCCGCTCACGGAAACACGCCTGTCGTCGCGCGCGCAGCCGCGCCACGCTTCGATCAGCACTCGCCCGATGGCGGCGATGCACGACGATCGGAGAATCCCATGCGGCACCAGGAAGCACTCATCGGCTATGCGCTGACTTTCGTATTCATGCTGACGGGCACGGCACCGGCCGGCGCGGCGACGCCCGTCTACGTGGTCGGCACCTTGTACAAGCGTCATGCCGACGCGCCCGCGTACGATCTCAAGGCGCTCGACCGCATCATCCGTGAGATTGCGCCGAGCGTGCTCGTGCTCGATGTCACGCCAACCGAGCTCGAGAAGAAGGAAGTCTTCCCGGGCAAGATCGAATATCCCGGCGTGATCTTTCCGCTGCTCGCCGAGAACAAGCTCGTCGCGTACGCATCCGAGCCCGCGGAACCGATGTTCACGGAAAT
>Ga0193717_1000541_pt1 | contig 25089 bp, 24 predicted proteins | sample U2c2metaG_FD_145900 | JGI IMG/M metagenome (GOLD analysis project Ga0193717, IMG submission 145900) | Soil microbial communities from a riparian zone of the East river system, Colorado, United States - U2c2 | ecosystem: Environmental > Terrestrial > Soil > Riparian zone | place: USA: East River...
TGCCCCGAATTTAGTCAGCTCGCGGATGCTTGCACGACGATGCCATCACGAGTGGCACGGGGACGTGCAAGTTACATTCGGAAAGCGACCTCGCATCATGATCGGTGAGGTTGGTTCTGTATGTACGGTGGCACACACACAGCGATGAAATTTTCGCCACTCGCGATCAGCGAATTGGTAACACCTAAGAGCGCATACTCTCCCCGATCTTCCTCTGCCCCGATGCGTAGCACGCACTCCCGATCCGGGACTGCCTGCACTGGCTTCCCAGCCAACTCGTTCCGACAGCCGCAGTACCGCTGCTCCCCTGGATCAAGGGCGAGCGAATGTACAAGGCAATAGTCAATGACCCTCTCCTATAACTCCGAACGCCGTTGGCGTCACATGGCCACTGTCGAAGTCGGCTGCGATGTGACCAACTTCGCGCAGCTGGTCGAGGACGACACGCTGCAGTTCCAGGTCGAACGTGCAGGCCAGTCACCGCCCGGCTACCAGTGGTTTCTCCTGTTCATGGATCTCAGCGCCGGCGACCGACGTGCGGCGCGCACCGCCTGGGCTGTCCTGACGGCGCTGAAGCGTTCCGCGGATGCTGGATTCGTTTGCGGATTCCGCGTGGTCGAAGGGCAACAGTGGCTCGATCTTGGAAACGGAGTCGAGAACAAGACAGCGCGCGACGCGCCAGCACCACGCTTCCAGGCGGCAAGGTGTCAGAGCGAAGGAGACATGGCGTGCGCATAAGACGTTATCCGGCGTTGATCAGCTCACTGCTCGACGATCCCGCGGCGAGTGCGCTGCGCATGCTGCAAGCGTGCGTGCGCTCGACCATGAGCTTTTGGGTGGACGACCGCTCGGGCATTCACGCGGGTCTGCCCAACCAGGTGCCACCAGCGGTGGAGCACCTGATCGTCGGCACCTACGGTGTGGGAACACCCGTCGCCGACATAGAAGAAGACCTGCGCGAAACGCGGCGCGAACGAGCGAGATCGTGGATCACGGACTGACATCTGGCCGGGCGCCCATCGCTATCCCCGACATGCGCAACTTTCCTCGCGTCATGCCCAGGCCTGCGGACCGATATCGTCCGTTGTCGACGAGCTTTGTGACGCTGGTCTGAAGACAATTCTGCTTTCCTGAATCTGCTTTGCCGGACTCGTGGTCGTGCCGCGGGCGCCTGCGAATGCATGGTCTCGGACTGCCAGTGACGAAAGGGCTACGCCCAACCGGCACATACAGGGCGCGAACGCCCGCAGTAGGCTCGCCGCATCCTCCGCTGGAGAACCTTCGATGCGTTTCACGTGGCTGCTGGGTGTGCTGGTCTGTCTGGGCGGGATGCCCGGTGTTTCGAATGCAGCAGCGGACGAGGCGACGCCGAAGGCACCTGCGTTCACGCAACAGACCGCGCGCGACATCATTGCGACGTCGCGCAAGATCGTGAGTGGGCACGGTATCGAGGCGCAGCTCGCGATTCCGGTCAACGGCACCATGCAGTGGATCTCGGTGCGCGGCAACGATGCGCGCAATCCGATCCTGCTGTTGCTGCACGGCGGTCCGGCCTCGCCGGACATGCCGCTGGCCTACACCTTCCAGACGCCGTGGGAGGATTACTTCACCGTGGTGCAGTGGGACCAGCGCGGCGCGGGCAAGACCTACGCGGCGAACGACCCCGAGCACCTCGGTCCTACCATGACCGTGACGCAGATGACGGCGGACGCCGGAGAGGTCGTGTCCTACCTGCGCCGCACCTACCACAAGCAGAAGATCTTCCTGCTCGGTCATTCCTGGGGTTCGGCGCTGGGCGTGTACGTGGTGCAGGCGCATCCGGACTGGTTCTACGCGTATATCGGCGTCGGGCAGATGGCCAACATGCGCGAGAGCGAAGCGATCGGTTATCGCTTTGCGTTGAGCGAGGCACGCGCGCACGACAACCAGGAAGCCGTGCGCGATCTGCTCGGCATCGCGCCCTACCCGGCACCGGGCAAACCGCTCGATCTCGAATCAATCGGCAAGCAGCGCAAGTGGCTCGAGTACTACGGCGGACTCGCTTGGGGTCGGACCAGCTTCGATTACGACGTCGAAGCGGAAAAGCTCGCGCCGGAGTACAGCAACGAAGATCTCGCTGCCATCGACAAAGGCAGCGCATTTTCGCTGGGCCATCTGCTCGGGCCGCTCAGCGACCTCGACTTCACGCAGACGACGCGCTTCGACCTGCCGGTACTGCTGTTCATCGGACGGCACGACTATTCGGTCTCGCACGAAGTCGCCGCACGCTGGTTCGCCACGCTGCAGGCGCCGGCCAAGAAGCTGGTGTGGTTCGAGGATTCGGCGCACATGGTCATGCAGGAGCAGCCGGGACGCTTCCTCATGCACCTGGTCAACGACGCTCGCCCCTATGCGGTGAAGGCCGGCGACGCCGCGCCGGATGAGGTTGTCGAGCATTGAGCCGCGCAGACAGATGCCGCGGATATCCGCTTGGCTGGCCTTGCCGCTCTCTTTATGTGCGCCACCGAACAGACGAAAAACGCGCGCACGATAGACGATGGTTTTGCCATTCCGACGGCAGTTCTGCTCCGACCGCTGAATCACGACAGCGGATCGCGTAACAGCTGCCGACGTGAGGGAGCAGCCACGGAGTATCCTCATGCTTCGATGGCAACAGCTGGTCAGCTGACAGCAGCGAAACATGCTCTGGTCGCGAATAACGGAGCTGACTGATCGGGACGATGCAACCTTGCCGCAGAGTGATCGGGTCCGAGGACGCACACTCTGCGGTTTTCTTCATGACATCATCGCACCCGACGCATGCCCTTCGACCAGAGCGTCTGATCGATTCCCACCGGCTCGCCGCCTGCATCGGTCCATTCGTAGCTGAGAATGGCTCTGTCGATGGATTGGCTTTCCAGACGGATAGCCGAGACACCTTGAATGGCGGCAAGAACTTTTGTCGCGTCCGGCCCGACCAGATACGAGCCACAGGAAGCCCGCAATCGTTCAACGGCAATGGCAATACGCATCCCCTTCTCCCGGCCTGAAGCAAAACTGCGTAGGCGCTCCCGAGGATCCGGGCGTCCACGTTCGTCGCGCTGGATTTCACATATTGTATACGCTGTCGACTATCCCCTCGCGCTTGGCGTGCGTCGGTGCGAGAGCGAACATAGGCGCGACACAGCGCTGAGATGCTCGATATCCATTGCCACGCCCATCCCGCGTGCGCTGCGTGTGGTAGCGCACAGAGGCCACTCGCGCGTGCGCCCACAATGCGCCGCGCGCGGGATCAAACGTCCGGCCTCGACGGCGCTCGACCGCGTCTCGCAACCGGAGGAAAACGTGCAATCGAAATGGTTGCCGTAGCCAAGTGAGACCATGCGATGACGGAGATCTATTGCGAGTTCGCGCATCAGGCGGCCGCTACGCTGGCGGCTCCAGCCGAACAACAGCGGGCGGCTCTGGCCTACCACATCGAGCACATTCGCCGCCGCATCGGTGAAGTCCTGGGCGACGGCGTCGATATCGGCGTCGCCCGCCCATCGCCGCCGCTGAGCATTCCGATTTCGATACGCGTGGAACTGTTCTTCAACGAATCCTCGCTGAGGAACGATCTGTCGCGCTTGATCGAGGCCGAAGCGGAAGCGTCGGGATTGGCTGTCCATGTCGACCTCAACACGAAGGTATTGCAGAAACGCCTGGATGTGGTGGCGTTCGAAGCAGACCCGCGCGCCGCTATAGCGGCAGTTCGCGAGGCACTTCCGCGCGTTCCCCTCAGTTTCGATGCTGCGGGCAATGACAGCCTGGGCATGAAGCGCTACGCCGTGATAGCTCACAATATCCGGCGCATCGCGGATTTCGACGATCGCGAAGCGATGGATGCCGTCGACGGCGTCCTCGCGCAGCGACTGCCCGCGATGGGTGGATATCGACGCTGCGGCAAGTCCTGACGGCTAAGCGGACCGCCGTTCCCCCGAGCGCGACTCATACTGGTGAAACGCCTCGCGCACCTGGATGCGCAGGTCGTCGTCGCTCCACGGCTGCGCGATGGACGGCTGCCTCGCTGCGCGATTGTCCGCGTCCGTGACCGCACGAAGATTATTGTCGCCGCCCAGGATCACGCGCAACGTGTCGGGGTACATGTCCTTCAGCGTGCCGATGAATTCGGCGCAACTGCCCACGGCCATGCGCTGTTCGAGGACGGTCACCTGCACATCGTTGCGGGCCAGCATGTCAAGCGCCTTTTCGGCTGTGGCAGCGGTCAGGATCCGGTAACCGTCACGCCGCAGCGCGCGCGTCAACGCGCGCACGGCTTTTTCGTCGTCGTGCACGAGCAACAATGTCTGCGCCCCGTTCTGCCGCGAGTGCGTTCCGTCGGCCATGCCGTGGCTCTTCAGCATCTCGAATGCCTGCGACGCGGTCACCGGCTGGGCGAAATAGAAGCCCTGGAACTGGTCGCAGCCGTGGCGGCGCAGATAGCCGACCTGTTCCGCGGTTTCCACACCCTCGGCCAGTACCGACATGCCGAGTTGATGGCCCAGCGTGATGATTGCGCGGCAGATCCCGGCGGCGCCGGCATCCGACCTGATGTCGCGCACGAAACTCTGGTCGATCTTCAGCTTGTCGATCGGAAACCGGCGCAGATAATTGAGGCTGGAATAGCCGGTGCCGAAATCGTCCAGCGCAAGCTGCACTTCCAGCGTCTTCAGCGCGCGCATGGTGGCGATCCCGCGCTCGACGTGGCCGACCATCATGCCCTCGGTCAGCTCCAGCTCGAGATGCTGCGCCGGAACCGCGTGCTCGCGCAGCGCCGTGCGAACCGTGTCCACGAAATCCGGACGCTGCAACTGCAGCGATGAAACGTTGATGGAAATCGAGAAGTCCGCCCAGCCCGCATCGAGCCATTCGCGGGAAAGCCTGCACACCGAGTCGAGCACGAAATTGCCGATGTCGACGATCAGCCCGAGGTCTTCGGCGACATCGAGAAAGCGCGCCGGCGGCAGCAGGCCGAACTCCGGACTCTGCCAGCGGACCAGAGCTTCGAAACCGAGGATGCGCCAATCGTCCGCGCTGATCTGCGGCTGATAGTGCACGAGGAGTTGACCGTCGCGGATGGCGTCGCTCAGGCGCATGCCGAGCGTCGATCTATCCTCCAGTGCCTGCTTGCGCTCATTGGAGAACGCGTTGACGGTATTGCGGCCTTCTCCCTTGGCGCGAAGCATGGCCGCTTCGGACTGACGCAACAGCTCGCGCGGACTCGATCCGTTGTCGGGAAAACAGCTCACACCGACGCTGCAGGTGACGTAAATGCGCTGCTCGCCGCGCTGGATGGTTTCTTCTATGCCCTTGCGCACCGCTTCGGCGAACTCGACCTGGTCGCGCGAGCCTGCGTCGACCAGCACGACCGCGAATTCGTCCGCTGCGACGTGCGCCACGTAGCCGCTGCTGCCGCAGATCACGCCGAGCCGGCTCGCCACCGTGCGCAGCACGTCGTCGCCTATGGCGTGGCCGCGGGTTTCGTTGATCGTATGGAAGCGATCGATGTCGACGTACAGCAGGACGACGCGCCCGGCATGCGCCGCGGCAGCGACGATTGCGGACTGCAGGTGTTCCTCGATCAGGCCGAACCGCGGCAAGCCGGTAATCTGATCATGGGTCATGCGATGGGCGAGCTCGGTTTGCGCGCGCCGGCGCTCGTTGACTTCCGCTTCGAGGATCGCGCTGTGCTGCCGTACCTCGTCGTACAGCGCGAGATTGCCGTAAGCGAGTGCCAGCTGCGCCGCGAGCGTGACCGCGAACTGTTCGTCCTCGTCGTCGAAATCCTCGGTGCCGAAGCGGCCGGCGAAGTAGACCCAGCCGAACGCCGATGTCGGAGTGCGCGCAGGGATGCGCACGGCGAGCAGCGAGGTTATCGGTGGATGGAATGCCGGCAGACCGAGCGTACCCGGGTTGTGGTCGCTGGCACGATGCGGCTTGCCGGAGGCGATGATGATGCCGAAAAGGCCGAGGGAATAGTCGAGCGCTCCGAGCTGCGACTCGACGTTCTCGTCCAGGCCACGCGTCGCGATATTCTGCAACCGATGGCCGCCGGCTTCGACGATGCCGACGGCGGCGTACTTGCAGTTCAGCAGATCCTGCGCCGCGCGGCAGAACAACTTCAGCATCTCGTGCTGGTCGCGTTCCGACGACAAGGCGACATCGAGCTCCAGCAGCGTCGCCAGGCGCAGGCTCAGGGACTGAAATGAATACTCGATCGCATCCGCGTCGGTCGCCGCGGCGCGCCGGGATTCGGCGCGTTCGACGGCCTGGTCGAGCGTGCGCCGCAAGCGTCTTTGCAGACCGGTCAGATCCTGCAGGTATTCCGGCAGTTTCGCGCCGAGAAAACCCGATTGCGCAATCGGGACGTGCGGCGCCAACACCGTGATCTGGCTGGTGCCGAGCGCGGCGCCGACCGCGTCGAGGATGTCCTGCGGCTCGGCGGGTTTGGCCAGTACCGCGGCCACGCGGCATGACTGGCCGAGCACACGCGCCTCGGTCACGCGGTAGGTCGCGGTATAGAAAATGATCGGCGTGTCGGCGATCGCAGGATCGTCGTGCATGCGATCGGCGAACTCGGCGGCACCCATGGTCGGCAACTGCAGGTCGGTTATGACCAGATCGGGATGATGGGTGCCGACGATCTCGAGCGCTTCGGCGCCATCGGACGCCTGCAGCACGTCATATCCGACGTAGCCGAGCAGCGTGGCAAGGAACTCGCGATCGATGGCCCTGTCATCGACCGTCAGGATTGTAGCCATGCGTCTTCCCCGTCAGCTACGCGGTCGTCATCCGCCATTACCCTCATTTCGTGCGACCAACGAATCGATCGCCACAATGACTTGGATCCCGCGTGGTTCGAACGCCCCAGCTCGATACCGCGGATCGACACAAAAAAAACCGGCCGGCCAAAGCTGAGCAGCTTTGGTGCGCGCCGGCCGGGGTGGTTGCGAGCTGCGCCAAACTACGTTGGCCCCATGTTCGACGCAGCCTTCCAGCCGCGCAGGTATAAATATGTGCCGGGCCCCTACCGTCGTCTGTGCGTTGCCGAACATACGGGCGCCGCGGCGCAAAACGGCGCTGTGCCGGGCTGTCGCCTGCCCGCAGCCAGCCGGCACGCGGTGACGCCAGGATAATGTCGCCGCGCCAGGCCGATAATCCATAAATGTGAAGGCGCGAATATTGCCCAATTATCGTTTCAAGGATGCCACCGTGCACTATGTGCGCCGGCGTACATACGCACTGGCATTTTCTTCCTATATTGCATAGGATAAAAAGAAACGCCGACATTGGTGGCGGCAGGTACCCGCCAACCAGGAGTAAGTCGAAGTCCCGCATGGCTCCCCCGCACGATCCTCGACAGAATCACCTGCTGCGTGCCCTGCCTGCCGCGGAATCGGAGCAGCTGCTTGCGCATCTCGAACTCGTGCACATGGCATTGGGGGATGTGCTGTACGAATCGGGCAGCGAGTTGCGCCATGTGTTTTTCCCGACCGATGCGATCGTGTCGCTGTTGTACGTCATGCAGGATGGGGCGTCGGCGGAAATTGCCGTCGTCGGCAACGAAGGCATGGTCGGTGTGGCCCTGTTCATGGGCGGTGAGACCACGCCCAGTCGCGCCGTGGTACAGAGCGCCGGCCACGCGTATCGGCTGAAAGGCCAGTTTCTCAAGGACGAATTCCGTCGAGGCGCAGCGCTGCAGCACCTGTTGCTGCGCTATACCCAGGCACTGCTGACGCAAATGGCGCAGACTGCGGTATGCAATCGACATCATTCGGTGGACCAGCAGCTGTGCCGCTGGTTGCTGCTGAGTCTGGACCGCTTGCCGACCAACAAGCTGAGCATGACGCAGGAGCTCATCGCCAACATGCTCGGCGTGCGACGCGAGGGAGTGACCGAAGCGGCGGGCAAATTGCAGATGATCGGACTGATCGAGTACAGCCGCGGCAACATCACCGTGCTGAACCGACCCCGGCTCGAGGCGCAGGCCTGCGAGTGCTACGAAGTCGTCAAGAAGGAATTCGACCGGCTGTTGCCGGACGTCGTCGTCACGTGACCCGGTCGGCGCGCCTACGGCTGCACACTTGTGGTCGTACCCCGCCAAGCCGGTCAAACGCAAAAGAACGCGATCTGCCCGGTGCAGGCGTCCGCCGGCGCACTGACGTCGATCCGCGTCCTTGCGCAGCGATGCGAATTGCGCAAGTCCGCGCGGCCTTTTCATGGCGGCCATGAAACCGCTCGCCGCCGGCAACCGACTCCTTGCCGGATTGCCCGACGGCGATCGCGGCCGCATGCTCGCTGCCTGCGATGCGGTCGAGCTCGCCGTTGCCGAAGTGCTGTGCGCATCCGGTGCGCGCCTGCGTCACGTCTATTTTCCGACCGGCGCGTTCGTGTCGCTGGTCGCCTCGTACGACGGCGGCGCTGGCCTGCAGATGGCGATGATCGGCGAGGAAGGCATGCTCGGCATCTCGCTGCTGCTCGGTGTTTCGGTGTCCCGCTACGAACAGCTGGTGCAGGGCACCGGCAGCGCGCTGCGCATGACCACCGCGTCGTTCCAGCTTCAACTCGAACGCATTCCGACGCTGCGGCGCAGACTCAATCGCTACGTGCACGTGCAGATGCATCAGATCGCGATGACGGCGGCGTGCACGCATTTCCATCTCGTCGAAAAGCGGCTGGCATGCTGGCTGCTGATGACGCAGGACCGATCGGGCTCGAACGAGATCCACGCCACGCATCAATCTCTCGCCTTGATACTGGGCGTGCGCCGTGTCGGCATCACCAACGCCGCCGTGTCACTGCAGAGGCAATTGCTGATCCGCTATAGCCGCGGCGACATCACGATCCTGGATCGCCGTGGATTGAAAGCGAGTGCGTGCGCATGCTATGGGGCCGCGAACCAGTTCTACGCTCGCATTCTCGGCTAGCAGGGTGTCGAGAACCTGCTGGCACGATCCACGGACGGATCGCGCGAAGTTGTCGGCGCGAAAAGCAATCAGCTCGATGGAATCGGCGGCAAGCGCGGCATCGGATGGGCGGCGCTCGTCGGCGTCACTGCAACCTGTGCATGCCGTTGCCCTGCAGCACCGCATCGACGATGTCGAAGTTCTGGCGTGCCTCGCTCGATTCGTAACTGATGAGGGCGCGATCGCCGTATTGCGTTTCGATGCGGACGGCGGAAATACCGCTGATCGTAGCCAAGGCATTGGTCGCATCCGTGCCGACAAGCTTCGGCTCCGGAGAAGCTCCACCCGCCGCGTCGGGCGCCGCCCGTTGTCGACGGATCATGATCGTGGCACGCATTGCGCATCTCCCATTCGCCCCGTCATCTTGCGCGTGTGCATGTGAATGCCGGGCGACGCGACGGCATGCGATGTCCGGCGTTGGCGACATCCGCGATCGCATTTACCGAGCGGATCCAATCCTCAGAGGCTGAAGCGCGCCGACTTGCTGCGGTACATCGACGCATCGGCGTGGCTGAGCAGCGCATCGCAGTGATCGCCGTGCGCGGGGTACAGCGCGAAACCAACCGAAGCGCTGATATGGACTTCGTTGCCGTCGATTCCATAGCAACCGTCGATACGCTCACGAATCTTCTCGGCGATCGAACCGACAATCGCCGCGTCGCCGATGTCGGACAGCAGTACCACGAATTCGTCGCCGCCGTAGCGGCAGGCGATATCCTTGGCGCGGATCGTCGCCAGGATCCGCGAGGCGACGATGGTGAGCAGTTTGTCGCCGACGATGTGTCCCAGGCGATCGTTCACGCCCTTGAACCGATCGAGGTCGATGAACAGCAGCGCGAGCTGACGTTGTCCCTGGAAGGCTTCGGCAATACTGTCCTGCAGCCGCTGCATGAGCAGCAGCCGGTTGGGCAATCCGGTCAGGACATCGTGATGGGCCAGATGGTGCGCCGCGGTTCCGCGCTCCGCTGCATCCGCGAGCGCCCGCACCAGGCGCTGGTTCCTCGCCTTCAGGCATTCGTTCTCGCGGCGGGCGGTGCGAAGTTTTTCCTCGATCGTGGTCAGCGTGAGCAGATCGTCCTGCGCAGAGTCGGATGCCCTGCGTCCGTACACAGGTGTGGCCGACTGGCCTTGCGTCCGCTCATCCGCAGACCTTTTCGCCGCAATCGAGCCGTCAGTCATCTGTGCTGCCATGCAGTTCAGCCATCAGTGAACGGACTTGGTCATACGCGGCATGCGTCATTTCGAGAACCCGCCGTGCCTCCCGGCGATCCGCAACCGCGACTTGCTCCTCGAGCCGCGCGGCACGCACGTCGAGCGCCCACAAGGTTTGAGCCAGCGTGCCGTGCAGATAATTCTCGATCCAGCGCAGCTTCTCCTGCGTACTGCCGATTGGAGTTGCGGTCTCGTGAGCGCCGCGGGCGCCCGGCTCGACAGCAGCCCCCTGCGATTGACCGGCGAGTTCCCGTTCCATGCGCGCGTTGTCGTTCTCGAGCGCTTCGTTGCCGCGCCGCATGTTGGCAAGGAGCACCCTGTGATTCGAGATCAGGGTCTTCAATGTTGCGAGATTGCTCGACGGTTCCGCAGTCGCAACCGCGCGTTGGGCGGACGAAACCGTCCGCGACCAGCCGGCAACTGGAGCCAGGACGCCATCGCCATTGTCGAACGCCGGTCGTCGTTCCTGGCGAGCGGCAGGAGTGTGTAATTTCGCTTCTCTCATGGGCACCCCCACGTGCGTAGCCAGCCCCCTGAGCGTCACGTCGTGATCGCGCGAGGCTAGCCCGCCGCCGCGGTCGCGTCTGTTCGCTGACCCACATAGGCGGAGCACGCGGCCGATCCATCGAACACGAACGATTGGCAGCGTGCTGAACACCGCAACTATGCGTCTTTGCAGGGAACAGGCGGAGTCGCATAACTCGGCAGGGTGAAATGCAGCGTGGCGCCGCGTGGCGTGTTGTTGGTCGCCCACAGGCGTCCGCGGTGCGCCAGGATGATGGTGCGGCAGACCGCCAGGCCGAGGCCCATGCCGTCTGCCTTGGTGGAGACGAACGGCGTGAAGATGCGTTCCAGTTCGTCCGCTGGAATACCCCGGCCGAGGTCGCTTATGGTCACGTTGATGGCAGGCCCTGGAACGCCCGGCCCTGCCGGGGAATGCGTGCGCACCGTCATCGAGCGGCCCGTGCGCAACGCATCCATTGCGTCGCACGCATTGATCATGAGGTTGAGCAACACCTGTTGCAATTGCACGCGATCGCCCCTGATCGTCGGCAAGTCCGATGCGAGATCGAGGGTGACGTCGATATTGCGGTCCACGACGTGGCTCCTGATCAGCCGCAATACGTCCTGCACGACTTCGTTGATCTCCAGCTCCTGGTAATTCACCTGCTCCTTGCGCAGCATTGACCGCAGGCGGCGGATGACCTCGCCGGCGCGCTTGTCATTGTCGACGACATGGACCAGGCAATCGCGCACTTCGGCCAGGTCGGGAGGCGCGCGTTGCAGGAAGCGCAACGCGGCCTGGGCGTTGCTCAAGACCGCGGTCAGCGGCTGGTTCAGCTCGTGCGCCAGCGATCCGGCGATCTCGCCCAGCATGGCGACGCGCGACAGGTGGGCCAGCTCGTCGCGTTGCAGCGCGGCTTCGCGTTCGTTGCGCAGGCGTTCGCTGATGTCGGTGATGGACGCCAGCGTAAACAGCTTGTCGGCGATCCAGATCGGATTGATTTCGACCTCGACAGGCACCTCGCTGCCGTCGCTGCGGCGTCCGAATACCGTGCGCCCGATGCCTATCGCGCCGGCGCTCGAGCTGGTCGGGACCAGCGTATCGATGCTCTTGTCGAGCAGTTCGGCGCGACTGTAGCCAAATACGCGCTCGGCCCGCACATTCGCAAGGGTGATGTGTCCCTCGCCGTCGACCATCAGCATCGCGGTCGGAGCGCCGTCCACGACCAGCCGGAAGCGTTCCTCGGCCTGCCGCCGCTCCGTGATGTCGAGGATCACGCCGCGAATGAGATGCGGCGCGCCCAAAGCCGTGTATTCCACACTGCCCCAGGCCGCCAGCCAGCGCATGCTGCCGTCGGGCTGCGGAAGCCGAAATTCGCAGGCGTACTCGCCGGTCCGGTGCACCGCCTCATCCAGCGACTGCAGGATCACCTGGCGATCTTCCGGATGGATGCGCGCCAGGAAGCTGTCGCGCGCGATGTGTTCTCCCACGACCAATCCCAGCCGCGTGTTGCCGGGTTCCGTGAACCATGATTCGTCGCTGTCGAGATCCCAGGTCCACAAGGAGAGTCCGGCCGCCTGCGCGGCCAGCTGCATGCGCTGCTCGCTCTTGCGCAAGTCCGATTCACTATCGGCCAGCTGCCGGGCAAGCCGCGTGGAACGGATGACATCGCCGGCGAGCTCGTAGCTCATCACCATGATGACGCTGAAGAACGCGAGGTTCACGGTCAAAAGCCCATGAACCCGACCGAGCACGACCAGTATCGTCCAGCTGGCTGCCGATACGACGAACAAGACCATGCTGCCGCAGACCAGCACCACCCGGCGACGTTCGTCCGCGTTTCCCCGACGCCAGACCGTCACGATTGCATCGAGAAAGAACAGCACCAGCAGCAAGTTGCTCAGCTGCGCAAGCAGCATCCAGGGGTTTGGATCGCCGACCGGTATCGCTACGGTGTCGCCGCCCCACACGCGGATGAAGTTGAGCGCGTCGATGCTTTGAAAATTGATGTTGGCGCCGGTGAGGAAATTGGGAAACAGGCTGGCCACGCGCAGGCCACCGGCGGCGATCCCCAGCCACGGCCTGCCGGCATGGAAACGCAGGCGGACGAAAATCACCAGCAGCACGATCGCCAGCGCCACCGGCGGGTGTGCCCAGCGCAGGATCAGCGCATATTCCGCCGGCGTGTCGGCGCGCATCGCCAGCAGCTCGAAGATCGAGAGGGCGCAGACGCTGATCGCCGCGAAGCTGAAGACCAATTGGGAAAGCTGCGTGCGCTCGCGCAACCAGACCAGCAGATAAATCAGCCCGAGCGTCAGGCTCGTGGCTCCCATCATTGGCCAGACGATGTCGATCCAGTTCACCGGCACGCCGTCCCGAGAGGTTGAATCGAGTCTAGCGTGTCGGGGCGACGACTGCCGGGCTTCGCGCAGCGCTTGTCGTCAGAGTCCCTTGTTGTTGCCGGTGACCCAGTCGATCGCATCGAGCAATGCCTGGTCGTCGACCGGCTTGCGCAGGAACATGCGCGCACCGAGACCGCGCGCCCATATCCGGGTCTCCTCATCATCGCGCGCAGACACCGTGATCACGGGCAGGACGATGTGGCGCTCGTTCAAGCGCGCCTGTACTTGCGGTCCGGTCATTCGCGGCATGGTGATGTCGAGCAGGATGCAGGCCCGCGGAGCATTCAGGACTTCATCGAGGAACCGCTCGGCGCACTCGTAAGGGCGCGGATCGAGTCCCGCCGCGCGCAGCAGGCGCGCAAGGCCGGCACGCACGTCGTCATCGTCGTCGACGATGTACACGATCATGGGTCCTTGCCGCTCGGCCGCCACGACGCGCTCTCCGGTCTGCACTGCAGCGACACCCGCAGCTCTCGCGCATGCGTTTTCCACCGCGGGAGGCCTTGGTGTGCTCGTCTGGGCAGACGATAGGCCGACGGTATGCAGAAAGGTATGAGACCTTGATCCCATCGGAGCGGTCGGTATGGCCGTCCATTCCGACGGCGCGATGCCGCCGCGTGGCATTGCAGCGATAGCTACCGCTCGATGGCCATCCGGTCGCACAGACGAACCAGCTCGGCGACCGAGCGCACCCGCATCTTCGCCATCACCCGGCCGCGATGCACCTTGACCGTCTTTTCGGCGATGTCGCGGTCGGCGGCGATCTGCTTGTTGAGGCGGCCGACGATCACGTGATCCATCACTTCGCGCTCACGCGTCGAAAGCATGGACAGCCGGTCCGCGACGTCCTGCCTTGCGTCGCTGCGTTGGCATTGCCGCCGGTGCCACTCGACAGCGTCGGCAATCGCCGGCAGCAGGATATCGGCATCCACCGGCTTCTGCAGAACATCGAGCGCACCGCGTTTCATCGCCAGCACGCTGATCGGCACGTCGCAACGGCCGGAGAGGTAGATCACCGGTACCGAGATGGCATGTTCGCGCATCCAGCTGTGCAGTTCCGGGCCGCTCATGCCCGGCATGCTGACATCGAGCAGGATGCAGCCGAAGCCGTTGAAATCCGGCGAGGCAAGGTATTCCTGCGCGGAGGCGAACAGTTCGGTCTTCCAGCCCGCGGAGCGCAGCAGTCGGCCGACGGCTTCACGCACGTCGACGTCGTCATCGATCAGCGAGACGGTGGCATCGGCGCATCCCATCGACTGCCTCCCCAGCAGTGCGCCCGATGCGCCCCTCCCCCCGGGGAAGCGCGACACGGCAAGCCCCCTCATGCCGTGCGTTCAGGAAGGGCGTATTAACACTCCAGAGCCGCGGACTTGCAAGTCGGATTGCGTCAAAACAGTAGTTTTGCTACCCCGGATACCATTTCCAGCGGCGAGAACGTGGTCAGCAGCAACGGCAGCATCGGTGCCAGGGCGGCGATCAGGAGAACGGTCAGGGCCGGCATGCTTATCGGCACCACGCGCATATTGCATACCAGCTCGTAACCGTCGCGCAGATCGGCGAGGGAGTGCAGGTCGGGATCATTCGGCAACGACGGTTCGCCGGCCGGATGCGGGCGCAACCATCGTTGGCTGAACTGGCGCGCAGTGCGCATCGAGAGCGTTTCCATATCTGCCAGCCCGTCGAGCTTGGCGCGCGCAAGGCGAGGTGCGAAAGCGAAGAGCGGCACGACGATGGTCGCCAGCAGGAAGATGCCCACCCCGGCGATTTCCAGCCGAAAATCGGACAACGAAGCGTGCGCATAAAAGAGCTGATCGGCAATGAGACCGGATGCCAGAGCGCTCTGCGCCAGCAACAGAGGCGCGAAAGCAGCGCTCAATCGCGAGACGAAGCCCAGACCGCCCAGGCGATCGGGAAGCAGCGGCTGCAGCTTCAACCGCACCCTCGACACCTGCCACAGGAAACGCCACCAGACCAGCAGCCGGACATACCAGCGCAGCAGCAGGAACTGGAACAGCGGCAGACTGACGATCGTCAGCCACCATCCGGCCCATGTGGTCGTGCGCCGCCCATCCGTGATCGTGTTGTGCCAGGCGGCATCGGAAACATCCAGTAGCGCGCCACTGAAGCCGAGGATATAGACGAAGGCCAGCAAGGCCAGCTCCACGGGTACCGACTGGAGCGTGCGCCGGGCCGATGCGACGGCTTCGGCAAAGCGCGCGCGGTGCGCGTCGTCGACGATGCCGCGTTTGATGAACAGCGGAATCGAGCCGACCATCTGCTGGTGAACGGCCCGCTCTGCCGCCAGCAGCAGCGGCAGCGCGATCAGGAAGCGGACTTGCGCGCCGATGTCGGCCAGGAACGGCACGCCGGCGCCGCCCCACGCGTGTCCTTCCAGGATCGCCAGCAATAGAGGCGGCAGCCATAGGACGGCGAGCATCACCGTGATGCGACGCCGCAGCATCTGCAGGTCGGCTCCCGACAGGTGCAAGCGCCTCAGCAACTGATACAGCGGCCCGCCCTGCACCAGCGAGAACGCATGGTGCTCCGCTGGGTGATCATTGGCGCGCGCGACATCGCTCATCGCAATTCCGCATCGGGCGCGGACCGTTGGTTGGTGATGCCTGCAAACTTCATGAGGCGCCTGCGTGGCGTATCCATCCCCGGGCGTCGATGCTGCGCGTGCGGGACACAGGGGAGCAGTTGCACCTAGGTCCCATTGACCATCCGTCGCGCGCGACCCAACGTCGGAATGTCGTTAGGGATGGTCGGGCGGCTCTGTTCAAAAAAAAGGCGGATTCCCGCGATGATGGTTCCCAGCCGATTCCGACGTCGCACACTGATGGCACGATGCTCGATGCCGGTGTTGCTGACACTGTTGCTCGCCGCTTCCGGGACTGCAGCCGCACAGGAAGGAATGGCATCGCCGCGAACCGCGCGAGTCTCCTGCGGCCCGCGCCTGCCCGACGATGCGCGGCCGCGCATCGGCCTTGCGCTCGGCGGCGGCGGCGCGCGTGGCATCGCCCATATCAGCGTGTTGCGCAAGCTCGAGCAGATGCACGTGCCGATCGATTGCATAGCCGGCACCAGCATGGGCGCGCTGGTCGGCGCGATGTACGCCTCGGGCCTGTCGGTCGACGAGATCGAGAAAACCGTGCTGGCCCTCGAGTGGGGGCAGATGTTCGACGATTCGCTGACGCGCCGTGACCGCTCGTACCGGCGCAAGACCGACGACCTCCTTTCCGTCGCCGCGCCCGGCATCGGCATCGGCAAGGGCGGCCTGAAGATCGCGGCCGGCCTCCTCGCCGGCGAACGCATCCTGCTGCTGTTCGAGAAGCTGATCGAGCCGGTCAGCACGATCGAAGACTTCGACAACCTGCCGATTCCGTACCGCGCGGTCGCCGCCGATATCAACAGCGGCGAGTACGTGGTGCTGCGCAACGGCGACCTCGCGCTGGCAATGCGCGCGAGCATGTCGATCCCCGGCGTGTTCCCGCCGGCCATCATCGGCGATCGCGTCCTGGTCGACGGTGGCGTCGCGCGCAATATCCCGATCGACGTCGTGCGCAACATGGGCGCCGACATCGTCATCGCGGTCGACGTCGGCACGCCGCTGGCGACGATGACGCCGGAATCCAGCATCTTCGCCATCAGTGCGCAGGTCACGGGCCTGCTGACCGTGCGCAACACGCGCGAGCAGCTGGCGACCTTGACCGAACGCGATGTGCTGATCAGCCCGCCGCTCGGCGCCGATGTCGCGACGGCCGACTTCGACAAGGGCCAGAAAGCCCTGGAGATCGGCAAGGCAGGCGTCGACGCTGCCGTCGATCGGCTGGCGCGCCTGTCGCTGCCCGAGGTCGCCTACACGCACAGTCTGTCGGCGCGCTCCGGAAGGCGCGAGACCTCGCCGCCGATCGTGCAGTTCGTGCGTCTGGACAACCACAGCCGGTATCGCGACGACCTGCTGCTGGCGCGGATCGACGTTCCGCTCGGCGAGCCGCTCGACGCGGCCAGGCTCGAGACCCAGCTGTACGGCGTGTACGGCGTCAACGCGTTGTCGCAGTCGAGCTACGAAGTCGTCGAGGAGGACGGCAAGGCCGGCGTCGTCCTCCACGTCCGCGAAAAGATCCAGGGACCCAACTATCTCGAAGTCGGCCTGACCATGAGCGGCGATTTCGAGGGCCGCTATGACTTCGGACTGCGCCTCGGCATCCTGCAATCGCCGATCAACGACAGCGGCGGCGAAGCGCGCTATCTGCTCCAGCTCGGCGACGATTCCGGATTCCTCGCCGAGTACTACCAGCCGTTCGGCGCACTGGGCCGGTATTTCTTCGTCACGCGCGGCGAGTACCTGAACCTGCAGATCCCGGTATACGACGGCAACGGCAATCAGACCGCGCAATACGATCTGCGCCAGATCGGCGCCAACCTCGGCTTCGGTCGCGAGTTCGGCAACTACGGCGCGCTGGCCCTCGGCCTGCGCCGCTTCACCGGCGACGCCGAGGTGCAGATCGGTGATCCGACCCTGCCGAAAATCGACACCGACACCGGCGAAACGTTTGTCGAAGCCACGCTGGATCGTCTGGACAGCGTCGCCTTTCCGCGCGATGGCTACCTGGCGCGGACGCGCTACACGTTCTCGCTCGAATCGCTCGGCGCCAATACCGAGTTCGAGCACCTGGACTTCGATGCGATCGGGGCGAAGAGCTTTGGCAAGCACGCGCTCCAGCTCGGTCTGCGCTACCACGTGACCAGCTCGGGCATATCGCCTATCCAGAGCCTGTACCGGCTCGGCGGCTACTCGCGACTGGTCGGCTTCCAGCGCAACGAGCTGACCGGACAGGACTACGCGATCCTGCTCGGCGGCTACTCCTACCAGATCGGCAAGGTGCTCAACCGCAACGCGATCGTGGGCAGCCTGCTCGAATACGGGAATGCCTGGCAACGCCGCTCGGACATGGCCTTCAAGGACGCGGTCCTGAACGGCAGCGTCTATATCGGCCTCGATTCCTGGATCGGGCCGGTCCTGTTCGGCGTCGGCGGACGCGAGGGCGGCGAGTACAACCTGTTCCTCGAAGTCGGCCATCGCTTTTAGCAGTCAACACACTGCCAGGCGCGATCCCGGCGAATGGGATCAAGGTCCAATTACGCGAACGCCGGCCGCATCCTAGGATTCATCGTCACGATCGCGCGCGGCGCAGTCCGCCGCTGCGGTGCGGGTCCATGTGGGCCCGTGGCACAACCGGAGACGACATGAAACCTACGACGAGAGTTCGTACCCATAAATTGGTGCTGTGGGCGATACCGCTGGCACTGGCGCTGGGAGGGCCGCTGGCGGCGCAGGAAGCGGCCGGAGACACCGCTGTGAATCCCCCGCAGGTGATTTCGCCCGAAGCGCAGGCAGTGCTCGACCGCATGACAGCCCATCTCCAGAGCCTTACGTCCTTCTCTATCGAGACGGATGCCTCGCGGGACGAAGTGGTGGCATACGGCTACAAGGTGCAGAACAACGAACACTCCTTCATCACCGTGCAGCGGCCGAACAAGCTGCGCGCGGAAGTGTCGGGCGATATCCGCAACCGGACGTTCGTCTACGACACCGGCAAGCTCACGATGTATTCGCCGGACGATGCGGTCTACGTGCTCGTCGATGCGCCCGACACCCTCGGCGGCATGATCGGCAACCTGCTCGACGCCGGCGTCGAAATGCCGTTGATCGACGTGCTGTACCAGGCCGCGGCCGGCACGCTCACCGAGGCCGTGCGCAGCGGCATTCTGGTCGGCACATCGAAAATCGATGGTGCCGCCTGCGATCAGCTGGCTTTCCGGCAAGCCAACGTCGACTGGCAGTTGTGGGTCGAGCAGGGCGATCGGCCGCTGCCGCGCAAGATCGTTATCACGACCCGCTACGAAATCGGCGATCCGCAGTATCAGGCCATCCTGCACTGGAACCTCAAACCGAAGATCCACAGCGCCACGTTCGTGTTTGCGCCGCCCAAGGGCGCGACCGCAATCGCGTTCGACACCCCGGCGCCCAGCGTCGTCGACGCGCCGTGACAGGAGAGCCACGCATGAACAGCAAACTCGAAAACTCGCGTATCAATAGCAACCTGCTGCGGCCGGCGTCCTGCCTGATCGCAACGCTCGCCATGCTGGCATTCGGCATTGCCGATGCAAGTGCGGCGCGCGGCGGCGGCGGTGGCCGCATGGCGCAGAGTTCCGTCTCCGGAGCGAATCGCTCGATGTCACACCCGACCGGCGGCGCCAGCCCAGCCAATCGTGCCAATACCGGCAACGTCAATACCGGCAACGTCAACCGCGGTAACGTCAATACGGGCAACGTCAACACCGGCAACGTCAACCGCGCCAACGTCAACACGGGCAACGTCAACACCGGCAACGTCAACCGCGCCAACGTCAATACCGGTAACGTCAACATCGGCAACGACGTCAACGTCAATATCGAAGGCGGCTACGGCTATCGCGGACCTGCATACGGCGGTGGCTACTACCATCCGGTCGCAGCCGGCGCGGTCATCGGCGCGATGGCCGTCACGACAGCCGCCGTGGTCGGATCCTACTACCGCACGCTGCCGTCAAGCTGCACCACCGTGATAAAGAACGGAGCGTCCTACAGCATGTGCGGCAGTGTTTATTACCAGCAGACATGGTCGGGCAACGACCCCGTATATGTCGTGGTCAAACCGTAGGGACGAAGGAGCGCGGTCTCCCGCATCGCGAAGCTGCAACGCAGTACCGGTAACCGAACGCCATCATCCTCAAGGAGATTCAATGATGAACACGATCCTGCGACATGCAATGTTCGGTGCAGCGGCCTTGTGCCTGTCCGTCGTTTCTCCCCGCGCACACGCTGCCGACGACGACGGGTGGACATGGATCGTTGCGCCGTACCTCTGGGCCGCCAGCATCAGCAGCGATCTGAACCGGACGCTGCCGCCTTTCGGCAGCGCCAGCAACGATACCTCTTTCGACAACATCATCGACAAGATCGACGGTGCCTTCCAGATGCACGCGGAAGGACAAGGCGACAACTTCGGCGTGTTCGCCGACATCACGTATCTGAGTCTCAGCGACTCGCACGACCGGACGCGGTTCAGCAGCGACACGGATCTCGACAACACCCTGTTCGAACTGGCTGCCGTGTGGAACTTCGGCGAAGGGCGCTACGACGGCCTCGATCTGTTCGCCGGACTGCGTTACATCGATTCCGACCTGACCGTGCGGCTCGATCCGGTAAACCCGGACTTCAACTCGGTGAAGCTCGATCCGAGCGAAACCGTCAACGACTTCATGATCGGCGCGCGCTACACCTGGGAGCTGTCCGATCGATGGGGCGTGACGGTGCGCGGTGATACCTCGTTCGGAGATTCCGACGGGACGTGGAATGCCAGCATCGTCGGCAACTACAAGATGAAGCACGGTGCATGGTTGTTCGGCTACCGGTACCTCGATATCTCCCTCAAGAACAACGCCAACAAGGTGGACATCACTCTGAACGGCGTGATGGTCGGTTACGGGTTCGTCTTCTAGACGGCGCGAGTTTCCTGCGGCAGTACCACGACGCGCATGGCGCGTGCATGGAGCGCCGTGGCCATGAGATGAAGACGTTCCCTCGGAACCAAGTCACCAAGGGTGCAACGCCCGGGAGAGCGAATGATTGTCGAATGGATCGAATCCATGTCCACCGCGGCCATCTATGTCTGTATCGCGCTCCTGATAATGGCCGCGTGCGAAATCGGCTTCATGATCGGCAATCATCATTACCGCAAGCGCGAGGACAAGGATGCGCCGACGTCCATCGGCCCGATGGTGGGGGGATTGCTCGGCATGCTGGCGTTTGTTCTCGCCTTCGTATTTTCCATGGCCGCGGCCCAGTACGACCTCAGGAAGCAAAACGTTCTTGCCGAAGCGAATACGATCCACACGGCCTACCTGCGTGCCGACTTGATCGACGAACCGCACGGCGCAGAGGTCAAGCGCCTCCTGCGCGAGTATGTCGGGATACGACTGCAGGTCGCACGGGGCGCCGACATCAAGACGGCGATGGCCAAATCACTCGAAATCCATGAGCTCCTGTGGACGCAGGCGTCGTCGGCGGCCCGACTCGAGCCCGGTCCAAGCACCTCGACGATGGCTCAATCCATCATTGACGTCATCGACATGCACGAAAAGCGCGTCGCCGCCGCGTTGCACAGTCGCATTCCAATGAGTGTCTGGACGGGGTTGATGACCATTACCGTCCTGACCATGATCACGCTGGGCATGCAAGTCGGATTCAACGGCAAGCGAAGATTGGTGGCGATAACTCCTTTGTCGATGGCCTTCGCGGTGCTGGTGACACTCGTCGTCGATCTCAATCGCCCGCAAAGGGGCCTGATAACCGTAAGCCAGCAGGCCATGGTCGATCTGCAGGCGACTATCGCACGCTAGACGGACTGGCTTATCCGAGTCACTTGCACGTCCGCTCAACGGACGTCGCCTGAGTCACGCGCGTGTTCTTCCGCATGCTCGACGATCGCCGTCCTGCGCACGCATCCGATCCCGACCGAATCGCACGGCGCGCAGATTCGCCATATGCGCACTCGCCAACAGTGCTCCTCCGACGACCGCCAGCCCGGCGTGCAGCTCCGGCGTCCTCAGCATCGGCGAATAGAGTGCGGCAACGAACGAGACCAGCGCACCCAGCAATAGCAGCGCAGGACGCGTGCTTCGATGGATGCGGATGCCGAACACGATGCTGACCGCAGCGAAGCCGAGTGCGGTGCCGATGACCCAGCCTTCCCAGGTGCTCATTCGCAGCAGCCAGATGGCGAATGCGTGATGCGGATCCCGCCACGACAGCAAAGCCAGCATGAAAGACGAAGACGTCGCCACAAACAAGGGAACCAGCGCGCAATGCACGGCGCACAGCCCGGCAAACACGGTCCCGAACCGATCCAGCAGCTTATGCATCCTTGATTGCCACTCCTAGCAATGATTGTTATGTTATAACATCTCTGTCTCACTAACGAGCATTACCGATGCGGTTCACCCTGGTTCTTGGCTTGGCCGTCCTGTCGATGTCGTCGGCAGGGCGCGCTGCCGATGCCGAGCATCGCCATCACGGGCCCCACGTGCATGGCGAAGCGACGCTCAACATCGGGCTCGATGGCCAGATGCTGCTGATCGGCCTCGAGGCACCGGGCATGAGCCTCCTCGGCTTCGAGCGACCGCCTCGCGACGATGCAGAGCGCGCCCTGTACGACCATGTGCTCGACGTACTGCACCGCCCCGACAGTTGGTTGACGCTGCCGCCCGCGGCCGCCTGCGCGCTCGATAGCGCCGACGTCACTGCCAATGGATTTCGCGCCCACGGCGCGGCGGCGGACGACCAGGAACACGACGCCCATCACGAGCATGCGGATTTCGACGTCACCTATCGCTTCAGCTGCCACGTGCCGCTGGCGGTTCGCACCATCGACGTCACGCTGATCGACCAGTTCCCGAGCCTGCACAAGATCAACGTCGATCTCGTACTGTCGGATCGGCAAGGCAGCCAGGTCCTACTTCCCGGATCGAAGACGGTGTCGCTGTCGAGATGACCGGGCAGCACGACGATTCCGCCGGCCATGCCGGCGTACGCCTCAGCAACGTGCGCTTCGGATGGACGCGGCACGATCGCGTCATCGACATCGAGCATCTGCAGATTCGCCAGGGCGAGCAGGTGCTGATCCAGGGCGCCAGTGGCAGCGGAAAGACGACCTTGCTGAGTCTGCTGGCCGGCGTTCTCGCGCCTCAATCCGGAGAAATCGAAATCGGCGGAACGCGCGTTTCGCAACTGAGCGGCTCCGCGCGCGACCGCTTTCGCGCTGATCACATCGGATTCATCTTCCAGCAATTCAATTTGCTCCCGTATCTCACCGTGCGTGAGAACGTCCTGTTGCCTCTCGCATTTTCGCGGTACCGAGCAGTGACAACCGCCAGCCGGTCCGCCGCACACAAGCAAGCCGACGCGCTGATTGAGCAGCTCGGGCTTGACGCGCGCACGTTCGCCGATCGTCCTGTGACTACGCTCAGCATCGGCCAGCAGCAACGCGTCGCTGCAGCACGAGCGTTGATCGGAACGCCGAAGCTCCTGATCGCCGACGAGCCGACCTCGGCGCTCGATGCGGACGCGCGCGAAGCGTTTCTGCGTCTCGTCTTTACCGAGTGCAGCCGTGCCGCGATCACGCTCGTGTTCGTCAGTCACGACCGCAGCCTCGCCCCGCTTTTCGATCGCGCGATTCGCCTTGCGGATGTCAATCGCATCGCAGCATCCGCCGGCGTCTAGGCGTGCGCGCGATCCCGCTCGCCCTCAAGAGTCTGCGCAACCGCCGCGCGACCGCAGCGCTGACGATATTCACTATCGCCCTCAGCGTGGCCCTGGTCCTTTGTGTGCAACGTGTGCGCAGCGAGGCGCGGCAGAGCTTCGCCAGCACGATATCGGGCACCGATCTGATCGTCGGCGCACGCGCGGGTCCGGTGAGCCTGCTTCTGTACGCCGTGTTCCATATCGGCGACGCCACCAACAACGTGTCCTGGCAGAGCTATCGGGAAATTGCCGCGTGGCCGGATGTCGCCTGGTCCGTACCCATTTCGCTGGGAGATTCGCACCGCGGCTTTCGCGTCATGGGAACGACGAAAGACTTTTTTGCGCGTTACCGCTATGGCGCCCGCCATCCTCTCGCCGTCGCGGAAGGCAAGCCGTTCGACGACCTCTACGACGCCGTCATCGGCGCCGAGGTCGCCCAAAGCCTCCATTACGGCGTCGGCCAGACGATCGTCCTGAGCCACGGCACCGGACGCGTCGCCATCGCCGAACACAAGGACAAGCCGTTCCGCGTCGCCGGCATTCTGGCGCGCACGGGAACGCCGGTCGACGCCACCGTGCTGGTGAGCCTGGAGGCCATCGAAGCCATCCATGTCGATTGGCAATCCGGCACGCGCATTCCCGGCCAGGCCGTCAGCGCCGACGATGCCCGTCACGCGGACCTGACACCGAAGACGATCACTGCCTTCCTGCTGGGTCTCAACAGCCGCATCGCGACGTTCGGCGTGCAACGCGACATCAACGACTACGAAGCCGAGCCGCTGCTCGCGATCCTGCCCGGCATCACACTGCAGCAGCTGTGGGGAATGGTCGGCGTTGCCGAGAACGCGCTGCTGGCGGTCAGCGCGCTGGTCGTCCTCGTCGGCCTCGCCGGAATGGTGACCGCGCTGATGACGACCCTCGGCGAGCGCCGCCGCGAGATGGCGATCCTTCGCGCCCTGGGTGCGCAGCCTCGCCTCGTCTTCGGGCTCTTCGTCCTCGAAGCAGCGATCCTGACTCTGGCCGGTGCGCTGGGCGGTGTCCTGTTGACGTACATCGCGTTCGCATGCGCGCGACAACTTGCGCTCGATCGGCTCGGCTTGACGCTTTCCCTGTCATGGCCTTCGTCGATGGAATGGGAGTTCCTCGCAGCCGTCTTCGTCGCCGGGATTCTGGCGGGGTCGATCCCGGCTGCGCTGGCCTATCGCCGCACATTGGCCGATGGATTGACCGTGAGGATATGAATGTGAAAATCCGAGCGCATACACGCTTGCCCGCATCGATTCTGGCGATCGCTTTTTCGCTGGGCGCGTGTTCGCATCAGCCGCCGCCCGCGACGAATACCGCGACGGCGCCAGCGCAAAAATCCGACAACGCTGCGGCAGCCTCCCATCGCAAAGCGATAGCGGACGGCAAGCAGGCGGCCCGCGCCATCGCCCGCAGCATGGGCGTCCCTACCGAAGCCGCCGCGCCACCGCAGACTCCGCCCGATGCTTCCGACAGCGACGGTTTCGCCGAGCTCGACTGGCTGAAAATGATGCCGCCCGCCGACCTGGAATCGCTGCAGCATCCACCGCCGATTCGCCATACCGGCGCTACCCGCATGAAACAGTTCGGCACCTACGACACGGTCGCCGGGAT
>Ga0193717_1000542_pt1 | contig 25008 bp, 17 predicted proteins | sample U2c2metaG_FD_145900 | JGI IMG/M metagenome (GOLD analysis project Ga0193717, IMG submission 145900) | Soil microbial communities from a riparian zone of the East river system, Colorado, United States - U2c2 | ecosystem: Environmental > Terrestrial > Soil > Riparian zone | place: USA: East River...
TGGGTACTGTTGCTACCAGTCTTTTTACCTCATCGATCTGCTGTTGGATTTTTTGATGAACATATCGCTTATTGGATGTTTCAATCCGGTTCGAGATCTGGTCTAAGGTCTCTTTATACTGCTGTAAAAACGATTTCAGAAATTCCGGCATTTCGGTTTCTATAGCTGTCATTCTTGTAACGAAGCCCTGTATTAGTTCTTCCATCATTGTTACTTTTTCTTCTAATTCCTGTTGTTCCATAACAGTTAAATTTTTAGGTTAATATTTTATTACTATCTGCTTATTCCCTGTGATTGGGATTGTGCCTGTTCCGCTTCCTGTTTCTTTCTTTTTCGCCGGGCTATATCTGCATCACTTATTGGATCAGGGGCCGCTGCCACATACTGTGGTTCAAGTAGAATTTGCAACACCCCCTTACCACCGTCAGGACTATGGCGGTGCTCGGCCTGGACGCTTTGCCGGATGGCCTCGCGTAACTCATTGGCCAACAAGGGTTCATTTGCTTTCCTTGCGGCGTGGTACAGCTGCACGTGTTGGTTCTGATTCAATGTCGAATCTATTTTTGCAAAACTTAAACTCCGGTCAATGGCAGAGCCTTTCATTTTGATGTCGCCTTTTTCAAAAGAAATGCCCTGTACCTCCTTAGCACCACTGCGGAATTTATAGGCAATGTTAATACCCTGCTTAGCCAGTTCGGCTTCCAGTCCTTTCCAGGTGGTTGCCGTTTTCATTGCTGCCTTAATTGCATCATAGATTTCATACCTGATCTTCTCTTTGCCCCGCAATGCCTGCCGGTTCACTAAATCTTTGCCCTCGCTCAAATGGTAACCATGCTTCAGGGTGATCTCCTTGCAGGCTTTGATATTCTTTGCAAAGTTGTTTTTATCGCTAATCGTCTTGCCGTTATTGTCAACCCCGTTATAGATCAGGTGGAGATGCGGATGAGCGCGGTCGCTGTGCCGGACCACTACATACTGCGTATCACGGATACCTACTTTTTCCATGTACTCTTTTGCCCGTTCCACCATAATCTCGTCGTTCAAGTTGGTCAGGTCTTCCTTACTCCAGCTCAAAACCAAGTGTCCAACCGCTTTGCCAAGCTCCGGCCTCATTTTTCGCTGTATGTTAAAATCCTGTGTAAGGGTGCTGGCGTTCTGCATACGCACACCTTCGGCAAATAAGATCTTAGCCTCCTGCCGTTCTACGACATAGCGGATACATCCCCCAAAACTTATTCCGGTAATTGGTTTACCCATCATGGCTACTAATTTTGGTTAACAATCCTTCGATTTGCTTAAGCATAGCCTGGCATTTTAAAGCCAGGGAGAATAGTCCGGCCACGCAGATTTGCGTGGTTAAATTGAGGATGTTTATAGCAAGCTAAGACAATCTTATATTTAACTGAAATTTAAGCTGTTATAACTTACAGAAAGGTGAGATTAGTAAGATTAAGTGTGCAAGTTTCAAATCCGCTTTTTAGCTGGTTTGAGTTGAAACAACTTTAATTCCGGTGGGATTTTAGCATACTTGGTGCCTGGTTTGTTTTTATCTGCCGGGAAATATCGGCGTATAGTTTCCAGGCTGATCTCATTATTACCTTCTCTGAAATACTTAGCAATCATTTTACTCCATACGATCTGCGTTTGTGAGAAAACGAGTTCTTTGCCATTATCAGGCAATAGGGCTTCCTGCGTTTGCAGGCATATATCTAAAAAGCTTAATCGGTAGCCGTCAGCTATATTGATAAACTCCTGTGTTTCGAGTTTCTTTGCGGCTTTTAATTCTTCCTTTAACGCGGCAATCTCTGCTTGTTGTTTCCTGATTTCTTCCTGCTGGTCGGCAATAATTTCGGGCAGAGTCTTTTGGGTATGCCACTGGTCTATCGAACGGAGATATTTTTGAAAGGTCGTGAATTTCGCAAGCAGTTCCATGTCGGTCGCATGGCTCGAATTAAACGGGTCTTTGGTTTCTATATATCTGATGCGTATTAAAACGATCTGCCAAACGAATGTAAAAAACGCCTGTTCACCCTGCGGCTCCTTTCCTAAGAAATAGGATAAGTGATATCGGTAATAATCGGGGTATTCCTGTTCAATCAGGGTAAATAATTTCTTGATGAAAAGATTATCTTCATAGCCTTTCTTTAACCCGGTAAATATGCCAATATCATATTTATGTGGGTTACGATCAAAGCGTTCGTGTAGTTTAAAATATTTATTGGGCATGATTATATGTTTAAATTGTGAAACATATAATGTAACCTATAATCGTTAAAAGTGTTTAAACCACCTTATATGAAGCAGCTTATAATTTAATAGTCAGTTCAAGATGTCCACCTAATCCTACTTCTATGATCTTCCTTAAAGTGGCTACCCGTACATCCTGTACATCATTTTCTACTTTGGATATATAGGCTTTGGTTGTCCCGCATTTATCAGCCAATTCGGTTTGTGTCAACCCTTTAGCCTTGCGGGCTTCGTGAATTAATGCACCTAATTTAAATTCTTCAAAGCCTTGTTCAAATTTTTCCCGCTTTGGTGTTCCTTTATGGCCGTACTCTTTATCAATAAACTCGTCCAGCGCAATCAAATTATCGTTTTTCTTCATGGTATAACTCTTTTATTTTCAATGCCTTTTCTATTTCCTGTTTGGATGTCTTTTGTGTCTTTTTTTGAAACCCGTTAGCCAGTACAATTAATTTCCCCTCGTCAAAAAAGCAAAATATTCTAAAAATATCGTTGCCCGATTGCACCCTTATTTCAAATAACCCTGCTGTACCCTCCAAATGCTTTAAATAGGTTTCAGGTACATGCTGTACTTCCTCGATCAGTTTAAACGTCCAGATGATCTTATCTTTAACTTTCTGTCGTTGTTTAGCTAAGAACTCGGGAAAATACTGCTTATAGATCGTTATGGTTCTAAATTTAATGCTTGCGCTCATAACCTTTACAAATATAAACAAAGTTGCCATTTTAGGCAACTTTAGGTTTGATAATATAATTCTTTAATAAATTACTGATTAGCATCCTTGACGCAGGTGATGAATTTTACTCACAATAACAGGGGGCAAAACCCACCAAAAGCAATCAAAATAAATGATATAATAAATTGATAATAAATTAGTTATATCGTTATCTGTGAGCGAATTTAAAAAACTAAAATCACTCACGCAATTGCTCACATCTTCCTTGATATTGATTGGTATTTTTTGGTGGGAATAAAAACAAAAAACCCGCAAATCAGTGTGATTTGCGGGTTTTCGACTTCGATTGGTATCGCTTTAGTCGGGATGGCAGGATTCGAACCTGCGGCCTCCACATCCCAAATGTGGCGCGATACCGGGCTACGCTACATCCCGTTCCCGATTGGGTTTGCAAAAGTAGGATTTAAAATCAAGTTACAAAACTTTTTTTCAAAGAAGTTTCAACTTAGATCTTAACCCATTCATTTGCACAGGTTTGAATTTTAAAAAAAATTTCAAACTCCTCATTTGAGCTTATTTTTATAGTAATTTAAAGCTAATACTGTGTTTTAAAACTTTAAATGACATACAATGTTATTCAAGCAAATCCCCCGTAAAAGCATATGAATCTTTATGAACAACACCCCTACTGGCTTATGAAGGATGGTATTGTTGCCTCCTACCCTTCTTTGCAGCAACACCTTCAGGTAGATGTTGCTATAATGGGCGCGGGCATCAGTGCGGCTTTAACTGCCTGGCATTTGCGCAACTCGGGTTTAAAGGTAGCTGTGTTTGATAAAAAGCATGCCGGTATGGGCAGTACCGCGGCAAGTACTGCCTTTTTGCAGTACGAAATTGATACTCCGTTAACTGTATTAAAAAATTTGATTGGCGAACCAGATGCTGTTAGGAGTTATGAACTTTGCCGCAAAGCAATTTATGATATTGGCGACCTGTGCAGATCACTGAAACCGGCATTTGATTTTCACTTGCGACCAAGTTTACAATATGCAAGCTTTAAAAGTCATACAGCCAATTTGTTAAAGGAGTTTAAACTACGTAAAAAACATGGTTTTAAAGTAGAATGGCTTGAAAATACTGATGTGAGAAAAACATTTGGCTTTGACGCTCCTGGCGCAGTCTTTTCGGCAGATGGCGGGGAGGTGGATGCCTATCTCCTTACACATGCTTTACTCAAGGACTTTATGGATGCGGGTCATAAAGCTTATAACAATACAGCTATAGTTCATATAGAACATACCAGGCAGCGTGTAATTTTACTTACTGCGAATAACCTAACCATAAAGGCAAAAAAATTGATAATAGCCTGTGGTTACGAAAGCCTGCACTACATCCCCAAAAAAATTGTTGATATCAACTCTACCTATGCCATGGTTTCTGAGCCCATGGCTGATGAATTTTTTTGGCACAAAAACAGTCTGATATGGGAAACCGCAATGCCATATATGTACTTCAGGGCAGTAGGTGAAAACCGCATCCTGATTGGCGGTCGTGATGATCCATTTCATCACCCACACATTTCACCATCTGTAATTAACAGAAAAACAGAGATGTTGAAAAAAGCCTTTTTAAAAAAAATGCCGCACATACCATTGGTGCCTGATTTTAGCTGGGCCGGTGCTTTTGCTTCAACAAAAGATGGATTGCCTTATATTGGCTCAATTGCCGAAAGGCCAAATACTTTTTTTGCTTTGGGATTTGGAGGCAATGGAATCACTTTTAGTATTATAGCGGCCGAAATTATTCACGACCTGGTGCTCGGCAAAAAAAATGCCGATGCCGATATATTCCGGTTTAACAGGTAAATGAAGCTTAGTCAAGCTTACTTGATCTGTTCATCAGCATTAGCGAAACACCTACGCATATTAGTATCCCAATAAATAACCCGGCAAATAAACGACCGGAGAAGTCAAGGAAATTATTTCCCTGGTCAACATAATTAAGGTATACAAGTCCGCCTAAACAAGCAAAAATCCCGCCTATCAATAATATTCTGAAGCTTTGAAACAATGCTTCAAAAAAGCTGAGGCTGTTTTCCTTTTCATTTTCCTTATAACTTTTCACACCTATGTAAACACCAACCAAGGGTATTAAAATAGACAGATACTCAATCGGTGCAACGTGGTTACCAGAATTGCTATATCCAAAATTGTGCATTACAAACAGCCAGGTTCCACTAAAAATACCAATTACAAAACCAGTTACAAATGCATTTTTCATGGCTTTAATTTACGAAAATGATTTAATGATCTGCCTATAAGAAAGTTAAAACTTAAGATAATTGTTTGCACACGTATTATATTTTATCAATATGCCCTGCTTCTGTTAATCTGCATAACAATAAGGTGTAGTGTCAGTTTGAAATGAGTTGTTATTTCTGAATAGATTTTAAATGAATAACAGTTAAGTGTTCATACTTACGTAAAGCATCCTTTGTGATGCATAAATCATATTGTAGTGTGTGGAGTAGTCCTTGTACTTCTGCAATCTGCTCTACTAATAGCCTTTCCTCCTGTAGTAACATTTCATGTTCCGTAGGTTCGCTCATGGTTTAAGTTATTTCCTGATGTTTACGGTTTTGGGCAGAAAATGGTTTGTTTCGATTAAAAACTTCAAAAAAAGAGAGTTGATTACTCTCTCTTCTAATTCATTTATGATAATTTGGTTTAGACTAACAATGTAAGTGTTATAAACCATACCAACAAAAAAGGCTGAAATTAATCAGCCAGTCTCACAAAATCTTCAATGCTCATTACATCTTTAGTTAATCCCGCTTGCATGACAGGTGTTACTCTAAGCGAATCTGATATATTAATAGCTAAAAACACCAGACATCATAACCAAAAGTTATTACGCATATCATTTTGTGATAAAAATCATATCTAATGATGTTTCACTTTTGCATGTATAAAAAGAAACATCACATGCATACTCAAAATCAATTCACCGATAATTCCAGCGCATTATTACTTCATATAAGTTCAAACGCTCGTATGGTTATATTTGCCTTATGTGCAGCACTTTGCTTAACACCATTTATTAGCCCTGCAATAGCACTGCTAATGGGCCTTGTCATTGCTCAATTTACCGGCCATCCATATCTTCATTTAAATCACAAGGCCACTCACCTATTGTTGCAAATTTCTGTAGTAGGTTTAGGTTTCGGAATGAATGTTCATAGTGCCTTGCAAGCTGGTAAAGAAGGCCTGTTATTTACCTTTGCTTCCATTACCGGAACACTGGTTTTTGGATACCTGATAGGTAAATGGTTCCGTATTGAAAAGAAAACCTCCTACCTCATCTCATCAGGAACAGCCATTTGCGGAGGCAGTGCTATAGCAGCAATTTCACCTGCTATTAAAGCCGAAGAAAAACAAATATCAGTTGCATTGGGATGCGTTTTTATCCTCAACTCTATAGCATTATTTATATTTCCATTGATAGGGCATCATTTAAACCTGTCACAAACGCAGTTTGGTTTATGGTGCGCCATTGCTATTCATGATACAAGCTCTGTAGTTGGTGCAGCCAGTAAATATGGGCCCCATGCCCTGGAGGTAGCCACAACGGTTAAGCTTGCAAGGGCCTTATGGATCATACCAGTAGCCTTTATATCATCATTTATTTTCAAAAACAACTCAAAAAAAATAAGTGTACCCTATTTTATCGGGTTATTTATCCTGGCCATGGTCGCCAATACTTATATACCGGCGGTATCCAATATCAGTCACTACTTGATAAAAATTGCCAGGGCCGGTTTAACGCTTACCTTATTCCTGATAGGTGCTGGATTATCACGTGCGGTATTGTTATCTGTAGGATTAAAGCCCTTATTGCAGGGTGTATTACTGTGGATTGTTATATCTGTTACAGCTTTATATGCGGTAATATATCTGGTAAAATAACTTTCTTATAAAGCTAAATAATTTCAACAAACAAAAAAAGCGTAGTTTTACGCTTACTGGTTTGCGGTTTTTTGCTTATTTTGGCCCCAAGATGATACCTGTTGTTTCAAAATTACCTCAAACTGGCACCACCATATTCACCATTATGTCGGCCCTGGCCAACGAAGTTGGTGCAATAAATCTTTCGCAGGGCTTTCCAGATTATGATTGTTCGCCCGAGCTTATTGAGCTGGTCAACAAAGCCATGAAAAACGGTCATAATCAGTACGCTCCAATGGCTGGGGTGATGGGCCTGCGTGAAAAGATAGCCGAGAAAACGGAAAAATTATACGGCGCAGTTTATAACCCTGATACCGAGATCACGATAACTGCCGGCGGTACGCAGGCTATATTTACCGCCATCAGCGCGGTTATTCATCCTAACGATGAGGTGATCATATTTGAGCCTGCATTCGATTGCTATGCCCCGGCTATTAAACTGATGGGCGGCGTTGTAAAATCGCTGGCCCTTGAACCACCTAACTACCGCATTGCCTGGGATATGGTAAAAAGGCTGATCAACCACAAAACAAAAATGATCATCCTAAATTCGCCGCAAAACCCAACGTCAACTATATTGCACAAGGAGGATATTGATGAGTTGAGCGCATTGGTAAAAAATCAGGACATCCTGATATTAAGCGATGAGGTATATGAACACCTGATATATGATGGCGAAACCCATCACAGCATGGCGGTTTATCCCGAATTACAGCAAAGGAGCTTTATAGTAGCATCATTTGGCAAACCTTTTCATGCCACCGGCTGGAAAGTAGGTTACTGCATGGCCCCCGAATATTTGATGCAGGAGTTCAGGAAAATACATCAGTTTTTGGTATTTGCGGTAAATACCCCCATACAATATGCCATAGCCGAATATTTACAAAATGAAGAAACTTATTTAAGCCTGCCCGATTTTTTTCAGCAGAAAAGGGATTACTTTCGTAAGGGCCTTGAACAAACCCGTTTTGAATTACTACCTTGCTACGGATCGTACTTTCAATCAGTACGTTATAGCAAAATAACCAATGATAAAGATGCCGACTTTGCTATACGGATGGCCAGGGAAAATGGCGTTGCTTCCATACCGGTTTCAGCGTTTTATACCAAAGGAATTGACCATCATGTATTAAGGTTTTGTTTTGCCAAAAGGCAAGAAACTTTAGATAAAGCCGTTGATAGGTTAATAAAAGTTTAATTGATAGTTAATGGGTCCATGGAAACAACATCAGGAACCATTAATTATCGGCTATTTACTTTTTAATTATCTATGGACTATTGACCCTGGTCTATAGACTTAAATTATGCTTATGGATAATCTTAAAATAACTATTTTTCAAGGCTACCTTTTTTGGGAAAATACCGATAAAAACTTACAAAACATCTCCCTGAGATTATCAGGTGGTATCCGCGAAAAAACTGATCTTATTATACTACCAGAAATGTTTAGCACAGGTTTTACCATGGATGTTGAAAAACTGGCTGAACCCATGGATGGTAAAACCATCAAATGGATGCATAAAATTGCACAACAGTATGATTGTGTTATAACCGGCAGCATTATTATAAAAGAAGTTAATAAATACTATAACCGCCTTATATGGATGCGGCCTGATGGCAGTTATGAACATTATGACAAACGCCACTTGTTTGCCCTGGGTAAAGAACATAATACCTATACCGCTGGTACCGAGAAACTTTTTGTTGAACTTAACGGCTGGATAATTTGCCCGGTAATATGTTATGATCTGCGTTTCCCGGTGTGGTTGCGAAATGTTAATGAATATGCTTATGACCTGCTGATCGTGGTGGCCAACTGGCCCGAGCGCAGGGCTCTGCACTGGCGTACCCTGCTGCCGGCGCGTGCTGTAGAAAATCAGGCTTATGTAATTGGTGTTAACCGCGTTGGGCACGATGGCAATGAGGTTTACCATTCGGGCGATTCAACCTGTATTGATCCTAATGGCAATGTGGTGTATTACAAACGCGATGAGGATGATGTGTACACATTCACCATTATTGCCGATGAGGTGAAAAAAGCCCGGCGCGCATTACCTTTTTTAAAGGATGCGGATGAATTTGAGATAAAATAATTTTGATCATTGATTTAAGTATACTTTCCGAACCTTCATTTTTAACTTGTTTGTTTTCACGGGATTCAAGAGCGTTTCCCTGTTTTTCCTATTAATAAACCATCTTTTTTTTGATTAAATTATTTGTCATTTTTCTAATAATTTAAACCTCAAACCCCAAACCTCACAAATTACACGTCGTCTTCATAGAAAATTCATATCTGTTATGAATTTTTGTTCCGTTGAATAGAAGAGGATCATGTATAAAATAAAAACCCTGCTTTTTTTATTAGTTGTACTTTTTAGTTTTAGTACCTACCGGGCCAACGCCCAAACCGACACGGTTAAGCTTACCTTTCAGGATGCAGAAAAACAATTTCTTGAAAACAATTTAAGCCTTTTAGCCCAAAAGTATAATGTAGAAGCGTCGAAAGCGCTGATACAACAAGCCAAACTTTGGGATAATCCTGTTTTGAGCACTGATCAAAACATCCATACCAGTGGCAGCAATAAATTTTTTGACCACAGCAAGGGCAACGGACAAGTATTTGTACAGTTAAACCAGGTATTTACCACCGCTGGTAAACGCGGCAAACAGGTACAGGTAGCTAAAGATGATGCCATGGTACAGGAAGCCGCTTTTAATGATCTGATGCGCAACCTGAAATACAACCTGCAGCTTGATTTTAGTCAGCTGGCTACCCTGAACGCGCAGGAAAAAGTTTATCAAAACGAGATCACCTCGGCAACAAACCTGGTTCAGGCCATCCAAAAATCATATGATGCGGGCAATACTTCCATGAAGGACCTGATCAGGCTTAAAGCCATGCTTTTTGGCCTGCAGAATGACATGGTGGAGAACAACCGCCAGATCAATGATCTGCAAACCGAGCTAAAAACCCTGCTGCAAACCAAAGAGACCGCTTTTGTTTATCCCATCATCAATGATAAACCTACCGAGACTGTAGCGCTTGATATACCCGCATTAATTGAACAGGCCAAAACAAACCGCCCTGATTATCTGTCAAACCAGTACCAACTCAGTTCGGCTACACATAACCTGGCTTATCAAAGGGCCCTGGCGGTTCCCGATATAACTATTGGCGCATCGTATGATAAAAACAGTAATTACGCGCCTAATTATTACGGTTTGGAGATCGGCCTCCCCCTGCCCTTTTTTAACCGTAACCAGGGCAACATCAAATCGGCCAAATACAATATTCAAAGCCAGGAAAGCACTTTAAAACAAAACGAACTGCAGCTTAAAAACGATGTGGTAGCTGCCGTAAATCAATATAAATTAAATCAGCAATTGTTCTCAACCCAGCAAATTGAGTTTAATGAACAGTATGATAAGTTATTTAACAGTATGCTCAAGAGCTTTCAGCAAAGGCAGATCAGTCTTATTGAATTTGTTGACTTTTTTGATACTTATAAAGATACCAAACTCAAAATACTGCAACAACAATACAATCTGCAAAAGGCCATTGCCGATCTCAACTTCGCCACTGGCACAACTATAGTTAAATCCTGAAATTTTTATAAATATTAAATAATGATGAAAAGAGAAACGCTGTTATCCGGCATCTCCGCTTTACTATTGCTTGCCGCCTGCAAAGGTAAGCCACAACCGGTAGCAGAAAACAAACAGGTTTGCATAACCGACTCCATGGCGCATATGATAACCATTGACACTGCAAAAACCACTACCATGAAAGATGAGCTTACCCTTTCGGGCGAGGTATCATATGATGATAATAACGTGGTTAAAGTATTCCCTTTTGCAGGCGGGCAGGTATTGGATGTTAAAGTTTCGCTGGGCGACAAGGTTACCAAAGGCCAAACACTGGCCATCGTACGCAGCGCCGATGTTGCCGGTAATTATACCGACCTCACGGCTACCAGATCAGACCTTGCCATTGCCAAACGCCAGTTAGAACAAGCCGAATATTTATATAAGAACGGCATATCAAGCGAGCGCGACTATACCGAAGCTAAAGAAAATTATAACAAAGCTGTTGCGGCCAATTCCAAAATACAGCAGCAGATAGCTATCAATGGCGGCGGTAATACCAATGCCGGCGGCTCACTGGTTATCAAAGCACCCGAAAGTGGCTATATCGTTGAAAAAAATATTACCTCAGGCAGTTTTATCCGCCCTGATAATAATAGCAGCATGTTCACTATTTCAAACATGAAGGATGTGTGGATCTGGGCAAACGTATTTGAGTCAGACATTAGCAAAGTTAAAACCGGTTATGAGGCCAAAGTTACTACAGTTGCTTATCCTGATAAAGTTTTAACCGGTAAGGTAGATGCCGTTAGCTCGGTTTTAGACCCGGATAACAAGGTAATGAAAATAAAGATCGTATTGCCAAATAAAAATATGATGCTGAAACCAGAAATGTTTACCAATGTGATTATCACCAACAACGAAAGGGCACAATCAGTATCGGTACCGGCAAAGGCAGTGGTGTTTGATAACAGCAAGAATTATGTGATTGTATATAACGACAAGTGCGACTTAAAATTGAGAGAGGTTAATATCATTAAAACAGTAGCCGACACCACCTATATCTCGTCGGGTCTTAAAGCCGGCGACAGAGTGATCTCAAAGAATCAGCTGTTATTGTATGATTCTTTAACAGGAGAGTAAAAACAAGAGCCAGGCAGTGGTTCCGGGTTACAAACCTTGAATACTAACTGCTTAATAACTAATACTATTTAATACCTGTACTTGCTACTTGATACTAAATACCTGATACTACAATGAACAAATTCATTAAAAATATAATCTATTTCTCACTCAGGCACCGCTACTTTGTGTTTTTCATGACACTGGTGCTTGTTGTGATCGGTGTGTGGAGTTACATGAACACGCCTATTGAAACATTTCCCGATGTAACCAATACCCAGATCATCATTATAGCGCAATGGCCGGGACGTAGTGCCGAGGAAGTCGAAAAAATGATCACCATTCCTATGGAGACCGTTTTAAACTCGGTACAAAAAAAGGCTAACCTGCGTACCACCTCTGCATTTGGTTTATCATACGTACGCATTATTTTTGATGACGATGTTGACGATGCCTTTGCGCGGCAGCAGGTACTGAGCCGCCTGGGCAATGCAGATCTGCCCGATGGTGTAAAGCCCGAAGTGGAACCTCCCTATGGCCCTACCGGCGAAATTTACAGGTACACCCTTAAAAGCCGAACCAAATCAATTCATGAGTTAACCGCCATACAGGACTGGATACTTGACCGCCAGTTTAAATCAGTTCCGGGTGTTGCCGATGTGAACAGCTTTGGTGGCGAAGAAAAAACTTATGAGGTAAGCGTAAATCCTACGCTGCTGCAAAAGTACAGCCTTACATCGCTCGATGTGTATAATGCCATAAACCGCACCAATATTAACGTAGGTGGCGATGTAATAGAAAAGAATGACCAGGCTTATGTAGTTAGGGGTATAGGTGTGATCAACAACATTGGGGAGATACAGAATATCATCATCAAAAATGTAAACAACGTACCTATACTGGCTAAAGATATTGCCGAAATAAAGGAAAGTGGTTTGCCGCGTTTGGGCCAGGTAAGCCGGGATAAGCAGCAGGATGTACTGGAGGGTATCATTGTGATGCGCAAAGGCGAAAACCCGGCCGAAGTTTTAACACGCATACGTGACAAGGTTAAAGATCTTAATGAAAATATTTTGCCCAAGGATGTTAAGATCGATACTTTTTACGACCGTACCAACCTGATGGATTTTTGTACCGAAACCGTGATCCATAACCTTATGGAAGGTATTGTACTGGTAACAGTGATCGTATTCCTGTTCATGGCCGACTGGCGCACTACTTTAACGGTGGTTATTATTATCCCGTTGTCGCTGTTATTTGCCTTTATATGTATGCGTATCAAGGGCATGAGCGCCAATCTGCTCTCCATGGGAGCTGTGGATTTTGGTATCATTATAGATGGCGCGGTGGTAATGGTTGAGGGTATTTTTGTGGCGCTTGACCATAAGGCCAAAGAAGTAGGTATGCAAAAGTTTAACGGACTGGCCAAACTGGGTCTGTTTAAAAACGTAGGCGCCGAAATGGGTAAAGCCATTTTCTTCTCCAAGCTCATCATCATCACCTGTTTGATTCCAATTTTCGCGTTTCAAAAGGTAGAGGGTAAAATGTTTAGTCCGCTGGCTTATACCCTGGGCTTTGCCTTGTTGGGCGCACTAATATTTACATTAACACTGGTACCTGCATTATCAAGTATACTGTTGCGCAAAAATGTAAAAGAAAAACACAACCCGGTAGTTATATTTTTTGAGAACGGCATTCGCCGCATGTTCAATTACACTTACCGTAATCCAAAGCTTAGTTTAATTGTAGCCGTTTCGTTCATGGCACTTACCTTCTTTTCGGCAAAGTTCCTCGGTTCTGAGTTCCTACCCGATCTGAATGAAGGCGCCCTCTGGGTGGAGGCCGAACTGCCCATGAGCGTTTCCTTATCCGAAGCTGAAAGCATCAACCAAAAAATGATGCAGATACTGGCTAAGTTCCCCGAGGTAAAACAAACACTGGCGCAGGTAGGCCGCACCAACGATGGCACCGACCCGAAAGGCTTTTTTGATGTACAGATCCAGGTGGATCTTAAAAATAAAAAAGAATGGCCAAGTGGTTTGTCTGAAGATGAATTGATAGACCAGATGGATAAACAGCTAAGCAAGATTCCCGGCGCGATTTTCAACTACTCACAACCTATACGTGACAATGTGGAAGAAGCCGTTGCAGGTGTAAACGCTGCATTAGCCGTAAAAATATTCGGACCCGATTTTCAAACGCTTGATGCAAAAGCCGATAGCGTGATGAACATACTTAAAACCGTAAAAGGAGTTGATGACCTTGGCGTTTTACGTAACCTTGGTCAGCCCGAGTTTAGGATTGAGCTCGACCAACGCAAGATGGCGCTTTATGGGGTATCAACCGCCGATGCTAACTCGGTAATTGAAATGGCCATTGGTGGTAAGGCGGCAACTGAGCTATATGAAGGCGAACGCAGGTTTGATATCAGGATAAGGTATCAGAAACAATTCCGTGATACACAGGATAAGATCGAGAACCTGATGGTACCAACACTTAACGGATCAAAAATCGCCATAAAAGAAATTGCCACTATCAGAACCATTACCGGCCCTGCCTTTATTTACAGGGATAATAATACCCGGTACATCGCCGTAAAATTCTCGGTACGTGGCCGCGATTTGGGAAGTACCATTGCCGAGGCGCAGCAAAAGGTTAACCGGCTTGTTAAGCTTGATCATGGATATTCATTTGTTTGGGCTGGCGAGTTCGAAAACCAAATAAGGGCATCAAACACCCTTGCGCATGTGGTTCCTATTTGTTTATTAGTGATATTCCTGATACTGTTTGTAACCTTTGGCAATGTAAAAGATGCCACACTGGTAATATTAAACGTGCCATTCGCATTAATTGGGGGTATCCTCGCGTTACACATCACCGGTACAAACTTCAGTATATCGGCAGGTATAGGCTTTATTGCTTTGTTTGGGGTGTGTATACAAAATGGGGTAATTCTGATTTCGGTTTTCAAAAAGAACATTGAAGAGCGTATGCCACTTAACCAGGCTATATTAGATGGTGTTATTTCCAGGGTAAGACCGGTGGTGATGACCGCATTGATGGCCGCTATTGGTTTAATGCCCGCGGCAGTTTCCACCGGTATTGGTTCCGAAACCCAAAAACCGCTGGCCATTGTGGTAATAGGTGGTTTGGTTACTTCAACCATACTCACTTTACTGATATTGCCTATTATATATGCCATAGTTCACCGATTAGTCCATCGCCGGGAAAACAGGAAACTTTTAAAAAGAATGGGGGCTGTAAGAAATGCTTAATCTAATCAGATAAAAAAAACGCCCCGGTATTTGGGGAGGGCACTGAAAAAGCAGCTATTTATCAAGAGAGGCCGTTTTCTATATTGGAGGGCACTGAAAAAGTGGCTATTTATTAAAAGGGGCAGTTTTCAATATTGAAAACTGCCCCTTTTTCCTTGAGGTATTCGGGTAGGTGGTGGAGAGCACTTCCGTTTAGACGATTCTCAGCGCCTCCATTTTACTTGTAAAACTACCTCCTTAACTTTAAAGGACTTTTTCAGTGCCCTCGTTGAGAGTGCCTCTTTTTTATTCTTTAGACTTTTTCAGTGCCTGGTATTTTGCCGGGGCGTTTTTTTTAGTCCCCTCTTGAGAGGGAGCGTAGGACTGCGTTGTTGCAGGTGTGTGTTTCTTCGCTTATAAAGATCACGCCTTTCTCAATTGCTGTTTTTAACATTATTTAGCTTAAATTGTTACTGCTTGTTGTAATATTTAAGTTTTAATTTGCGTGATATAATAAAACAGCATTCATCCATATGCCAGCTATCAAATCTGTACTTCGTAATGTTTTAGCACTTACTTTATTATTAGCTATTGCATCAACTGCATCTGCCCAAAAAGTTCAAAAGAAAAAAGAGAAGGATTACGCCCAGGTGGTTGATCCTTTTATTGGCACAGGCGGGCACGGGCACACTTATCCGGGCGCTGTTGTGCCTTTTGGCATGGTGCAGCTTAGTCCTGATACGCGCTTAACCGGATGGGATGGCTGTTCAGGCTATCATTATACCGATACCGTAGTTTATGGTTTTTCACACACTCATTTAAGCGGAACAGGCGATCTGGATTATTGCGATGTATTGTTTATGCCAACCACCGGCGAACCCCAGTTTAAAAACACGGAATACCGGTCGGGTTTTAAAAAGAAAAATGAGGAGGCTACCCCAGGCTATTATAAAACGCTGCTTGATAAATATAACATCGGCGTGGAGCTTACTGCCACTACGCGTGTTGGCGTACATCGCTATAATTTCCCATCAACCCCAAATGCTAACATTATTATTGACCTGCAGCACCGCGACGAGGTGCTGGATTCATGGATAGAAGTAGTGAATGATCATGAAATACGGGGTTTCAGAAAATCAAAATCATGGGCTACTGATCAACAGGTGTACTTTTATGCCAAATTTTCAAAACCATTTAAAACTTACGGCATAGCCAGTAACGACCAGGTGCAACAGGGCCAAAACAAAGTTGCAGGGAAAAATATTAAAATATACCTGCAATTTGAAAATCCCGGCGAAGTGATTTCAAAAGTGGGCATATCAGCTGTAAGCGCCGAGGGCGCCTTAAAGAACCTGGATACTGAAGTGCCCGATTTCGATTTTAAAAAAGTTCAAAAAGCCGCAAAAGCTGCCTGGAACACCGAATTAAACAAGATCCAGGTGGAAGGCGGCGCTCCTACCGTGGCGCAGGCTACCCAGGCAGCACAAACAGATCTGAGAGTAAATGCAGTCCCCAACGCTCCTAAAGGAAAAAGACCTTTCATACCTGATTACGTAAAAATCAAGCAAACTATATTTTACACAGCTTTATACCACACCATGCTTGCACCCAACGTCTACAATGATGTTGACGGCCAGTACCGCGGTTTGGATCAAAAAACACATACCGCGCAGGGCTTTAATTATTACACCGTATTTTCTTTGTGGGATACCTACAGGGCCGAACACCCCCTGCTCACCCTGATAGATAAAAAACGGACTCTCGATTTCATTAAAACTTTTTTAGCCATGTACGAGCAGGGCGGTTTATTACCTATGTGGCCATTAGCCAGTAATGAAACCTTTGCCATGATCGGTAACCATTCTATCCCCGTTATTGTAGATGCTTATGCAAAAGGGATTCGTGATTTTGATGCTGCCGAAGCACTTACAGCCATGAAAGCAGCTGTAAACCGCAATCAGTTTGGTTTGGATAATTACCGTAAAAATGGCGTAGTATTGGCCGATACGATAAACCTTTCCGTTTCAAAAACGCTGGAATATGCTTATGATGATTGGTGTATAGCCCAAATGGCCAAAACGCTTGATAAACCACAAGACTATGCCGAATACATACAACGGGCACAGTATTGGAAAAATGTATACAACAACCAGAATGGCTTTATGCAGGCCCGTGTTAATGGCGGCTGGTTAACCCCATTTAACCCTACCGAAATAAACCATAACTATACTGAGGGCAACTCCTGGCAATACTCGTTCCTGGTACCGCAGGATGTGGAGGGCTTAATGGCCCGGATGGGTGGCAAACAAACATTTGAAACCAAACTCGACGAGCTGTTCACCACCGAATCAAAACTTAGCGGCAATGCCGTGCCCGATGTTGCAGGCCTTATCGGTCAGTATGCGCATGGTAATGAGCCAAGCCATCACATGGCCTACCTGTATAACTTTACCGATTCGCCAGATAAGACACAGTTTTATATTGATCGCATATTACGCGAGGAGTACAGCGAAAAACCTGATGGCTTAGCCGGTAATGAGGATTGCGGACAAATGTCGGCCTGGTATGTAATGAGTTCATTGGGTATTTATAACATTGCTCCGGGCCAAAATGAGTTCCAGATTGGCATCCCCCAGTTTGATAAGGCCGTTATTTACCTGGAGAATGGTAAAAAGTTCACCATCACTAATTCTGGTGCCGGTATAAATCGTGCTAATACCTACCTGCAGGGTATGAGCCTTGCCAAAAAATCCTATAGCAAACTATACCTGAACTATACTGATATTGCCGATGGTGGTGAGTTTGAAGTATTCACTGGTAAACTGGCCAACAAAATGTTTACGCAGGATCTTGAAAAACCTGTTTCTAAAATTACGGATAACCTCATCGTGGCCAATCCATACATCATAGCACCGTCAAAAACTTTTAAACAGCCTATCAACATCCAGATAAAAAGCGCTGATGCTGATGCCAAAATATACTATACGCTTGATGGATCAACACCTTCGGCAAGCTCAACGCTTTACAGCCAGCCTGTAAATATTTCGGCCAATACAATGGTTAAGGCTATTGCCATTAGTAATGGTAAGAGCAGTTTTGTTGATGAGGCCAGTTTTGTTAAGGCAAATTGATAAATAATTAAAAAGAAATTTAATCTTTTGATAATAAAATATGGTTAGCTTTAACTAAAATTAACCTATCATTATGAACGATATTCCATCAAAAGACGACGGCAAAACAGCAGGGATCGTCAGTTACTTTTTCATTCTTGGGTGGCTTATAGCCTATTTTGCTATGTATAAGGATAATAAAACTGCACTGTCCACTTACCAGTTAAGGCAAACATTGTTGTTCCACCTGGCTTCCATAGTTATTTATTATGCTGTTGGAGCTATTTTCGCGGCAGCGCTTTTTTCCGGCGGCTTTTCTTTGGGCTATGCGCTTTACTGGGTAGTTAAAGTGGGTTTATTAATTCTGTGGATAGTAGGCTTTATCGGTGCCATCAACGGCGAACAAAAACCTATACCACTTATTGGTGAAAAAGCACAATCAATATTTTCGGGCATATAATTGACTCACCCGACCATCGCTACGCTTGGTCACCCTCTCTTCACCTTCGGTGGAAAGAGGGAATTTGAAAATCGGATAAAAGATAATTGGACAAAGGAACAAAGAAAAATCTCAAAAACCCTCTTTACGGCGAAGCCGAAGAGACGGTCGGCGAGCGAAGCAACGCCGGGATGAGTCTTCGCCAGCTTGGTAAAGCTATTCCCCATCCAACAACTTTTTTGATTCATCCAGTTTTGCCTTTTCTTCTTTAGATAAGGTTGGATATGTTAATTTCAGGTCCTTCAGGGTTTCGAGTATAGTGGAAGATATGGCTATTCTTGTGAACCATTTTTTGTCGGCAGGTATCACGTACCAGGGACATTTTTTTGTAGCGGTTTCTTTAATAGCCTTTTCATATGCATCCATATAATCGGCCCAGTACTTTCGTTCTTCAATATCATCTGCCGAAAATTTCCAGTTCTTTTTAGGATCATCTATCCGTTTTAAAAAACGATCTTTCTGCTCTTCCTTTGATAAGTGCAGAAAAAACTTGATGATAACTGTTCCATTGCTGGTAAGGTGATCCTCAAATGAACGGATACTTTCATAACGTTTGTCCCAAAACTGGTGGTCTACATGCTTAACGGCATCAATGCCGGGCAAATTCTCTTTTAGCACAAGTTCCGGGTGTACTTTGGCTATCAGCACATTTTCATAATGTGAACGGTTGTGAATGCCGATACGCCCCCGTTCAGGTAGTGACCTGTAGTGACGCCATAAAAAATCGTGTTTGTACTCTTCAGAACTGGGTTGTTTAAAGCTGAATACCTGGCAACCCTGCGGGTTTAAACCCGAAAAGGTATGTGCTATAGCACTATCTTTACCGGCAGCATCCATAGCCTGAAAAATAATAAGCAAAGCATACCTATTGGCGGCGTAAAGCTCCGTTTGCAGGTCAAAAGTTTGTTCAATTAAATCCGTTAAAACCTTTTTAGCATCACTTTTTTTAAAGCCATCAGCATAACCGGGATCAAAATCTTTAAGCGAGAAAGTTTTGCCATCGTTTACCCTGAATTTGCCGATCATGTTACTCATATTAAAAAAATCTTGTTACACTTTGTTAACTTAAAATTTAGATGCTAAAATTGCGTTTATAATGATGCCGTTTAATTTAAAAGCCGGACATTAACACACCAATACTCATCCTGATTTGGGGATGAGTTTTTTATAAGGCAAATAAAAAGTTTTATGCCTTATGCTTTATAATTTGGTTGGTGGTGAGCATATCCGTAGCTTTTATTAAACTGCTTATATTAATATTTGTTTGAGGCTATGATTTAGCGTCATAATTTTACATCTTTACCCAATGTTCAGACGTATACGAAACCGATTTCTGAGATATTTCGCCATATTTATTTACTTCGTTATTATCTTTTTCTGTTCTATCGAACTTAACTTCTTGTGGCTTTCAGGCTACTCTCCTGACATGCAGGATATTAAAAACCCCATCATGTCGGTTGGTTCAGAGGTTTATACTGCCGATGGTAAACTGATAGGCCAGTACTATAAAGAGAACCGGTCACCGGTTGAGTTAAAAAACATATCCCCCAACCTTGTAAATGCACTTATTGCAACCGAAGATGTACGCTTTTACAAACATCACGGGGTTGATTTTTATTCCTTTTTTACCAGCATGCTCTCTACCGCCAAAGGCGAACGCCGTGGTGGAAGTACCATTACCCAACAGCTGGCAAAAAACCTGTTCGAAACGCGTAAAAGAAAGTCGCAGGGCATAATAAAGCGTGTTCCATTGATCCGCACTATAGTTTATAAGTTTAAAGAGTGGCTTACTGCCTTTAAAATTGAGCATGTTTACAGTAAGCAGCAAATACTTACCCTGTACTTTAATACCGTACCGTTTGGCAATAACTCCTTTGGTATTAAAACCGCCTCGTTAAAGTACTTTAATAAAACACCCGATAAGGTGACCCCCGCCGAAGCCGCGTTACTTATAGGGATGCTCAAGGCCACATCAAGTTATAACCCAATTAAAAACCCTGAACGCGCGCTTGAACGCCGTAATACGGTTTTAGGCCAGATGCAAAAATATAATTACCTAACCAAAGCAGGATATGATACCAGCGCCGGATCACCCATAAAGCTTAATCTGAGTTATGTAGAGGAAGATTCGCATGGCGACTCGTACATACGCCGGGCGGTTGAAAAATGGCTGGATAAATGGTGCAAGGATAATGACTATAACCTGTACGAGGACGGACTTAAAATTTATACTACCATTGATTCGCGTATGCAGCAATATGCCGAAGAGGCCGTTGCCGAAAAAATGAAGATGCTGCAAAAACGCTTTAACAATCTTTGGGGCAATAAAAACCCCTGGCGTGATTCAAAGGGTGTGGAGATCAGGGATTTCTTATTAAAAAATGAACAAAGGTTGCCTATATATAAACTGCTCGATAAAAAATATAAAGGCGATACCACACAGATACAGCAATACTTTAAACAGAAAAAACGGATGACCGTTTTTACCTGGAAGGGCGAACAGGACACCACCTTTTCTACTATCGACTCTATTAAATATTATGCCCACATTTTAAACACAGGTATGATGACCCTGGAGCCATCAACAGGTAAAATAAAGGTTTGGATAGGTGGCATTGACCATCGTTTTTTTAATTACGACCACGTAAACCAATCGCGCAGGCAAGCGGGTTCCACCTTTAAACCATTTGCCTATTTAACCGCGTTGGATAATGGCTTTACCCCCTGCGATAAGTTTACTGACAAACCCGTAACCATTAAATACAAGGATAATGGCAAGGACGAAGTTTGGCAGCCCAACAATGCCGATTTCCATTTTTCATACCAGGAAATGTCATTGCGCTGGGCCATGGGAAAATCAGTTAACTCCATAACCGCGCAACTAACCGAAAAGGTAGGCTGGGATAAAATTGTAGAATATGCGCATAAATGCGGTATCGAAAGCCCTCTAAAATCGGTACCATCCGTATCCCTGGGCTCCAATGATGTTTCGGTTTTTGAAATGGTAAGGGCCTACAGCACTTTTTTAAATAAGGGCGAAAAATTAGATCCTCTGCTGGTAACTAAGGTAGTTGATCAGGATGGTAACGTTGTAAAAGAATTTACATTAAAATCAGAACGGGTAATCAGCCAGGAAACTGCCTGGCTGATGCTTTATATGTTCCGCGGGGGTATGGAAGAACCAGGAGGCACCTCACAGGCATTATGGGAATACCCCGGCCTATGGAAAAAAGACAACCAGATTGGCGGTAAAACCGGCACCTCATCTGATTATGTGGATGGCTGGTACATGGGTATCACCAAAAACCTGGTTACGGGTATCTGGGTAGGCGCCGATGACCGCAGTGTTCATTTCACCACATCAGAAACCGGCGAAGGGTCACACACCGCCCTGCCTATATTTGGCCGCTTTATGGAAAAAGTTTATGCCGATTCTAAATCAGGTTATACCTATGGTGCATTCCCAAAACCATGGGTTAAAATAACTAAACAATATAATTGCCCTTCGCCGCGGATAGTTGTCGATACCACATCAACTGATAGTACAAGCAATCCTATTGATACAACCGGCGTATTACCTGTACCGGCAACAACAACACCACCAGAAAATCCTGAAAACACTCCGCCAAATCAATAAGATGTGCAAATTTTAGATGTGTCGATTTGTATCCGGGACCATTGAATTTGAGAATTAATAGAATGTATATATCATCTGCATATCAAAAATCTGCACATTTGCACATCTGCATCCTATTTCATTAAATTAGCCATATCTATTTAGTTAAATTATGAATAAACACTACCTCTTATCAAATAAAGCTAAAAAGTTCGCCCTTATACTGATCTGCTTTATTGGCTCACTGTTGATAAGCACCGGTGCCAGGGCTCAGTATTTCGGTCAAAATAAGGTACGCTATAAAAATCTTAAGTTTAAAGTTTATAAAACCCCTCACTTTGAAATTTACTATTATTTAAAAAATGATAGTATGGTTAAGCGCTTTGCGCAGGAGAGCGAATTGTGGTACACCCTGCATCAGCAAATATTCAGGGATACCTTTAAAACAGCCAACCCTATTATTCTATACGCTAACCATCCTGATTTTCAGCAAACCACCGCAATTGATGGTGAAATTGGTGTAGGTACAGGTGGTATTACCGAAGGCCTAAAAAACCGGGTAGTAATGCCGGTAATGGAAACCAACCAAACCACGCGGCATGTTATTGGGCACGAATTGGTGCACGCTTTTCAATACCGTGCGCTTCAGGGTGGCGACTCTGAAAGTTTCGAGAACATCAATAACATCCCCTTATGGATGATCGAGGGTATGGCCGAGTACCTTTCATTAGGTAAAAAGGATTCGTACACGGCCATGTGGATGCGCGATGCCTATTTAAATCATGATATCCCAACGGTGCGTGACCTTACCGAAAGCAGCAAATACTTCCCTTACCGTTACGGTGAGGCTTTCTGGTCGTTCTTAGGGTCAACCTATGGCGATACGGTGATTGTCCCCTTCTTTAAAAACACCGCCCGATATGGCCTGGAATATGGCATAAGGCGCACCTTTGGCTATGATGATAAAACACTGTCGCGCCTCTGGAAAAACTCCATAGAAAGCACCTACAAGCCCTATTTAAAAGATACAGTTCAAAAACCTGTGGGCTTTAAACTGGTTGACAGTAAAACCGGCGGCGACCTGGTGGTTGCTCCCGCGGTAAGTCCCGATGGTAAATATGTGGCATTTTTATCGGCCAAAAGTTTGTTTTCCATTGATCTTTACCTGGCCGATGCAAAAACCGGAGTTATACTGCGAAAGCTCACGAGCAAGGTATCAAACACGCATATTGATGAGTTTAACTTCATCGAATCGGCAGGTACGTGGTCGCCTGATGGTAAGCGTTTTGCTTTCAGTGTGTTTAGTAAGGGTCGTAACCGTATGATCGTGGTTGATGTCGCCAGTGGGCGTACGCTGGATGATGTTTCGATGGAAAAGGCCCAGCAATTCAGTAACCTATCATGGTCGCCAAACGGCAAGGACATTGTTTTCCAGGGATTATCCGAAGGGCAGGGCGATCTGTACTCCTATAATTTCGACAATAAAAAAATAACCCAGCTTACAAATGATAAATATTCTGATTATCAGCCAAGCTATTCAAGGGATGGTAAAAAGATCATTTTTTCGAGCGACAGAACAACCTACGATCAATCCTTAGCGCAGGACATTCCTTTTAACCTGGCCGAACTTGATATTGCAACCGGAAAAATTACCGATATAAAAATATTTAACGGGGCAAATAACTTAAACCCGCAATACTCGGCAGATGGTTCGCAGATCTACTTTTTGTCAAACCGCGATGGATTCCGTAACCTATACCGTTATACCCTTAGCAGCGGAAAAATTGAACAAATGACCGATCTGTTTACCGGTATATGCGGCATAACCGAGTATTCGCCGGCTTTAAGTATCTCTAATCATGACGATGTTGTTTATTCGTATTACCGCGCCCAAAAATATGCGCTGTATAATGCAAAGGCCTCGGAGTTTAAACCGGTAACCCTGCAACCTACGGACGTAAACTTTAGCGCTGCTATGCTGCCGCCCCCGCGCGCGGTAGGTGTCGACCTGATCAACTCCAACCTGAATAATTACCTTGCTTACAAAAAGATCCCTGCCGATTCGGTTACCAGCATTGCATATAAACCCAAATTTAAGCTTGATTATCTGGCGGGCAGTGGTATTGGCGTAGGTGTAAGCAGTTTTTACGGCACAAGTTTATCAAGTGGTATCCAGGGTGTATTCAGTGATATACTTGGGCGTAACCAGATCTTTGCGGCGGCTTCGGTTAACGGGCAGATCTATGATTCGGGCGCCGCGATAACCTATGTAAATCAAACCGGCCGGTGGAACCTTGGATTTGGGGTATCGCACATCCCCTACCAGTTTGGCTTGCAAACAAGAACTTTCCCAACACAAAGTGTTGGTGGCAAAAACCAAACTGTATTATCAGATAATATTGATATCATCCGGAATTTTGAAGACGCCGCCCGGGTATTCACCTCCTATCCTATTTCAAAAACCACACGTTTTGAAGTTGGTGCAGGTGCATCCTATAACTCCTACCGGGTTGACCGATACAGCGATTTTTACAAGCTTGATACCGTTGTGAATGCCGATAACAGTAAAAGTATCAGCACAACCTATTTATCATCACAGCGGAAAAAGATCGCAAACAATGAAGAAGGTAACCTGATCGGTACTAATTTAAGATCATATTCCCTTTTCCAGGTCTCAACAGCGTTGATTGGTGATAATTCCTTTTTTGGAGTTACAGCTCCGCTTAATGGTTTCAGGTACAGGCTGGAAGCAGAATATAATTTTGGTACATACCGCTTTTTTGCGCCCACTATTGATCTCAGGAAATATGTGCGTGTTGAACCGGTTACCTTTGCCGCCAGGCTGTATGGTTATGGCAGATTGGGTGGCGATGCCAGCGGGTTATATCCCTTAT
>Ga0193717_1000543_pt1 | contig 24972 bp, 24 predicted proteins | sample U2c2metaG_FD_145900 | JGI IMG/M metagenome (GOLD analysis project Ga0193717, IMG submission 145900) | Soil microbial communities from a riparian zone of the East river system, Colorado, United States - U2c2 | ecosystem: Environmental > Terrestrial > Soil > Riparian zone | place: USA: East River...
CGCTGGTCGGAGACAACCTGACCGCGCGTGTGCCGGCCGGTCAGCTCGATCGACAGCGGCAGCTCGCGGTAGGTGGCCATCTTCGGTTCGAGCATCAGCGCGGCCGCGACCGGGTCGTGCAGCGTGCAGGTCCGCGTGCCGAACATGTTGGAGTAGAAGCCGCTGTAGTGGTCCAGCAGCTTCGTCGCGAAGGCCGCGCGCGGGCCGGACAGGCCGGCGACCGCGGTGAGCCACTCCTCGCCCGTCTGGGCCTGCTCCGTCGCGTCGAGGGCGACGAGCGTGAAGTCCGGGAAGCCGGCGCCGAGCACCAGGTCCGCGGCTTCGGGATCGTGGAAGAAATTTGCGTCCGCATACGGCGTGATGTTCCCCGGCACGCTCACCGCGCCGCCCATCACCACGACCGAGCGGAGCAGCTTCGGTAAGTCCGGCTCGAGCAGCTCTCCCGGCTGCTCCCGAGCAAGGCGCACGAGCTGCTCGGCGGCCGAACAACCGACGGGAGTGCCGCGCGGCGGGGCGCCGGCGTGTCCGCCGAGACCGTCGTCGCCGTGCACGAACTCCGCGGTTTGCAGTGGTTGCGCGAGTGGCCGAGCGGCACCGATCGCCACCGGCGCATCGATTCCGACCAGTTCGAGTAGCCGCAGAGCGTTGGTCGCCGCTAACGGGGCGGGCACGTTGCCGTGGACACTACCCACCGCGACGATCTCGGCGTCCTCCTGGGCCGCGAGATACATGATCGCGAAGGCGTCGTCAACCCCCGGATCGGTGTCGAGAATGATGCGCACGCTGTGGCACTCAACCAGACAACCCGACCGGAAGGCCAGACCGGGGGCCAGTGATCTGATCATGGGTATGGTCGCGGAGTGCGGGTGTGCGTCTTCTGCGGGTCCTCGCCGGGCAAGGGTCCGGCCTATCAGGCTGCGGCTCGGCGGGTCGGCGAGGTGCTCGCCGAGCGCGGCATCGGGCTGGTCTACGGCGGTGCGAGCGTCGGCACCATGGGTGTCGTCGCGGACGCCGCGCTGGCCGCGGGAGGCAGCGTCCACGGTGTGATCCCGCAGAGCCTCGTCGACCGTGAGATCGCCCATCCCGGGCTGACCGAGCTGCGCGTGGTGGCCGATCTGCACGAACGCAAGGCCGCGATGTCCGAGCTGGCCGACGCCTACCTCACGCTGCCCGGCGGCGCCGGCACGCTCGAGGAACTGTTCGAGGTGTTCACCTGGGCCCAGCTGGGCCTGCACCGCAAGCCGATCGCGCTGCTCGACGTCGGCGGCTACTACCAGCCGATGCTGAGATTCATGGCGAACATGTCCGCCGAGGGGTTCCTTGACCCGCTTTTTCGCGAGATGCTCATCGTCACCGCGGATGTGGCGGAGGCGCTCGATCGGTTCGCCGACTACGAGCCACCCCGGACAAAGTGGACACGAGCTCACGGCGAGTGATCGGAAACCTCGTACGGTGACTCGCCCATTAGGTGTTTCCTGAAACCGTCAACACGTCAACACTGTTCACTCTCGGTGTGACTCCCCATAGTTGGCTGTATACGGCCGGTGAGGGAAATTGACATTGCGTCAATCGGGGAACGATCCGGTCGGTAGTCACCTCATCCACGGGTGGTTATGACAGGGGAGACCTCGATGAACACCGCACGGGCGGGGACCGGCCAGGGAGCGAAGCCGGAACGCGCCGCAGCACACGACCATCCGGACATCGTGGCGCCCAGGTCGGGGGACCGGCCGCTGCAGTCCGTCTCTTCTGCGAAGCGCCGCTGCGACTCGTGCGGCCAACTGATGACCGACCCGCCGACCGGCCTCATCGAGCGCTGGCACTGGGACGAGGTCGCGGCGGAGACCGTCGCCCGCGCACGGGGACGCGGCGACGCGATCGCGCTGATCATGATCGACCTGGACCGGTTCAAGGACGTCAACGACAGCTACGGCCACCTCGCCGGTGACGCGGTGCTGCGCAGCGTCGCGGACGTGATCCGCGGCTGCACGCGTGATGGCGACCTGGCCTGCCGCTACGGCGGCTCGGCAGGCGACGAGTTCCTCGTGCTGCTGCCCGAGTCCGGTCTGGAGGAGGCACTGGCCGTCGCGGAGGGCATCCGGGCCGGGATCAACGGCATGGCCGTCACCGCCAAGGTCACGCGTGAGCTGTCGGCCACCATCGAGGGCCAGACCGCCTCGATCGGCGTCGCGACGTACTGCCTCGGCGACCTTGCCGAGCTGGACCTGGAAGACCTCATGCTGGACGCCGACGTGTCGCTGCGCGCGGCCAAGCGGCACGGCCGCGACCGCATCTGCGTCGCCAACGTGGACGTCAGCGGCGGCCGCAAGGACAGCGCACAGGCCACCCGCCGGTTGAACAGCTGGGCACGGTTCCGTCGCCTCCGTTCCGTCTAGGGCCACACGGTAAGTTTCCTGCGTGCTCGTTGTCGGATTTCCCACCGGTGCGTTCCAGGCCAACTGTTATCTCGTCGCGGCTGGTGAGGGCGAGCCGTGCGTGATCGTCGACCCTGGGCAGGACGCGGTCGAGCCGATCGCCGAGGCGCTGCGCAAGTACCGGCTCGCGCCGGTGGCCGCGCTCCTCACCCACGGCCACTTCGACCACGTCTACTCGGTCACGCCGATCTGCGACGGCAACGACATCCCGGCGTGGATCCATCCCGAGGACCGGGAGATGCTGAGCGACCCCATGAAGGGGATCAGCCAGCAGGGCGCCGACTTCTTCGGCGGCCGGCTGGAGATGCGGGAGCCGAGTGAGGTGCGTGAGCTGGTCGACGGCTCGGCGCTCGACCTCGCCGGGCTGACTCTCACGGTCGACCACGCTCCTGGGCACACCCGCGGCTCGGTCGTGTTCCGCACCGAGCTGGAGGAGGGCGGCCGCGTCATGTTCGCGGGCGACACGCTGTTCGCCGGCTCGATCGGCCGCACCGACCTGCCGGGCGGCGACATGCGCACGATGACCGACACGCTGCGCACCAAGATCCTCCCGATGGCGGACGAGACGGTGGTGCTGCCCGGCCACGGCCCGAGCACGACCATCGGGCGGGAGCGCGCGAGCAACCCGTTCCTCCTCGAGCTGGACGAGCCGGGCATGACCGGCCCGACCCGGGGCATGTAGTGGCGACGGAGCGCGTCCCCCTCAACCTTTCCGAACAGTCCAGCGCACGCCGGCGCGGTTGTGTGTCGATCGGCGTCGCGCTGGTGTTCGGCGGCGCCGTCGGCGGGCTCGTCGGGCTGTTCGCCGGCCAGACCGCCGCGCTGGTCACCGCCGGTGTCATCGTGATGGTGCTGTCGCTCCTGGCGTGGGTGTCCGGTCGCCGCAGACTGTGGCTCGATGGCGACCTCGTGGTCGCGAAGGCGATCGGCCGCAAGTCCGTCGACCTGCGGCACGCCGACAAGATCGAGCTGATGGTCACCGACATCCGCGGCACCAGGACAGTCGGGCTGCTGCTCACCGGCGGCCGCAAGACGATCAACCTGGCGCTGGCGATCTACTCCGGCACCGGCGGGCGCGAGCTGGGCATCCTCGTGCTGCGCAGGCTCGCGGACGTCCTGGCCGGCAGCGAGAACACCGGCGGGCTGGTGTTCTCGCAACTGCTCGTCGCGCAGTTGCGTGCCGAGGCGAAGGGCGAGGCGGCGGCCGACCGGCCGCTGTACCGGCTCGCGCAGCTCGCGCCCGCCGGCAAGCTCGCGCAGCGGCTGCGGCCCGAGGCGATCACGCGTTTCGTCGCGAGCCTCGACTGACGGGTTTCCCGGCCAGCGGTTCCTGAACGGCCACCGCGGCGGCCAGCGCCGTGGTCACCGGCACGGCGGCCACGATGCCGATGCTGCCCACCAGCGTCCGCACGATCTCCTGGGCGATCGACTGCGACCCGATGATGTTGACGATCCCGACGCCGGAGATCGACGAGTACAGCAGCAGCGGCAGCGCGGCGCCTGCGTAGGCCATCACGAGTGTGTTGACGGCGGACGCGACGTGGTCCCGGCCGATCCGCAGCGCGGCCGCGTAAAGCTGGCTGCGGCTCAGTGCCGGGTTGGCCGCCCGCAGCTCCCACACGGCGCTGGTCTGGGTGACGGTCACGTCGTCAAGGACGCCGAGCGCGCCGATCACGATGCCGGCGAGCAACAGCCCTCGGGTGTCGATCGGGTGGTCGACGAGCGTGACGAGGGTGGCTGTCTCGTCGTCGAGGCCGGTGAGCTTGGCGAACGCGGCCCACAGCGCGCCGAGCGCGCCGATCAGGGCGAGGCTGACCATCGTGCCGAGCACGGCCGTCGAGGTGCGCGCGGACAGTCCGTGGGTCAGGTAGAGGACCACGAACATGATCACGCCGGCGCCGACGATCCCGACCAGCAGCGGGTTCTCGCCGGCGAGGATCGCGGGCAGGACGAACAGCACGAGCACGCCGAAGCTGATGCCGAGTGCGATGAGCGCCTTGAGGCCCTGCCACCGGCCGAGCACCAGCACCACGATCGCGAAGAGCCCGGCGAGCAGTGCGAGCGGTATCTCCCGTTGGAAGTCGACGACCTGGTAGGACCCCCCGTCGGTGGCGTCGCGGCCGTCGTAGGACAGAACGACCTTGTCCTGCACGGCGAACCGCGGCGTGGCCGGCTCGATCGGGATGGCGGTCTGGATCTCCTGGTTGGCCGCGGCGCCGTCGGTCAGCCGCACGGTCACCACGAGACACCGGGAGTCGTCGGGCTGGTCGCCGACCTGGACGTCGCCGGTGCAGGACCCGGTGCGCGCGGCGGTGATCTCGCCGCGTACCGGCGTGCCGGCGTTGACCCGGCTCTCCTGCTTGTCGCCGAGCGGGTAGAGCAGCACCGCGCCGGCGGCCGCGGCGATCGCGAAGGGGATCAGCAGTACGGCGATGATCGTGCGCACGCGTCGGGAGGCCGGCGGCGCGGGACGGTGGCCGTGCCCGTGGCCGCGTGGCGGCTCGTCCTCTGGGTCGTCGTCCTCGTACTCGTCGTAGTAGTCGTCGCCGTCGTAATCGTCGTCGTCGTAGTCGTCCGGTTCGGGCGCCACGGCGTGCCTGCGGCCGGTGACCCGGGGGATGGGTTCGGTCTCGCCCTCGTACACCGGGGCAGTCTCTCAGGCGTGTCGAGCGCTGCCGACGAGCGGCTCGGCGAAGCGGAAGTGCTGTGCCACCGCGTCGTCGCAGACGCGGACGGCGTCGGCGAGGCGTTCGTCCGGTGTGCCGGTGACGAGGTGCCACGGCACGCCCCGGTCGGGCAGCAGGGCGCGGAAGCGTTCGGTCATCCACTCGCGCCGGTGTTCGCCGTCCCGCCACCCGTCCTGCTCGAACGGCACGCCGGTGTGGTCGGTGAGCAGATACAGCGCGGGTGCGCGGTCGCCGACGGCCGCGTGCACGTCCGGATGTCCGGCGCCGAGGTAGCGCTCGCACCACACGGTGGCCGCCCAGGGGTCGTTGTCGCACACCAGCAGGGGGTCGGTGGCGCCGCGGTCCTCGGCGCCGGCCTGCCGCGTGGCCACGTCGACGAAGTCCCCGACGGTCCAGACGAGGTCGTCCAGTGCGGGTGCGTGTCCGCCGGCCAGCGCGGTGGCGGCGGCGAGCTTGTCCTCGGTGTGGCGGCGCCCCTCCTCGGCGACCCAGGGCGCGCCGTAGTGAGTGGCGAGCGCGCGGCTGAGGGTCGTGGTGCCGGTCGACTCGGCCCCCACGACCACGATCCGAGCGCACAACCCGGCGCGCGTGGCGGCGGCGAGGTGGTGCCAGTTGCCTGCGGGGTCGGCCCGCACGGCGGTCCCCGAGATCGGCGCGACAACCCGCTCCGGGTCGACCGAGACGTGCTTGGCCCCGAGCCGGCCGGCCAACTCGGCCCCGTAGACCTCAGAAGAGAAGACGACGTCGACGGCAGCCTGCGACGGGTCACCGTCGGCGATGGCCCGCCGCGCGAGGACCGCCTTCACCACCCCGACGTGCAGGTCCCAGATGGCGTCGTCGTGAAAGTCGATCGGATGGTCGTCCACGTCGCCGACGACCGCGACCCCGGCCTCCCCGGCGTGCTCCGCGGCCAACCACCGAACGCGGTCAGAGAGCGGAATCGACTCGACGGCGGCTCCCAACACCGCGACGGTCGTACGCACACTGGCCGCCGCGGCCGCGCGAACCAGCCGGTGATGCCCCACGTGCGGCGGATAGAACTTCCCGAGCACCAAGGCGTGCCGAAACATGTCCGCCCCCTGTCTTCATCCCGGCGTGGCCTCCGGCCCCCGTGATCCACCCTAGGCGATCTCGCATTTGTGGACGTATGGTCGTGTCATGGGTAGCAGCAGGGATGTTAACGCAGGTCAGGGCGGGCGTCAGCCGGTGTATGACTCGTATGCGCGGTTGTCGCGGGTGCCGGATACGGGTGAGTTGGAGAAGATCGAGACGCAGTGGGCGGACAACCGCAGGGTGATCGAACGCTTGGGTGGCGTGTTGGGCACCGAGTTGGATGACGGCTTGTCAGCATGGAAGAAGGGTGTGCGTCGTCCGGGCTGGGAGCTGTTGTTGGAGCGGGTGCAGGCGGGTGTGTCGGACGGGATCGTGGTGTGGCACACCGACCGCTTGTTCCGTCAACCGCGTGACCTGGAAGCGCTGATCGCGTTGGGCGATAAAGGGTTTCAGGTCGCGTCGGCGCATGGTGCGCGTGATCTCGCGGACCCGGATGACCGGTATCACTTGCGGATCGAGGTGGCGCACGCGGCGCGCTCGTCGGATGACACGTCGCGGCGGATCAAACGCCGTTTCAAGACGTATCGGGAGAACGGGGTGGGCCACATCGGTGGGCCGCGTCGGTTCGGGTGGCCGGGTCGGGATGCGACGTGGACACCCGGTCCGGGCGAGTCCGACGCGGATCGGCCGATGGTGCCGGACGGGTTGGTGGAGCGGGAGCGGCGCGCTTTGCGGGACGCGACGGGCACGGTGTTGTCGGGGGTGTCGGATGCGGTGGTGGCGCGGGAGTGGAACGCGGCGGGGTTGGTGACGGCGGCGGGTCAGAGTTGGGTGCGGTTGACGGTCAGGTCGGTGTTGCTGCGGGCGACGAACGCCGGTCTGGTCGAGCGGGACGGCACCGTGGTCGCGTCGATGCCGGGCGACCCGATCGTGGCCCCGGAGGTGTTTGAGCGGTTGCGGGGGAAGTATGCGGCGCGTCGGCGGGGGCGGGTGGCCGGTGAGGTGGGTCCGGGTTATGTCGCGACCGGTATCGCGCGGTGTGGTGTGCCCGACTGCGGGGCCCGGTTGTCCGCGCGCAAGGGTGAAGGGGTCTATCAGGGGACCGAGGAGTGCCGTCGCTATTACACGTGCGCGAAGTGGCGGGGTCAACGCCGATCTGCGGTCGGTGGATCGGGAGTTGCGGACGTTCGTGATGTTCCGGTTGTCGGATTCCCGGTTTGCGGCTGCGGTGGAAGCGGCCCGCGCGCAGACAGCGGACCGATTGTCGGTGATCAACGCTGAGATCGCTGACGATGAGGAGTTGCAGGGGGCGTTGTCCGAGCGGTTGGGCCGCAAGGAACTCAAGTTGGCCGCGTTCGATCGGGCGAACGCGCCGCTGGTGAGGAACCTGACCGATCTGTATGCCGAACGCGAAGCGTTGTCGGGCGGCTCACCCCAGGGACCGGTGACGGCCCAACCGGCGGCCGTGATCGCGGCGCAGTGGGACGCGGCCGACACGTCCGAGCGGCGTTCCATGCTCACCCAAGCGTTGGGTGGCTCCACCTTGTACTTGGACAAGTACGTCACGCGTCCCGGCCGCCGTGTGTTCGACCGCAACCGGCTCCGGGTGGTCGGCCCGGACGGCACCGCGCTCACGTTCGGCGACCTCACCTAACGAACACCGCGAGAACCGTCCTCACACGGCAGCGGCGCGCCACCCCTTCACAACATGTGGAGGGGTGGCGCGCTGCTGTCGGTCACCGTCGGGGACGCTGGCCGGGTTGCCTGGCCAACCGGGCGTCGATTCGGCGCAGGACCGCGCCGACGGTGGCGATCTCTTCCGGGGTCATCGGGGGCATGGCGGAGACCGCCCGTTTCCAGTACCGGTATGACTCCGGATCGATCCCCAACTCACGCGCTTCCTGATCATCATCACTTGCCCTCTGGTAGGTCTGTCCTGGCTGCTGGTCGGGTGAGCTACCAGCCATCGGCACCACCACCGGGGGCGGGGAGGGAGTCACCCGATGCACCCTCGGCGCTCGGTTTTTGGGGGGTTTCGGCACATCGCGCGGAGGAGCGGGGTTGCCTCCCTGAACGGTGTTTGCGCAGGTCAGATGAGGGAGTTTCGGTCAGGGAGTCGTCAGGGAAAACTCCCTGACTCCCTGGTGCCTCCCTGCCGTTTTTCCCGTCGAACTGTCCGGTTCGGTCGTCACCATCGGCGGCACGACGGGACAACGCATCGGCAAGGTCCTCGGCGCGGACGATCATCGCTCCGTCGGACTTGCGGGCTGTGACACCGTGCGTCCGCAACTCGGCCCGCAAGTCCCGCGCTGTCCATTCTTCGTACTCGGCGGGGTTGTATGCGATCAGTCGTGCGAGCACCACTTGTGTCCGCACGCGCGACTCGTCGCGCATGACGTCGGCGATGGTGGCGAGGTGATCGACCGGCGCGGCCTCGAGTTCCTTGCGGTTGGGTGTGGTCAGGGCGCGGCCGTTGTCGTGGACGAGTTGCACGGCGCGTTCGATGACGGGTGTGACGTCGTCGGTGCCGTCCTCGTACGCGATGTAGAACGAGCGGATTAGTTCGAAGGTGGCGTCGGTGATGCCGACGGTGACGCAGGTTCCTCGGTCGGTGTGGGCGCGGAGTTCGGTGGCGCGGATACCGGCCGCGTACCGACCCGACCCGAGTAGGCCATCGTTGGCGACGTGGTCGGCGACGGAGAACGCGACGCCACACACGATGTTGCGGGTGATCTCCTTGGGGATGCTGTCCTTGGTGGGTGACTGGGTCGCGAACAGCAGGATGACGCCGTACTTGCGGCCCCGTTTGACCACCCGCACAGCTAGTTCGGCGGCGCGTTTGCCGTAGCGGGGGTGTTGGAACAACTCGTGACACTCATCGATCGCGCACACCAACGGGTGCAACCCGAGTGCGCGTTGGTCGGCGAGCCGGCGGGACACTTTCGGCGGTCGTCCTGGTTGCGCGCCAAGGGTTTTCCCGCGTTCCTCCATCTCTTCCACGAGGTCGGCCAACGCTAGGCACGCGGCTTCGGCTACCGCGTCGTCCATGCCCATCCGGTACCGCGCGAGGCGTGGCGCGAACGGATCGAAGTCGGGCGACTCACCCAACACGAACGCCCACAACTCCACCGTGGGATCGAGTGCCGCGCCGAGCATGAGCGTGCGCAGCGCGGAGGACTTCCCTTGCCCTGGTCGGCCACCGATGAGCCAGGTCGCTCCGACGAGTGGCGCGTTGACGATCAGACCGCGTTGGGACAGTCCGAACGGGACACCGTCGAACACGTCCACCCGACCGTCACCGGTTGGGTCGTCGAGTAGCGGCCACGGCCCGGCACCACCGGACAGGGTGCCCTTGTCGGCGACCCACAGATCGAGGATGCCGTCTTCCTCGCCCTTGGTCGGCCACGTCTCTAACCCTGCCCGTCCCAGGTTCGCGGCGAGTTTGGCGCGTTGTCCCGCGACCATGTCCGCGGTGACCCCTAGAGGTAGTCTGACCTGTGCAAAGGTGCCGTCTCCGTCCTTTCTGGCTGGTACGGTGTAGACCAGCTCGCCACCGGTCTTGAAGAACGCGTTCAACGGTGAGATACCGAGATGCGCGAGCGCGCGGGAGATCATCCGTTCGTCAACCCACGAGTCAGCGTCATCCCTGTTCGGTCGGATCAGCCATCCGGCTCCGGGGTCGCGGTCGCGTCCCTCGAACGCGGCCGCGACCGCCCACACGAACGGCGCACACACCACCGTCACCGGGACGGCCGTTGCGAGCACCGTCCACACCGCGTCCACCGTGGCGTACACGCCTGCGAGCCACGGCCACATGTCGCTGGTGTTCATGAACGCCTGGACCAGCCACAGCACCACGGCCACCACACCCGCGACACGGGCAGTGATCACGACGCGCCGCAGCACGATCCCGACCCGCGCCCAACGGGCCTTAGCGTCGGCGCGGATGGCCTCCTGTGCGGTGCGCCGTGCTTCGGTGTCGCCTGCTAGGCGTGCCGCGCGGGCGTCGGCGCGGAGGTCGGCATAGGTGGCCCACGACCAGAGTTTGACCAGCCAGCGCCAGTTCCCGCGCACCGCGAACCACACCAACCGCAGCAGGTCAGCGGGTGCCTTGCGCGCCCGGTACGCGGCGACCGACCGGACGCGCCTGGCGGCATCGGACCGCCACACCCGCCCGGCCAACGCCCGCACCGCACACGCCAGACCAACCAGCACTCGGACCGGTCGTGCGGCCGTAGCCGGCCTGCCGGCGACCTGCGGAGCTGCGTCCGATGCGCCGGTGGTGAACTCGGCATCGAACACTCTCGGCTCCAACTCGGTGCCGCCGATCGGCTGCCCGTAAGCGTTCACAGTCCGCCCGTTCACCGGACCGTTCATGGGGTTGGTGTCGCTGTTCACGTGCTCACCTCCCGGTCGGTGTCCGGGTTGGGTGTGAGGTCGGCCGCGAGGGTGGCGGCCAGTCGGGAGGACAGCCCGCGTGAGCATCCGGTGACCTGTCGCACCCATGCGGGTGTGATCTCGACCCCGGGTGTCCACGCACGCCGCGCGAGGTCCCGATACCCGGTGAACGTCCCGCGACGTCGTCGCCGCGTCGGCCGGACCGGTTCCGGCGTGCTGAGAGCGGCTGTGCCGTCCTCGGTGGCGCCCTCACCACTGCGGGCCGTCTCGGGTGCCGTGGGCGCCGCAACGGCCGTGTCAGACCGTGTGGGCGTGTGGCTGGTCGTTCGGCCGTTCACGGCGACGGTGACGGCGTCGGTGAGCTTGTCGCGGAGGTCGGTGACCGCTTCGGCGGCGACGAACACCAGCAGCGGCGGGACCGAGTGCAGCACCACCCCGGCCACGCTGCCGACCGCCCATGAATGCCACGTGTTCATCACGTACGTGGCGGCGAGGGTGAACCACTTCGCTCCGCGCACCCACCGGCCCGTTCGGACTTGGTAGCGGGAGGTGATCTGTTCGGCCCGCAGGACCGCGAGCAGCACCAGTGACACCGTGGGATCGAGCACCCACGCCGCCACCCACGGCAGCGACCACACCGCAGAACCGGACGCCGCGAACACCTGGACGTTGGTCATCGTGAACGCCAACCCCAGCGTGATTCCGGCCCAACACAGCCGGTCCACTTGCGACCGGATGCGTTCGATCCGCAGCGCCACCACGTCCGGGTGTGTCTGATATTTGCGGACTTCCGCAGCCTCGGCCGCCTCCTGCGCCAATCGCTGCCCACGGGTCAACGGGACATGCCGTGCGTCCCGGGAACCGTTCCGCGGAATGGCCTCCTGTATCCGCTGGTCAGGGCCATGATCGAGACTGTTGGGGGTGGTCATCGGCGACCACCCCGCCTACGGCCCACGTCCACAGTGGCCACCGTGAGCGCGCGGGTCAGCGTGTAGGAGGCGAACAGGGCAGGCAGCCCGAGCGCCGCGACCACCGCCCACCCGTTCACCGACGGGTGCGTGATCACCAACCACTGCATACCCACGATCACACCGGCCGTGAACAACACCCGACCAGTCAGCGACAACAACTGCGCACCCGACCGGGCCGCGTCAGCCGCCGCCTTGGCGCGGCGCGCTCCCGCACGCCACACCCACGCCAGCACCAACAGCACACCGACACCGGCCATCACCTGAGTAGCGGTGAGATCCACGTTCATGCCCGCTCACCACCCACAGGACCGGTCTGGTCATCGGACCGACCGCCGCGACGTCGACGACGCGACCGCCACACCGGATACAGCTCCCGTACGTCATCAGCCGGAAGCGCACCCCACACACCAAGCGTCGCGTCTCCGGACGTACGGAGCTCCAGCTCCAAACACTCACGCCGCACCGGACACCCCGCACACACACGTGCGGCCAACTCCCGGTCGGTCAGGTCATCCCCGGACCACTCCGGCTCCAGCTCCAACCGGTACAGCACCATGCACGAACCACTGCCGGTCACCAGCTCGTGCAACACGTCGTCCGGGACCAGCTCGACCGCATCGAGATCAGCCGCCATGCGGTCAAAGAAGTCATCCGGGTTCACCGCGTCGCCGTTCATCGGGCATCACCGGCCAGATGCGCCAACGCGTGCGCCGGAACCAACAGACGATTCCGTCGCCGCACCACCGGCAACTTGCCAAGCCGAATAGCCCGGCACACCTGCGAGTTGTCGATATCGAGAAGCCACGCAACCTCTGCGATAGAAAGCAAGCACTGTCCACGAGAAGTGACAGAGTTCTTCATTATTTGGGTACCTAACTCTTGGCTGCGACCTGCGGGTTTGCAGGACCGCTGCCACAAGTAAGTCCCAGACAGTGCAAAGCAACTATGCCGACTTGAGAATAGAAGTATTCCGCTGCAGAATTACCGCTGGTTGGACACAAGGTTGCGTAACTCAATATTCCAGATACGAATATTGAGCGAAGATATTCCTGTGGTGAATATTGATCTACACTGAAGGCTTGGGTGGCCGCTTGACGTCGGCAAGTAGCTCGCAGAAGTCCGCGCCCGCGTCTGAGCGCTTGCGTATCTCCCGGTCCAGCTCATTAGCGACCATCAGGAGGGATGGTCGGCTGCGGCGATCGCCCTGCAACGCCCGTATGCCTAGCGAGGAAGCTTCGTCGACGTCGCCACGGCGGGCCGCGATGACGCCCAAGGTCAGCTCGGCTTCGGCCTTGCGCATCGGCGCGACGACTAGACCGTCCGGGCTGGTGCTGCGCTGAATGATTTCCTCTGCGTTACGGCCGGCAAGTTCGTCTTCACCAACGATGCGGTAAGTATCCATCGCATAGAAATCCCACTTTTCGGGATCTACAACAAAGTGATTGTCTGGCCGTTCGGGGTACGGCAGCTTATCCAGTAGGGCTCGGCCGTTCTCCAGGGCTTGGTGAACGTGTTCACGTTTGCCCATTCGCGCGTATGCCTTGGCTTGCTGTCCATAAAGCTGTACCGCAACAGAATGAGATGGCGCGGCAATTATTCCTGCTTCTGCTGCCGGAATGACGGCGCGAAGATTTCCATTGGTCAAATGGAACCATGCGAGCATCTCATGAGACCAGCCAACGATACCTGGGGCGTCTGACTCCTGCCCAAGACTCATTGCCATGCGCCTGATGGCTTCGGCGGGGGCCGCTTCGCCGAGGTCGTACTCAAGGCAGCCCACGAGCAATGCCAGCATTCCGGCGTTATGCAGGATGTCTCGATGCTGGGACAGGGTTAACCTATTGTTCAGCAGTTGGGTTACCTTGCTCAACCATTCCTTACCTGTGAGCACCAACTGTCGAGCGTCTACGTGTGCGTAGTCGCAACATAGCTGTTCAACGGTGATATCCAGCGCGTCTATCGTTGCGGGGTCGACTGCCGATGCGCGCACGCGTTGAAGAAGTTCTACGGTATCCATGCCAGTCGCTGCAATCAGAGTTGATTCTCGACTGCTTGAAAAGACGTCACCGTCGGTGCTGTGATCGGAATTTGTCGAGGTGCTTCGCGGATTCAGTCGAGTGTTCCGTCGTGAAATATCAAACCATAATAGATGTTGCGGAAGATGTAGAATCTTGGCGTAGCTGCGGAGCGTTTCGAGGTTCTGTTCTGTCTTACCGTTCTCCAACTTGGAGACCTGCGCCTGATTGAGTCCGAGCCATCGACCTAGAAGTTCCTGATTCAAGGGCTTACCATGAAGCTTTAGGTGCCTAGGATGATTCCGGTAAGCCTTGAATACCTTGCCGATATGCTGACTTTCGAAAGCCCTGCGAAAGTCGTCGGTCTCGAAGAAGTCGTCCCGTAGTTGCGCGGGCGGTGTGCGGAGCTGGTCGCGCTGGTCGCGGTGACACTTACTGCATAGGCGCGCGGTGTTATCGAGGGCAAGCTTCGTTCCGCAGCTACCGCAGCGACGGCTGCCGCCGCCGGCTGCGCCTCCACCAGGGCCGCCAGTGCCCATGTCGGCCCCCTCCGGTCCGCACCGTCACGCCTCTGACCAGCGTACATCGGGTGCCGAGGTAGCACGAACGAGCGACGGCGGATGCCCGAAAGGGTCGCTGACCTGGCGATATTCCAGCGGAGAATATGACATTCCGAATCTGGCATAGACCCGGTTCGACGGGAGGCGTCACGGTTGGCGCAGGTCAGGACCCAGGCTGTGGTCGAACCGCTCGGCAGGCCCGGTCACCCCCTGACTACCCCTTTCGCCCAGTCGATTCGAGGTCGTTAGCCGATGTCCTCGCCACACGAGGAACCCGTACCCCTCGTTCTCACGGCGTCGCTGACCAGCGGCGTTGTGCGTGTCACACGCGGCTTACGAGCCTCAATGGAGCTAATAGAGCATGTCTTGAAATTGGATCACGTTGATTGGGAAACGACACTTTCGGTAGGTGATACCGAGTTCCGAAGCACCAAAGACGGTCCGTACCCAAATCATCAGATGCGAGTCAGCGTGAGCCCACCGACAGGTTACGCCGCGCTGAACTACATAGACCATGATGATCCTAAAGTTCTGATCGCTAATTCTTATAATTCGTTACAGTCGCCCCCTCCCGTTGATCTTATCTTCAATGGCGATGCAGGGTCGATGTTCCCGCGCTCCGCTGCGATCCCGATAGGTGTCGCACGTGACGCACTTCATGAATGGTTGCGAACACGAGCGAGGCCAAAATGTGTCGAATGGCAACCGTTCGACAGGTATTAGTGAACGCCAACAAGGGCGGGAATTGTTGTGGATAAGGTTGAGGTTCTATTGTTGGTGACATCGCCGTTCTCGGGTTTCTACGCGTGGCTGGGTTGGTGGCTGGTCACCGACGCGCTCCGCGAACGGAAGCGGATGTTGGCCCTCGTGGGTGACCTCTGCGAAGAGCGTCGTAATACCTCTCGACCAATAGACGAGGCCGCGTGATGGACGCTTCGGATGACGAGGTCGCCAGAGCCGTAGCCAGGGCGGTTGGTGACGAGTTGCGGCGAGCACGGGAGGCGAAGGGGTGGTCACGAGCGCAGTTCGTGACCCGGCTTCCTTCCGGTATTGGTGATCGGACGCTTCTCGCGTATGAGCACGGCTTGCGCCATCTCACATTGATTCGGCTACTGGAACTGTGCGAGGCCCTTGACGCCGTCGCGGCGGATGTGGTGAGTCGGGCGCTCCAGCGAGCACGCCTCTTCCTGGAGAATCTGGTTCTGTCCATCGACCTGCGCGCGCTGTTGAGCAGCGGAAATTTCAAGTTTCGACCGATGGTGCAGTGGGCCAGGAACAAGCTGAACAAGCATCCCGACGGAATTGTTGAGTTGGCACCGGCCGGTGTGATCGAACTGGCTGATTTCATCGGCTGTTCGCATCACGAACTTGCGGCCTATCTCGCCCGGTTCGCGCCGGAGACAGACAGTGCCAGCAGCACCGACGAGTCCGGCGGAGTGGTCCGGTGACGTCGAATCTCCGGGTCTCGCCGCATGAGGCGGTTGCCGGTCGGCCGGTCATCGCGCCGTACGTCACGGCGTGGAGTGCCGAGAAGGACCCGCCGTACGTGGTGATCGAGCGTCCCGGCGGCGGCATCGCCTACCTGGACGAGACATTCGCTGATCGGGACCGCAACGGCGTGTTGTGGTTCCGTACACCGTTTCGGCCGGGGCAGGGGCGACCGGAGTTCGGGCGGGTGCATCCGATGCGTCAGCGCCGCACGATGCTGCGCCTGTTGTGCCAGGTGTGCGCAGGCCCGGCCGACCGCACCGACGACGGCGTGTTGTGGCTGCTCCAGGATCACCGCGACGACTGGCCATCATGGCCGAACGGCATGGGCGTGACCGAACCGCCGATCTGCCTGCCCTGTGTACGGATGTCGGTACGGATGTGTCCCACGCTCAGGCGAGGCGCTGCCGCTGTTCGCGCCCAGACCTTCCCGGTCGCCGGGGTACGCGGGACCCTATACAGAGGCTCCCAGCCGGTCGCGGTCGGCGCGGCATCCGTGCCGTTGGATGACCCGGCTATCGGGTGGGTCCGCGCGGTGAACCTGATCCGGGAACTGAGCGACTGCACGATCCTGCCGCTAGCAGAGTTGGCTGACGTGTAGCCGGACTAGGCTGGCAATAGCGAAGATCCGCAGGTCACGGTTATGTAACCAAATAGTCTATCGCCTACCGGCAGCCACCGACAAGAACGGCCGCTCAAGATCCACACGTGCCGAGTTGTCCACACAGGAGCAGTTATCCACAGCCGAGCCCGCGGCGGCCGGAACTGTCGGTGCCATGCCGTAGCGTGGTTCGAGGGGGCCAGCGGCCAGCCGAAACCCCAACTCGACCCCGGAAACCGCTTGCCTTGCGGTACTCGCTCGAGTGGGTTGTCAGCCTTCCTCGACCACTTTCATCGGAGCTTCCGCTCATTCTCGATACCCTGGAGCCGACGGAACTGTCATCGAACCTAGGGAGGGAAGATGAACGGCACCGAGCTGGAGGTCTGGACCACTCCGGACTTCGTCGAGTACGAGACGCCGATGGAGGTCACCGCCTACGCCGCGCGTATGGAGGACTGACCACGAGCCTGCCGGCGCGGGACCGCGCGCCGGAACCGCGCCGGCAGAACACATCGGAGGTTTCCGCGTGAGCCGCACCAGCGACGAGTTCATCGCCGAACTGCGTGGTCTGTCCCACCGCTACTGGGGCACCCACCCGTTCCACCACCGCATGCACGCCGGCGAGTTGACCGAGCGCGAGCTGCGTGTATGGGCCGCGAACCGCTGGTACTACCAGTGCATGCTGCCCCAGAAGGACGCCGCGATCATCGGCAACTGCCCGGTCGCCCAGGTGCGGCGCGGCTGGCTGGACCGCATCGTCTACCACGACGGCCGCGCCGACGGCGACGGTGAGAGCGGCCGCGAGCGCTGGCTGCGCCTCTGCGAGGCGGTCGGTCTGACACGCGCCGAGGTGCTCGACGAACGCCATGTCGCACCAGGGGTCCGGTTCGCTGTCGACGCGTACGTGAACTTCGCTCGCAACCGGCCGTGGCTCGAGGCCGTCGCGTCCGGGCTGACGGAGATGTTCTCCGGTCACCTGATGCAGCGCCGCGTCGGCGACATGCTTGCCAACTACGAGTGGATCCGCCGCGAGGACCTCGCCTACTTCACCAACCGCATCGAGGCTGTCGCCGGCGAGGGAAAGTCCACATTGGACATCGTGGTGCGCTACAGCGTCACCCGCGAACAGCAGGACGCGGCGATCGCCGCGCTGTCGTTCAAGTGTGACGTGCTCTGGTCCATGCTCGACGCCATCGAGCGCGCCGCCGCGAAGGAGTGACGCCATGTCCGGGAAACCCCGGCTGCGCAAGGGAGTCCGGCTCACCTTCGACAGGACGCGGGACACGCATGTGCTGTTGTTCCCAGAAGGTGTGTTGGTGCCCAACGCGACGGCGGCCGCGGTGCTGAAGCTGTGCGACGGCGAGTCCACTGTGGACCAGATCGCCATCGTGCTGAACGAGCGGTTCACCGGCGTCCGCGCGCAGGACGTCACGGATGTGTTGACACGGCTGGAAGGCAGGAGGATCGTGACATGGACGTGAACACAGTCGAGCCGCCGCTCGGCATGCTCGCCGAGCTAACGCACCGCTGCCCGCTGCATTGTCCGTACTGCTCCAACCCGCTCGAGCTCGCGGCCAGAGACGCCGAGCTCACCACGGCGCAGTGGCTCGATGTGCTCGACGCGGCCCGCGACATCGGCGTGCTGCAGGTGCACCTGTCCGGCGGCGAACCGCTTGCCCGCCCCGACCTTCCCGAGCTGGTGAGTCGCGCGGCCGAGCTCGGCTGCTACGTCAACCTCGTCACCAGCGGCCTCGGCCTCACCGAGGACCGCCTGCGCGACCTCGTCGACCGCGGCCTCGCCCACGTGCAGCTGTCCATGCAGGGCGCGGACGCCGTGCGCGCCGACCTGATCGCCGGCGCCAAGGCACACAACCGCAAGCTCGAGGCGGCCGCGCTCGTCAAGGCACAGGACCTGCCGCTGACCGTGAACGTGGTGCTGCACAAGGCGAACCACGACCAGGTCGGCCCGATGATCGCGCTTGCGGAGCGGATGGGCGCCGACCGGCTCGAGCTCGCGAACACCCAGTACTACGGCTGGGCGTTGCGCAACCGCACCGCGCTGATGCCCACACGGGAACAGCTCGCGGCCGCGGAGCCGATCGTGCGCGCCGAGACCGAACGGCTGCGCGGCGCCATGGAGATCATCTACGTCGTCGCCGACTACTACGAGCCGTACCCGAAACCGTGCATGTACGGCTGGGGCGCGCGGCAGCTCACCGTCGCGCCGAACGGCGACGTGCTGCCCTGCCCCGCCGCGTCGGTGATCGAGACGCTGCACGTCGAGAACGTGCTGACCCGACCGCTTGGCGAGATCTGGTACGAGTCCGAGTCGTTCAACGCCTACCGAGGCGACTCATGGATGAAGGACCCGTGCCGCACGTGCGACCGGCGCGGCATCGACTACGGCGGCTGTCGCTGCCAGGCGTTCCAGCTCCTCGGCGACGCGGCCGCGACCGACCCGGTGTGCTCGCGCTCGCCGGAGCGCGGCGTCGTCGACCTGCTGCTGAAGTCCAATGTGGAGCCTGCGGACGCGCCCGCGTTCGTCATGCGCGGCCCCTCGGTCGCCCGGTGAGGGTGCTACTGCTCGGCACCGCCGCCGGCGGCGGTTTCCCGCAGTGGAACTGCGCGTGCCGGCTGTGTGCCGCCTGCTGTGCCGGCGATCCCGACGTGCCGGCCCGCACGCAGGACTGTCTCGCGGTCAGTCCGGACGGGACGGACTGGTACCTGGTCAACGCCTCGCCCGACATCCGCGCGCAGATCCTTGCCGCGCCGGGGCTTGCCGCCGGCCCCGGCCCCAGGGACACGCCGCTGCGCGGCGCGCTGCTGACCGACGCGGAGCTAGACCACACGCTCGGTCTGATGCTGCTGCGCGAAGGCGGCGGGCTCACGGTGTGGGCGCCGCCGGCGGTGCTGTCCGCGTTGGGCGAGAACTTCCCGATCCGCGACACCGTCGCCCGCTACGGCGACTGGGACTGGCATGCCACGGTGGCCGTGCCGGGTCTGTCGGTCACCGTGTTCGAGGTGAGCGACAAGCGGCCCAAGTACGCCCGTGAGTCCATAGTGGAGGGTCCGTGGGTGGTCGCGTACCGGATCGCCGACCCCGTGACCGGGGGAGCGCTGGTGTACGCGCCGTGCCTGCGTGAGTGGCCGGAGGGCTTCGACGAGTTCGTCGACGGTGCGAGCTGTGTCCTGCTCGACGGGACGTTCTTCTCGCCCCGTGAGATGGCCGGCACCGGTACGAGCACCGCGGCCCAGCAGGCGATGGGGCACATTCCGATCGACGGCGCCGATGGCAGTCTCGCGCGAATTCAGCGGCTCGACAGTTCCGGCACCAAGTGGTTTTACACTCATTTGAACAATACAAATCCGGTGCTTGACCGGAACTCGCCGGAATTCGACCAGGTGCGGATGGCCGGCGCTGACGTCCCGCTAGACGGCACCGAGATCACCATCTGAAGTCGCGCCGTTCGCGAGGTGGATGCGAGCACCAACCGGCAGAATGGCGGACAAGTGGCAACCCACGCTGCGCCGGATGGAGTGACGCGCCATGGCCGATCTGGTCGAGTCGGACATACTTCGCCACGTGTTCCGTCATCGCCGACTGGCCGCCGGGTCCGCGTGCGACCAGCCGTGTGAAGAATGCTTCGCGGTTCATCACGAGAAGGTCGCGCATTTCCTGCGCTCCGGTCTACCGGTGCATTTTGTGATTCTCGCGTTTCCGGCGAAGTCACCGAACCGGCAGAAGGTGCTCGGGAACCTCCCTGATCTCGGCGAGAAGCTGTCGATCGAGTTCCTGCAGTCGTTCTGCGACCGGATCGGACACTTCTACCCGCCCGGCGCGCGCATCACGATCGCCTCCGACGGCCATGTCTTCGGTGACCTGGTGGGCGTGTCCGACGTCGGCATCACCGACTACGGCCAAGAGTTGCGGGCGGTGATCGACCAGAACGGCGGCGACGCGATCGACGTGTACAGCCTCGAGGAGGGCCTCGGCACCGGCGACTACGACAGCCTGCGCGCCATCCTCGAACGTGACTACGCCGCGCCGCTCGACCGGGTGCGGGAGCGGGTCGCCGCCGACGACGAGGCGAACCGGGTGTTCAACGGCATCCACCGGTTCCTGTTCGAGGACCAGGTCGACCTCGTGCCGGGACGCAGTCGCGAGCAGGTCCGTCGCGCCTGCAAAGCCCTTGCGTACCAAGTGATCCAGCGCAGCAACGCGTGGAGCGACCTGGTGGCCGAGAAGTTCCCGCACGCGTTGCGGCTGTCGATCCACCCGCAGCCGCCGCACTCGGACAAGATCGGGTTCCAGCTCCTGCCGGCCGCCGACAACTGGTTGACGCCCTGGCACGGTGTGGTGCTCGACGACGGGCACCGGTTCACGCTGGTCAAGCGCAGCACGGCGGAAGAGCTGAACGCGTCGCTCGTGTGGCGGAACAACCGGCCGAGCCACTACGTCGCGCCCGGCGCGGACCTCGAGGAGGCGACCTAGATGACCATCTCGGTCGAACAGCTCACTCACACCCGGCTGGACCCGTTCGGGATGCTCGTCACGGCGTCCACTTCGGACGCCGACCTCCGGAGCATCCCACCGGAGACGCTGGCGAGATGGACCGACGAGGAGAAGGTGGTCGTCCTGCGTGGACTTCCGCTGCTGCCGGCCGCCGACTTCGAGTCCTACTGCGACAGTTGGGGTGAGCTGCTGCGCTGGGACTTCGGCGCCGTGCTCGACCTGAAGGTCCAGGAGGACCCGAAGAACTACCTGTTCACCCGTGGATCGGTGCCGTTCCACTGGGACGGCGCGTTCGCGCATGCCCAGCCGAGCTACTTCCTGTTCCAGTGCCTCGACGCGCGGGCCGGCGGCGGCGGCGAGACGGTGTTCTGCGACACCGTTGCCGCGTATGCGAAAGCATCCGCCGAGCAGCGAGCGGTGTGGGACCGGGTGCGGATCACCTACCGCACCGACAAGCTCGCGCACTACGGCGGCGACGTCACCTACCCGCTCGTCTCGACGCACCCGAAGAGCGGCGCGACCGTGCTGCGCTACGCGGAGCCGCTCGACCCGGAGAAGTTCATGAACCCGCTGTTCCTCGAGGTCGACGGCGTGCCGGACGGCGAGCGGCTGGTCGCGGAGCTCAGCGAGTACCTGTGGCGGCCGGAGTTCTGCTACGCGCACGAGTGGCTGCCAGGTGACGTCGTGGTCGTGGAGAACCAGGCGCTCATCCACGGCAGGCGCCCGTTCGTCGGGGACTCGTCACGGCATCTCCAGCGCGTCCAGATCATCTGACCGTGGGCAGCGGACTGGGGCACGCGCTCTACCGGCACCGTTGGCGCGTGCTCGCGGCGACCGTGCTGTGCGCGGTACTCGCCGGGTGGTGGGGTCCGAAGGTGTTCGACGAACTGTCCAACGCCGGGTTCAACGACCCTGGTTCCGAGAGCGCGAGGGCCGCCGAGCTGGCACGCGCGACGGTCGGCAGCGATGACGCGGATGTCGTTGTGGTGTACCGAAGTGCCCGATGGCAGGTCGACGACCCGGCCTTCGAGCGTGCCGTCCGGACCACGCTGGCGGACCTGCCGCTCGCCGGCGTTGCGTCCTATTGGGACAGTCGGGACGCGCGGTTCGTCGGCGTGGACCGGCACACCACTTACGTCGCCGTGCGGGTTGACGGTTCGACCGACGACGCCAAGCAGCGTGCCTACGGCGAACTGCGCGGCGGGTTCGCCGCACCTGGGCTGACGACGTCGGTCGGCGGCCCGGTGGCGCTGCTCGACCAGGTCAACACCCAGGTGAAGGCCGACATCGCGCGGGCAGAGACGCTCGCCATGGCGGTCCTGCTCGTGCTCCTGGTGCTGATCTTCCGCAACGTCGCGGCCGCGTTCCTGCCCGTGCTGGTCGGTGGGCTGGTCATCCTCGCGGCATTGGTGGGGCTGCGGGTGCTCGGTCTGTTCACCGAGGTGTCTATCTTCGCGGTGAACGTGGTGACGCTGCTGGGACTCGGGCTCGCGATCGACTACTGCCTGCTGGTCGTGAGCCGCTTCCGTGAGGAGTTGGCGCGTGGCCGGGCGGTGCCGCACGCGGTCACGGTGACCATGGCGACCGCGGGCCGGACGGTGCTGGTGTCGGCCGTGACGGTCGCCGTCGCGTTGTCTTCGCTGCTGTTCTTCCCGCAGGTTTTCCTGCGGTCCATCGGGTTCGGCGGGATCGCGGCCGTGCTGCTGGCCGCCGCGTTGTCGTTGACGGTGCTGCCGGCGCTGCTCGGGGTGTGCGGGCACCGGCTCGCCGCGCGGCCGTACCGGCAACTGTTCTCCCGCCGGCCGGCGCCGGTGACCGACCGTCCTGCCGGTGACCGGTTCGGGCGCATCGCACGCACCGTCATGCGTCGGCCGGTGCTGGTCGCGACCGCGGCGGTGGCGATCCTCGTCGTGCTCGGGTTGCCGTTTCTGCGGATCACCTATGGCTGGGTCGACGCCAGGGTGCTGCCGGCGCGCGCGGAAGCCCGGCAGGCGCAGGAGATCCTGACGCGGGAGTTCCCCGGCAACGTGTCCGATCCGATCGAGGTGATCGTCCGATCCGGACAGTCCACCGGGTCCTATGTGGACTCGTTGCGCGCGGTCGATGGAGTGCGTGGCGCCGAGGTCACCGCCCGTGCGGCGGGTACCACGCGGATCACCGTCCGCTTCGACGGACCCGCGATCTCACCCGCCGCACGGTCCCTTGTGGACCGGATCCGGGCGGTGCCGTCACCGCCGGGCGCGACGGTGCTGGTCGGCGGGAGCAGCGCGGCGTTCGCCGACCTGCTCGACGTGTTGGGGGAGCGGTTGCCGTGGATGGCGTTGTTCGTCGTGGTCGCCACGCTCGTGTTGCTGTTCATGGCTTTTGGTTCGGTGTTGTTGCCCATCAAGGCGGTGCTCATGAACGTCGTGAGCCTGTCAGCCATGTACGGGGTGGTTGTGTGGATCTTTCAGGATGGTCATCTTTCCGGCCTGCTCGGCTTCACGCCGACCGGGAATATTGAGGTCAACGAACCCATTCTGATGCTGGCCGTCGCGTTCGGACTGTCGATGGACTACGAGGTGTTCCTGCTGTCGCGGATCCGCGAGCAGTACGACCTGCTCGGTGACAACACCGCGGCGGTCAGCGCGGGGCTGCAACGGACCGGCGGGATCATCACGAACGCGGCGTTGTTACTGATCGTCGTGGTCGGCGCGTTCGCGACCTCGGACGTGTTGTTCATCAAGCTGATCGGCGTCGGCATGGCGGTGGCCATCGCCATCGACGCCACGATCGTGCGGCTGCTGCTGGTCCCGGCGACCATGCGGATGCTCGGCCACGCGAACTGGTGGGCGCCAAAGGCCCTCCGCCCTTTCCATGCCCGGTACGGAATCCGGGAGAACAGAAGTCTGGAGCCAGTCAGATGAGCGTGGCACACCACCTCGGACGGGCGTTACCCGTCCGGTCCTCGACACTGTCCCTGCGGACCGCGGTCAAGTACTCCCTGCGCATTCGCAGGATCGAGTTCTTCCCGACCACCCTGACGATCATCCTCGTGCCCGCGCTCCTGCTCGCCGGGTCCGACGCGGTGTTCGGCACGGCCACGTTCATCGCGGTCGCCGTCATGACCAGGCTGATCATCCACTTCGGCGACATGGTCAACTGCCTGGCCGACCGCGACGTCGACGCGATCTACAAGACGCGGCTGTCCGACGCCGTCTACGGGCTGGGGCTCTCGAACGTCCGGTGGCAGATCCGGGTCACCGGCGCGGCGGTCCTGGCGCTCGCGGCGTACCTGGCGGTGGCGACCCGGCACTGGGACATCCTGCCGCTGATCCTGGTCGAGCTGTACTTCGCGCGGCAGTACTCGGTGGCGCCGCTGCACCTCAAGGGCGCGGGCGCGTGGCAGATCCCGACCCTGTTTGTGATCATCTACGGGTTGCCGATGCTGATGGTCGCCCGTGCGTTCCCGGTGGATCTGGGTTGGCCGGTCCTGCTGGTGATCGCCGGGTTCGGCGTGAGCCAGGTCGGGGTGATCGTGGTGAACAGGGCCGAGGACCTGCCGGAGGACGAGGAGTACGGGATCCGTACGTCGGTGCTCGCGCTCGGGCTGTCGCGTGCGATCGGGGTGGCGACGCTGATGGTCGGCCTCGGCGGTGCCGCGCTGATCGCGGGGGTGCTGGCGATGGGTGAGCCGTCGTGGGGGCTGGTGCCGCTGGTGGCCGCGACGGCGTGGGCGTTGTGGCACGTCGGGGGCACGTGGCTGGCGGTGCGCGGCCGGCCGGTGGACGCCGCGTTGAAATCGCTGCGTCCTCGGGCGAAGCTGGTGCCGGTGCAGCTCGCGGTGACCGGATGGGGCGCCGTGCTCGCCGCGGCGTTCGTGCTGGCGAACAGGTAAGGGAGAAGCGATGGAACAGGTCGTCCTGCTCGATGAGCAGGGTCGGGGGATCGGCACCGCCGACAAGGCGACCGTGCACCATCGGGACACCCCGCTGCACCTTGCGTTCTCGTGTTATGTGTTCAACGGGCGCGGCGAGCTGCTGGTCACTCGCCGCGCCAGGGCGAAGAAGACGTGGCCCGGGGTGGTGACCAACAGTTGTTGCGGCCACCCCGCGCCGGACGAGGCGTTCGTCGACGCGGTCGTGCGCAGGCTGTCCGACGAGCTGGGGCTGCCGGCGCCGTCGGTCGAACTGCTGCTGCCGGAGTTCCGGTACCGCGCGGTGATGGCGAACGGCGTCGTCGAGAACGAGCTGTGCCCGGTGTTCCGGGTGG
>Ga0193717_1000544_pt1 | contig 24951 bp, 28 predicted proteins | sample U2c2metaG_FD_145900 | JGI IMG/M metagenome (GOLD analysis project Ga0193717, IMG submission 145900) | Soil microbial communities from a riparian zone of the East river system, Colorado, United States - U2c2 | ecosystem: Environmental > Terrestrial > Soil > Riparian zone | place: USA: East River...
CGGCAGCAGGCCCTGTTCGAGGCAGGCGTCGATCACGTACTGGACCGGTCCGAGCAACCTGCCGATTCCGAAAGCGTACGGAGAGGGCTTCGCGGCCGGTGCATGCAGCTGGGCAAACGACTGCAGCAGCAGGCCGTACGCCGCGCGTATGGCGCCGGGATCGCGCTCGCAGGCGATGGTGCTGGCCGATAGCAGATGATTGATCGCTACGAAGCCGTGCTGCGCGTACCACGCGCTGTCCCTGGCGCCGGCGTCGGCGATCACGGGCACGAATTCCTCGTCCTTGGGAAGGTCGTTGCCGAGGATCGCAGCGTCCGTGATGCCTTCGCGCAGCTGGTCCAGCAGGCTCTTGTCGTCCGCGGCGTGCTCGACGAAGGATGGGTCCTGGTACTGCTCCACGTGGGCGGGATCGCGGGTGAGCCAGTGCATCGAGGCGGTGGCAAGGCCGTAGTCCTCGGCCAGGTGCGCGCGCACCCACATACCGGTGGTTTGTGTGTAGGCACGCACGCCGATGCGCTTGCCGGGAAGGTCTTGCGGGCTGGTCACGCCACCGGTGCGGCGCGTGATCAGGCAGCCGCGCTGAAAGCGAGAAGCCACCACGGCGGGAAGCAGGATGAGGGGGCGGCCAAAGGCTACAGCCTGCAGCGCGGTGACGATCGCCAGCTCCGACAGGTCGTAGCTTTGCTGGCGGACCATCGGTGCGAAGGCCTTGTGCACCGGCGACACGTCGACGAAGTCGAACGTGAGCCCAGGGCTACTAACCGCGCCGCTCTTGAGCGGTTCGGTAAGCGGCGACGTTGCCAGCACCGTACGTAGCGTGCCCGACTCAGACATGGGCGGAGGTCTCCACCAGTGCCCGATACACGGTGGCCGCTGTGCCGCCGAAGATCATTGCCTGGTCATGCACGGGAAGCCCGGCGAGCACTTCGCGTGCGGTGGCGGCCAGCGTCGGCAGGGCGCCTTCTGCCGCGGGGAAATTCGATCCCCAGGCGATTCGGCCGGCACCGAACACTTCGATGATCTTCTCGAGGAAATCGCGCGGGTTGGACTTGCCGGCCGTTGCCGCACTGAGCGTGCGGTTGGTGAGCTTGAGGAACACACCCGGGAACCTGGCCATGTCGAACAGCGCCTTCGCCTGGGCGAAGGGTGCGCCATCGGACAAGTCCGGTCGTGCGCAATGGTCCAGCAGCACGCGCACCCTGGGGAAGCGTTCCAGCAGCGAAGCCAGGGCAGGCAGCCCTTCCATCGTCATCTGAAGGCACACGGGAATGCCCAGCTTCTCGGCGTGGGCCCAGGCTGGGTAGGAATCCTTATGCCCCAGCCAGTCGGACTGGCCCGGCATGGTGCTGCCCGTGGTGAACAGGCGAAAGCCCGAAAGCCCTTCCGCCTGCCAGTGGTCGATGAGCTCCACCGCATCGGGCGCCAACGCATCGATCGAATAGACACCCACGAAGCGTGTCGGATTGGCGCGGACGGTATCCACGACATAGCGGTTGTCGTGGCCGTAGACGGTGGAGGCCTGTACGACCACCGCCTTGGCAATGCCGGCTTCGTCGATGGCCTTCAACAGGCCAGCCGCATCCACCGGCCGCGCCTGCGACCACTCAGATTGGTGTCCGCCGATCGGATCCTTGGGGTAAGCGGAGGTATCCGGGGAGATCACATGTGTATGTGTGTCAAAGATCTTCATCGGTTTCTTTGCAAGTGGGAATTTTTTGCACGCGTGATTACTGGTAGGTCAGGCCCTTGGCCGCCAGGCGTTCGCGCATGGCGTAGATATCCAGGCCCAGCTCGCCATGCCTCAGGCGCTCACGGACCTTTTCCTCGCGGTTTTCGCGGTCGAGGCCCTTGGCAAGCACCTCGTCGGCCTCCTCGTGGCGGACCACGCAAACACCGTCGTCGTCGGCCAGCACGATGTCGCCGGGGCGGACATATTCCCCGCCGCAGACCACCGGCACGTTCACCGACCCCAAGGTTTCCTTCACCGTGCCCTGGGCGAACACGGCCCTGGACCACACCGGGAAACCCATGGCCGTGAGGTCGCGGACATCGCGCACACCCGCGTCGATCACCAGGCCGCGGCAGCCCCGCACCATGGCGGACGTTGCCAGCAGGTCGCCGAAGTAGCCGTCGATGCACTCGCTGGTGGGAGCGACCAGCAGAATGTCGCCATCGCGAAGCTGCTCGATGGCCACGTGGATCATCCAGTTGTCGCCGGGCGGAATGGACACCGTTACCGCGGAGCCGGCGATGCGGGCGCCCGCATAAATCGGGCGAAGGTGGCTGGCGAGCAGACCCTTGCGGCCCTGGGCCTCGTGGACCGTCGCCACGCCGAGCTGGCCCAGGGCGTCTACCAGGGCCTTGCCGGGCCTTTGGACTTTGGTATTGACTGTGGACATGCACCTTTTCCTACAATCGGAATAATGCAAAGGTGCGCGCCTGGCATGAGGTTTGCCAAATTCGTTTTATGATCAGGCCATAAGCAAATACGATTGATTGCTCGTGAAAGACATTTTCCAGCTCAACTTGAGGCACCTGGATGCGCTGCTCGTCACGGGACGGTCGGGCAGCATGAGCGCCGCTGCGCGCGAGGTGAATCTGTCGCAGCCCGCGCTTGCCCAGGCGATAGCCAAGATGGAGCGTGTGCTGGGCGAGCGCTTGTTCGACCGGCAGCCCGAAGGCGCCACGCCCACCGCGGCCGGCAAGGTCATGATGGTTCGCGTGAATCGCGCGCTGCGCTACCTGGCGCATGGCGGTCGGTTGGTAAGGCGATCTGCGCGGCTGGCCCCGCTGCCGCATATCGAGCGGCGCGTGACCATGGTCCAGCTGCGCGCACTGATCGCGGTGGAAGGCAACAGCAGTTACGTGCAGGCGTCGGAGTTGACGGGCCTGTCCCAGCCAGCGGTGCATCGCGCGGTGCGGGAACTGCAGGACATCCTGGGCATGGACCTCTTCGTTCGCGTGGGCCGCATCGTACGGCCGACGGACGTGGCCACCCGCTTCGTGCGCTTCGCCCGCCTGATGCTGTCGGAGTTGCGAGCAGGTGTCGAGGAGATCGGTGCCATCAGCACCGATGAAGCCGGTCACGTGATCGTCGGCATATTGCCCAGTGCCCGCGCCATCTTCTTCTCCGAGTTGCTCGCCCGGTTCACCACCGCGAACGTATCGGCGGCAGTGAACGTGGTCGAAGCACCGTACGGGGAGCTACTGAGCAGTCTTCGCCAGGGGGACATTGACCTGATCATCGGCGCACGCCGCGACCCGCCGCCGCATCGCGAGGTGGTGCAGGAAGATCTCTACGACGACGATCCCGTGGTTGTCGGCCGCACCGGCCATCCCCTGCAAGGCAAGACGCAGCTGGACCTGCCCGACCTCCTGGCCTATCCCTGGGTCATCTCCGCCCCGGGAATTCCCCTGCGCACCAAGTGGGAACAGATATTCCTCAGCCGGGGCGTGGAACCGCCAAGGCTACGCATCGAATGCGGGTCGGTGTTGGTAACGCGCGGGCTGTTGCTCCAGGGCGACTGGCTTGCGCTCATTTCCCGCGACCAGTTTCTGTTCGAACAGCGCGCCGGCACGCTGGCGGAAATGGGTGACCTCGGCAAGGAACTGCGCCGCGGCATTGCGCTGACACGGCGTCGGGATTGGATGCCCACGCCGTTGCAGGCGGATTTCGTGAGGCGGACGCACGTTTTGGCGCGGGAGCGGCGCGAGGGTGTTGTGTAGCTACGGCTACCGGGAATCCTTCTGACGCACCCGTTGCGCAAGCATCACCCGAAGCTGGTCGTGAACCTCGCGCGCATCGAAATAAACCCCTGTCTGCTTTGCCTCTTCACGTGACGCCAGGGCTCTGGCGATAAAAGCATCATGCTTTTGGCCGCGAAGTGCTGATTCGACCGGCTTCGGGGGCTGAGTCGGTGTTTTCATGGGTTCCATCCTGGATTGGGGCTTATCTTGGTCAAAATAGTAGCAAAAGCTTCCTGTGTAGTGTAGATTGATTGATAACTTCACAGGTGAAGTTACTGCCATGGCCCAAATCCAGCCCTCCACCGCCCCCCTGCCGGAACTCGGCGGGCCTGCCCTGCGCGCCTTTTTCACCCTGGCCGAACGTTGGGAACTGCGCGCCGGCGAACAGCGCACCCTGCTGGGCGACCCGCCCGAATCCACCTTCTACAAGTGGAAGCGCGAGCAGGATGGTCATATCGGCCGCGACACCATCGAGCGCATCAGTTACCTGCTGGGTATCTACAAGGACCTGGCAATCCTCTTTCCCGACCCCGCCCAGGCCGAAGGCTGGGTACGCCGGCCCAACACCGCGCCGCTGTTCGGCGGCCGCTCGGCACTGGAACGCATGCTGTCGGGGAACGTCGCCGACCTCTTCGTGGTGCGCCAATACCTGGACGCCCAACGCGGCTGGAACGGATGAGCGCGCAGCCCCCGCTGCGCCGCGTGCGCTGGACGCAGGCGTGGCGCATCGTCTCCAGCCGTTTCCCGCCCACGGGATTATTCGACCGCATCGCGGATCCAGCGGACCTCGACGCCGTGTTCGCCATCGAGTCCCTGACCAACCCGCGCTTGCGCGCCGAGGTGGGCACCTTGTCGATGGTGCCGCGTGAGCGCCGCATCTCAGGGCCTGGTAGCACGCCCGTGATGGCCGCCTTTACCCATCTGAACCCGATGGGCAGCCGCTTTTCCGATGGCAGCTGGGGCGTGTTCTACGCCGCGCGCACGGTGGCCACCGCGATCGAGGAAACCGTGTTCCATTGCGAGGCCTTCATGCGCGCCACGAAGGAACCGACCACCGACATGCAGATGCGTTGCTACACCACGTCGATCGTGGCGCAGCTGCATGACATCCGCGGCGGCTGGCCGGAGGAACAATCGCCCAGCTCCTACGTTGCCAGCGTTACGCTGGCCCGCGAGTTGCGCGCGGCGGGGTCGGACGGCATCGTCTACGAAAGCGCGCGGCATGCCGGCGGCCAGTGTGTGGCTGCGTTCTATCCCGATGTAGTTTCGCCTTGCACGCAGGCCCAGCATCTTGCTTATCGCTGGGATGGCGCGCGGGTGTCGATGGTGTTTGAACTGACTCCTGTCAAACGACCTAAGCCGACCTAATCTAATGTTCATTTTAGACTGTGGACATCGCAGTTCGGCCAGTGATCGGTCGCAGAGGGATACATGGAACTACTTCTGGAAGTAGAAGGCACCTTTGAGATCACCGGCCGTGGATTGGCGTTGGCTCCCGACTTGAAGCGCCAGGCCCGGTCCAAGGATTCGATCCATGAGGTTGTGGTCGAGCGCCCGGACGGCTCCTCTGTTCCGTCCCAGGCGCGCCTGGCTGTCGAACACTTTCGACCTGGCGGCTACAAACTGGTTGTCTATTTGCCTCAGCTGCGGAAAGAGCAAGTTCCCATTGGGAGCAAAGTCTTCTGGGAGCTTGGACAGTAAAATGCGCACCTGAGCGAGGGTCTGCTTCCGACCCATAACAGACATCCGACGTGGCTGTGCAGACAACGGCCTACCTAGCCGCAACGACATGTCGGTTCATCGGCTTTTCCCCTTAGCTTGCCCGATGCCAGGTGGGGCAATGATAGCTCCGGATCCCGTCCCGTGAGAAAGCATGTCCGTATGCTACAAGCGTTTAGATTATGCGGTTGCACACGGATACCCGACCGAGGTGATTTAGCACCGCACCGTCAATGGGCCGTGTTCGAGATAGGTTCCGCGCCGCCCATGCCCGCCGCCGTCTTATACGTGCCATCGCCTTCGTCCAACAGAAACAGTAAATATCGTCCGCCCACGACGCAGCAATATGGTTCGAACTCCGCCATGTCCATTACGTGGGCGAGCTTCACCTTACCCGGCCCTTTGCCCTTCAGCCAAATCTCGACAGCAATGGTGGCTATGCGCCGACTGCTGTTGTCAGTATTGCTGGCTAAATTGTCAGATTCAACGGTCCCAATGATCACTATGGTCGACGCCGCAACTTTCTGTTCCAACGTCAGTTGGCGTGGTGCGTAGGCATACAGAGATCCACTCAACAAGGCAGCTACAAGCAATGCGCTCGCTATGCGCATGGCTTCAGTGTTCGCGGTTCTTTGTGCACGCAGGTGCTCCTTAATTCTCACGGTCCATCGTACTGAAATTCATTTTCAACATACGATACTTTTCCATCCACGCGAACGTAAGCGGAAAAATGAGCGGCATACCGCTTCCCACTGCTCGTTGGGTCATATACATCGTAGACCAATTTGTAGCAACGACTGTCCATTGCTCGCTTATGCTGAGGGATGGGAAACGACACTCCTTTGTCCTTCGCACTCCAGGCAATGGAGTAAGGCAGCTTCCACTTCTCTAAGAGCAAGACAAAATCATTCTCAGGCAATGGGAGCTTGAGTTCGGGGAAGTAAGATTCGCCAAGTGTCTTCTCATTCGGTCCTCCACGAAATCCTACTGGCGAAGCATCTGTACCAGTTCGAGCAGGAAGACGTCGATCTGCCTCAACAGGTCGCCTTCGTGTTGACCCTGACAGCGCCCATGGCGGATGCCGACATCTACAGCAGCATGACCGCGCAATTAGGTTCGTATGTGGAAAGTGCCGTGCTCGAGCAGGAAATCGATATTCAGCTGTGACCGCCTTTGTCAACCCCGTCAAACGCGCCAAGCCGGTATACAAGCCGGTATAAAGGCGGCAAACCGTCTACCGCGAGGTCACCATGAAACGCCTCCTTCTCGTGCTGTTCCTGCTGCTTCCCGTAATCTCCTTCGCAAAGGAAAATGCCCACGGCGTATGGGACAAGGACATCGCCGCCTTCCAGGCCGAAGACAAAGCCAACCCCCCACCGCCAGGCTCGGTGCTGTTCGTTGGCAGTTCCTCGATCCGCTTCTGGAAATCCTTGAGCGAAGATTTCCCGTTCGTCCACACCATCAATCGTGGCTTCGGCGGTTCGGATCTAGATGACTCCGTTTATTTCGCCGACCGCATCGTCACTCCCTACAAGGCCAGGGCCATCGTGGTGTATGCCGGCGATAACGACATCATGGGCGGTGACACGCCCGAGGGAGTGCGCGACGATTTCATCGCCTTCGTTGGCAAGGTACGCAAGGCGCAACCGACCGTGCCCATTGCTTTCATCGCGATCAAGCCCAGCGTGGCACGCAAATCATTGATGGCGCCGATGCACCAGGCTAACGACATGATCAAGGCGTGGGCGGCCACGCAGAAGAACGTGACCTTCCTGGACATCTGGCCCGACATGCTCGACAAGAACGGTCAGCCACGCCCGGAGCTTTTCATCCAGGATGGCCTGCACATGGACCGCCAGGGTTACGACATCTGGGTGGCCAAGGTCACGCCGTGGCTGAAGTCACTGCATTAAGTCCCTGGGGCGAGTCACCCGGCGGCTAGTCCGGCGAGCGCCGAACAACCGGTCGTGCTGACCAGCGGCGAATGGCCTTCTGCCGTCAGGTCACTCGCTATATATTGGGCAGACGCTCGTTCACTAGGGGGGAACTATGAATGTCAGGGCGCTTTTATTCACCATCATCGGCGGCATCGTCGCAGCGTTCTATGGCCTTGAGTCGTTCCTTTCGTTTCAAACAAATGGATTCAGTGGCCCGTTACTGGCGAAGTTAGTCATCTGTGGCCTGGGGGTTTACGTATGCTTGCGCAACATTGGCCGCATCAAGAAACGTAAGCCGATCGACGTGCCAGGTCGATCGATCTAACTCTCCGGTGAAGAAGAGATGGCACACACGAACACGCAAGAGCGATGAGTCACATTGAGTTAGTCGAGCAGAGCGAACTGCTTGTCAAAGCCATGGGCCACTGGCCTTCGTTTCACGATGCCAAGGTGCTAGGTATTTCGCGGATGCAGAACTCCTGTGGCGCGACGATCCACGTCTTTGAGATGACGCGTGAAGTCGATTCAAAAGGGTATTTCATACTTCGCAATCATCATCGCGTCGAAATGAGCATGCTTGGCGTGCATAGCGATTCGCTTCCCCGGCACTACACGGGCGACGTTCTTTCAGCCCTGTCCATAAGGCGAGACGGCGACCTCATAAGGGTCGATTTTGAGTCCCACATGGACAACGACGGCTCGATTTTATGCGAGCGCGTTCGATTGGTTAGCGTTGACCCATGCGATGGCGACGGGGTCGTTTGACCGGAATCCGCGCCTAGTTGTCGCCACCCGTAGCCCAGCCTTCTCGCGTACCACGCTGGTACACCTTGTCACCTTCCAGCACATCGCCCGCGGCATGCACTGGCCTCGTGGCCAGCTCCGCATAGAGCGGCGTGAAGTCCGGCCCGGTGGCTTCGAACAGCTGCTCGAAGCTGTCGATCACGAAGTAGGTCTGCTGGTAGGTGTCGATGCGGTAGCGCGTCTGCATCACGCGCGCCAGGTCGAAGCCGATGCGGTTGGGTGCCGGCGAATCGATGCTATAGATGGATTCACCCTTCGAACTGACAATGCCCGCGCCGTAGATGCGCAGGCCGGCGTCGGTGCGGATCAATCCGAACTCCACCGTGTACCAGTACAGGCGCGTCAGGTTCATCAGCGCTTCGGGGCCGATGGCGTGGGCCTTCATGCCGCCGCGGCCGTAGGCCTGCATGTAGTCGGCGAACACGGGGTTCAGCAGCAACGGCACGTGGCCGAAGAGGTCGTGGAAGAGGTCGGGCTCGGAGAGGTAGTCCAGCTGGTCCATCTTGCGGATCCACCAGCTCACCGGGAAGCGGCGGTTGGCCAGGTGGTCGAAGAACACTTCGTCGGGCAGCAGGCCTTCCACGGCCACCAGCTGCCAGCCGGTGGCCTCGGCCAGCACCTGGTTCAAATGATCGAAGCGGGGAATACCGCCATCTCCCAGGCCGAAGCGTTCCACACCCTCGAGGAATTCCGGGCAGGCATAGGCGGACAACAGGGCGCGCTGGCGCTCGTAAAGGATGTTCCACACCTGGTGGTCGGTGGCCGTGTAGTTGTCCCACGGCTGCTCGACCACGCCCGTGGCATACACCGGCACGTAACCGCGATCGGTTTGCTGGTGTTCGACGCGACGGGGGGTCTGCATGACGGCGGCTCGGTGGTGGTTTGGCCATCAGCTTAGCGGCGAATGCACGCAATGGGATTGTTTTATTGCAACACACAGGGCATGTGGCGCAAGATATAAGACATCAGAGTCACTATGACGCAATAAAATGTCGATTTCCCTGGACAAGACCGACCTGCGCATTCTCGCCACCCTGCAAACCCAGGGCCGGGTGACCAACGCGGAACTGGCCGACATGGCGAACCTGTCGCCCTCGGCCTGCCTGCGCCGGGTACAGAAGCTGGAGGCGGAAGGGGTAATTGCCGGCTACGCCGCGCGTGTGGACCCGGCGGCGGTGGGCCTGGGGCTGCAGGCCTTCGTCCGCGTGCAACTGGAGAAGCACGACAACTCCAGCATCGAGGGCTTCATCGAGCGCGTGCGTGACTGGGAGGAAGTGGTCGACTGCTACGCCCTCACCGGCGACATGGACTACCTCATGCACGTGTACGTGGCCGACCTTGAAGGTTTCTCCCGCTTCCTCCTCGACCGGCTACTCAATGCGGCGGGCGTGGCCGACGTCAATTCAAGCTTCGTGCTGCGCACGGTGAAGCGTTCGGCGGCGCTGCCTCTGGCGGCTTCGCGCGCGGCTGGTTAATCTTGCAGGCTTGATGAACCCCGACGCTGCCAGCCAGGCACCCCCCGACCGCATGCGCCCCTGGCGCTACCTGTGGCGCATTCCGTTGCTCGTGCTGCACGTGTTGTTCGGCGTGCTGATCTGCGCAGCTGTCCTTAGCTGGTCTCAAGGGGTGATGAAGGACGGCCGCGAGCCCTTCGGCCACCGCACCATACGGCTGTGGTCCACCTGGCTGCTGCGCATCTTCGGCTTCCGCAGCCGGCGCTTCGGCAAGCCCCTGGCGGATCCGGTACTTTTCGTCGCCAACCACACCTCGTGGCTGGACATCGAGGTGCTGCACAGCCAGCGGGCGGCCTGCTTCGTGGCCAAGGCCGAGATCGCCGGCTGGCCACTGGTGGGCTGGATGGCCGCGCGCGGCGGCACCATCTTCCACCGCCGCGGCAGCAACCACTCGCTGGCCTCGGTGATGCAGGTGATGGTCGAACGCCTTCGCGGCGGCCGCTCCGTGGCGGTATTCCCCGAAGGGGGAAGCGGCTACAACGGTGTACTGCGCGTGTTCCACGCCCGCATCTTCCAGGCAGCGCTCGATGCCGAGGTACCCGTGCAGCCGGTGGCGCTGCGTTTTGCCAGGAACGGGCAGAGGGTGATCGACGTCGGCTTCCGCGAAGGCGAGTCGTTCATGGGCAATTTCCTGCGCATCCTGGGCGAGGCGCCGCTGGACGCGGAAGTCCATTTCCTGGAGCCCGTGCCCGCCAGCCCCGACGCGCGCCGCCGCATGGCCGAGGCCTCGCGCGCGCGCATCGAACAATCGCTGGGGCCGGTACCGGCTGCGGCAGGGGCCGGGGAACCGGCATGACCCTGCCGCGGGGGGCAGACTTCAATCCACCCTGGCCGCTGCGTAGCGGCCACATACAGACCATGCTGTCGTCGTCGGGCGTGCGGAGCTTCCTGTTGCCCAGTGCCGCGCACAAGGTGCGCGAGGGTGCCCAGAACGTGATGGTGGAAGGCGGTCCGGGCATCCGCCTGTCCGGCGCCTATACCGAGCAACGCACCGGGCGGGCTTCGCGAGGCCTGGCTGTGTTGTTCCATGGGTGGGAAGGCAGCGTCGACTCCACCTATGTGCTGCAGACCGGCAGCCGCCTGCTCGACGAGGGCTGGGACATCTTCCGGCTGAACTTCCGCGACCATGGCGACAGCCATCCGCTGAACGAATCGCTGTTCCATTCCTGCCGCATCGACGAAGTCGTGGTCGCGGTGGGCGAAATCGCCCGGCGCTGGCCGTCGCGCTGTATGGCCGTGGCGGGATTCTCCCTGGGAGGGAATTTCGCCCTGCGCGTGGCGATGAAAGCGCCGGCGGCGGGCATTCCGCTGGACTACTCCCTGGCCATATGCCCGATCATCGATCCGGCCGAGGGGCTGTTTTCCCTCGAGAAGGAAGCGCCGTGGTTCTACCACGCCTATTTCATGCAGAAGTGGCGGCGATCGCTGCGCATGAAGCAAAACGCGTTTCCCAACCAGCAGTACTTCGAGCTGGCCGAACTGAAGCAGAACATGCGCGACCTCACCCGCTCGCTGGTGCTGCGCCACACCGATTTGGACTCGCTGGAAAGTTACCTGGAAGGCTACTCGGTGGCCGGTGACCGCCTGCGCGGCATGACCTTGCCCGCCACCATCTTCACCGCCAAGGACGATCCGGTGATTCCCATCGGCGCGTTCCGCCAGCTGTCGCTGCCGCCGAACATCGAACTGGACATTGCTTCCCACGGCGGCCATTGCGGCTTCATCCGTGGCTGGGACATGACCAGTTTCACCGACGACTACATCGCCGCCCGCTTCAACGCGATCGCCGACGCCTGACCGGCGGCGGCGGGGTCACGGCGGCGGGGTCAGAGTTATAACTCTGACCCCCACCCCCTCCAACCCTTCCTTCAGTGCGGATGCGACAGCGCCGCCGCGGAGATCGCCGCGCCGCCGAGCACCAGGAACAGCACCAGGCCCACCAGCCACTGCAGCACCACCGCGATCACCACTGCCAGCGCGGTGTAGCCGGCCGATTTCTGCGGCGGGTTTTTCATCACCGGCGACATGCCCAGGTACATCAGGTAGATGCTGTACACGGCGCCGGCCACCGCCACCAGCCAGCCAAGCCACGGCAGGATGATGAACACGCCTGCCACCCACGCGGCGGTATAGGAATAAGCCACCACCTTCAGCGCCTGCACCAGCTGGCTCAATGCGTAGGTGAGCACGGCCAGGATGATCCCCTGCGGGATCGGTGTGCGGATGGTGATGCCGAAGGCGCCGTTGCCGATCAGGCTATTGCGGATGAAACCCGCGATGGGCGGTATCGCCGCCAGGATGGCGATGTAGTTGAGATAGAGCCCCTTGATGGTCGCCGGCTCCGCTGCGATCAGCGGCCATTCGGTGCGTGGCGACGTCAGGATCTGCTTGACCCGCGTGATGATGCTTGCCTGATCCATACCTTCCCCTTCTTCCGGTTGAATGTTGTGCATCGCAAGAATTCCCCACCTGAGGAGTCTAGCCGAGCATGGCGGCTTCGCCACACCCGGCGCCCGGACGATGGCAGGAGCGAGGGCGCCAGTAGTACCCTCAGCGGCCCAGCCGGCGAGAGTGGCCCTGATGCGCGCTTCCTTGATCATCATCCTGGGCCTCGTCGCCCTCGCCCCGGCGGCGTACGCCAAGCCTGAGCTGGACAAGCTCATCCTGCCGCCGGGCTTCCATATCGCCATTTACAGTGACGAGGTGCCCGATGCCCGCGAGATCACCGTCGGCGGCCATGGCACGGTTTTCGTTGGTTCCAGTGATGCCGGCAAGGTCTACGCGCTCACCGACAGCGACGGCTCGGGCAAGGCGAATAAGGTGCGCGTGGTGGCCAGCGGGCTGACCCAGCCCATCGGCATCGCCTTCAAGGGCGGCGACCTCTATATATCGGCGATCAGCCGCATCGTGGTGCTGCGCGACATCGAAAGCCACCTGGACGACCCGCCCAAGCCTGAGCTGGTGACCGACAAGCTCACCCGCGATACCTACCACGGCGGGAAATACCTTGCCTTCGGACCCGACGGCAAGCTGTACGTCCCGATCGGTGCGCCATGCAACGTCTGCGACCAGAAAGGCTACGCCAAGCTCACCCGCATGAACGCCGATGGCTCGGGCGTGGAAGACGTGGCGCTGGGCCTGCGCAATACCGTGGGCTTCACCTGGAACCAGGACGGCACGCTGTGGCTCACCGACAACGGGCGGGACATGATGGGCGACGACCTGCCCAGCGACGAACTCAACCATGTCACCAAACCGGGCCAGCATTTTGGTTTTCCCTACTGCCACCAGGGCGATACCCTCGATCCGGACTTCGGCAAGGGCAAGAAGTGCGCCGACTACACCCCGCCGGCGCTGAACCTCGGCGCGCACGTGGCGGCGCTGGGCCTGCGCTTCTATGAAGGCAAGGCATTTCCCAGCGACTACCGCCAGGTGCTTTTCATCGCCGAACATGGTTCGTGGAACCGCAGCGCCAAGTCCGGCTATCGGGTGATGAGCGTCGATATCCAGGGCGATCGGGTAAGTGACTACAAAGTGTTCATCGATGGCTTCAAGCAGGGCGAGCAGGCCTGGGGGCGTCCCGCGGACGTCCAGCCACTGGCCGATGGCTCGCTGCTGGTGAGCGACGAGCTGGCCGGCGCGGTGTACCGCGTGACATACACCAAGGTTCCCGGCGCCCCCAAGACAGATGCGCCGAAAAACGGCAAAAAGCCTGCAAAATGAACGCCCGCCGAGCGCGTGGCGGTTTTGCCCGCGCTTCGTTCACGCCCAGTGCGCGCGCACCGGGCGTTAATGGTTTGGCAAGACCGCGTGCCGCTACTCTTTCGGTGGCTACGTGGCGAGCACCCCGCCCGGACTGGAGATTCCCATGAACAAGCAGGTCGAACCGGCCGTCGTCGCCGCCGCCAACACGGTCAGCGCCGCCGAACGCATCGAGGAGCGCGCCGAGCGCGTGAAGCAGGCCACCACCAGTGCGGTGGAGAAGACCAAGGACGCCGTGGATCGCGCCGCCGACAAGGTCGAGACGAGCTTGCACAGCGCCACCGACAAGGCGGCTGCCGGCGCCACCCATGCCACGGAAAAGGTCAACGAATACAGCGAACGCGCGCGTGAAGTGGTTGGCGATGCCCGTGAGCGCACCGACGAATGGCTGGAGACCGCCCGCGAATACATCCGCGAGAAACCGGTGCAGTCGCTGGCCATCGCGCTGGCCGCCGGCTGGGTTGCCGGCCGCATCCTGCGTCGTTGATCATCACGCACCTGTATTTGACCAAGCGACCAGGGGCGGCGGATGACTGATCCAGGAACTGCCGGCGTACCGCCGCCGGAAGATTCGCCGAGCCCGCCGGAACCGTCGTGGACGGCGGAGCTGGGCAAGCTTGCCCACGGGATCCGGCAGGTCTTCGGTAGCCACTTCAAGCTTTTCGGCGCCGAGGTAAGGCTGGCCAGGAGCGGCGTCATGATGATGCTGTTCATGGCGCTGGCCGCCACCACCTTCGCGGTGGCATTGGGCCTTACACTGCTGGCGCTGCTGGGCTGGGGTTTGGCCCAATGGTTCGGGTCATGGGCCTGGGCGCTGGGCGCGCTGGCGCTGATCCAGTTGCTGTTGTTGTTGGGCGCCATCACCGTCTTCAAGCGGTGTATGGGCTGGCTTGGCATGCCGGTGACGCGCGCGGAAGTGCGCGCCCTGGTGCACGAGGCGACCGAACGTGGTCGAAGGGAGGGGGCAGAAAATGAGCGTCTTCAAGAACATCGCCGCCGTCCGCCTGGCCCAGGCTGAGGTCCGTGCTTCGCGCGAGGCCGTGGCCGCACCGGCCGCTGCGCTCTATGCCAAGGGCTACGAGCATCCGTTGACGATCGTGTCCGCCGCGACCGGCGTCGGCGTGGTGCTGGGCATGCTCGATATCCATCCACTGCGCGTGCCGGGGCTGGTATCGGTACTCTCCGGCGGCGCGACGGAACTGGCCAGCCGTGCGGTCATGCTCGCTGCCGGGAGTTTCATGGGCAGCGGCGACGGCACCGATCCATGAGCGACCCGCAGGCGACACCGCTCACCCCGGCTACGCCCACCGTGGCCCCCGGCGCTGCGGTCTCGTCCAAAGCCCCCCTCCTTCGCGAACATCATCGCAAGCTCAACGGCACGTCGATCCGCCGCATCTCCCGGCACATGCGGTCGATCCGCATGGTGCTGCAGACGATGCTGTTCCTGGCCATCATTTACACGGTGACCATCGGCAAGCCGCTGTTGATCCCCCTCCTGCTGGCGGGCTTCATTGGCCTGGGGTTGAACCCCATCGTTTCGTTGGGCGCGCGGCTGGGTGTGCCGCGTTGGCTCAGCGCCTGCGTGGTGATGCTTGCCCTGGGCACCGCGGTTGGCGCCGGCACCAGCATGGTGGCGCCCGCGGCGCTGAACTGGTTCCACCAGACGCCCGAAGCCATGCGCCAGCTGGCGCCAAAGATCAAGCCGATGACGCAGCAGCTGGAGGCCGCCAGCCGTGCCACGCAAAACCTGGTGGGCGGCAATCCGCGTGCAGGGCAGCCGGCGGCGCCGGTAGCGGTATTCAGTTCATGGGATGTCATCACCGGTGCGCCGAAGGTGATGGCGAGCGTGCTTACCGTGGTGCTGCTGGTGTTCTTTTTCCTGATCTATGGCGATGAGCTGTTGCGGCGGGCGGTGGAGGTGTCGCCTACCTTCGCCCAGAAGCGGCATACGGTAAGCATCGTGCGAAGCATCCAGTCGGAGGTATCGCGGTATCTCTTGACCACCATGGCGATCAACGCCGGCCTGGGCCTGGTTACCGCGGCGATGCTCTACGGCTACGGCGTGCCCGATCCGCTGCTATGGGGCACGGTGGCCATGCTCTTCAACTTCGTGCCTTACGTGGGCGCCATTACCACCACCGTAGTGTTGTGCCTGGTAGGCCTGCTGCACTTCAACGACGCTGGCACGGCGTTGTTGCCCGCGTTGAGCTTCGCTGCGATCACCGCCATCGAGGGCAACGTGATCACCCCGATGATCCAGGGTCGCCGCATGCGGCTCTCGCCGGTGGCCATCCTGCTGTGGCTGCTGATATGGGGCTGGCTGTGGGGTATCCCGGGCGCGCTCTTGGCAGTGCCGATGCTCACCAGCGCCAAGCTGGTGGCCGCGCGGCTACGGGGTTGGGAGTGGTTCGCCATGATGGTGGGCCGCTAGACCCCGGGGCGGCGGCACGGCTTCGCGGCGGCCGGCATGGCTGCTATCGTCAGGAGAATATCCCGCGAGCGAATCCATTCGATGTCGACCGAGCCCGATCACCTCCGCCGCAGTCTTTCCAATCGCCACCTGCAACTGATCGCCATCGGCGGTGCCATCGGCACCGGGTTATTCATGGGGTCGGGGAAAACCATCAGCCTGGCCGGGCCGTCGATCCTGCTGGTGTATTTGATCATCGGCGTCATGCTGTTCTTCGTCATGCGGGCGATGGGCGAGTTGCTGCTGTCGAACCTCGAGTACAAGTCGTTCATCGACTTCTCAACCGACCTCCTGGGCCCCTGGGCCGGCTTCTACTGCGGCTGGACCTACTGGTTCTGCTGGATCATCACGGCGATCGCCGATGTGATCGCCATTGCCGCCTACGTGCAGTACTGGTTCCCGGGCATGCCGGCCTGGATACCCGCGGTGCTGTGCGTATTGCTGCTGCTTACGCTGAACCTGGTGACGGTGAGGCTGTTCGGCGAGATGGAATTCTGGTTCGCGCTGATCAAGATCATCGCCATCGTGGCGCTCATCATCACCGGCGTGGGCCTGGTGGCCTGGGGCTTCACCTCGCCCTCGGGCAATAAGGCGAGCCTTGCCAACCTCTGGAACGATGGCGGGTTCTTCCCCACGGGGATCGGCGGCTTCTTCGCCGGCTTCCAGATTGCCGTGTTCGCCTTCGTGGGCATCGAGCTTGTGGGTACCACGGCGGCGGAAACGGCCGACCCCGAGCGCAACCTGCCCAAGGCGATCAACTCGATCCCGGTGCGCATCATCATCTTCTACGTACTGGCCCTGGTGGCGATCATGATGGTCACGCCCTGGCGCCAGGTGCTGCCGGGCAAGAGCCCGTTCGTGGAATTGTTCGTGTTGGCGGGTATTCCGGCCGCAGCGAGCCTGATCAACTTCGTGGTGCTTACCTCCGCCACCTCCAGTTCCAACAGCGGCATCTTCAGCACCAGCCGCATGCTCTACGGCCTGGCCGAAGAGAACCACGCGCCGAAGGCGTTCTCGAAGCTTTCCAAAGCTGCGGTGCCCTCGCGCGGACTGATGTTCTCGTGCTTCATCCTGCTGTTGGGCGCGACCATGGTGTACGTGGTGCCGGACCTGGTGACCGCGTTCACCCTGGTCACCACGCTTTCGGCCGTGCTCTTCATGTTCGTCTGGTCGCTGATACTGTTCGCGTACATCGCCTATCGTCGCAAGCGCCCCGAACTGCACGCGGCATCGAAGTACAAGATGCCCGGCGGCGTGTTCATGTGCTGGGCGTGCCTGGTGTTCTTCGTGTTCGTGCTGGTGTTGCTGACGTTGCAGGCCGATACGCGCGCGGCGCTGATGGCCAGCCCGGTATGGTTCGTGTTGCTGGCGATCGGTTATGCGGTAAAACGAAAGAGCGTTGCCGAAAACGGGCATTAGACATAAGGCTCCGCCAAGAACGTCGCCACTTGTAAAACCTAAAACGGTGGGTGTTTACTAAATTCGGATCTTTAAGCGGATGTCATCCGCCCAGACGACGGATTCGATTGGGGGGAGAAAATGGCTGCCTGCGTTCGTCGAAGTTCGCTGCTTGCAGCAGCGTGGTTGCTGTTGACCACACTATCGCCTGTAAACGCAGCGGAACGAGTCACCTACTACTACACAGATAATCAAGGGACCGTTCTCGCACTTACCGATTCGAACGGTTCGATCGTTACCGCATCTGACTATCGTCCTTTTGGGACCAAGGTACTCGGTACCCCAAGCAGTGGCCCTGGTTATGCCGGCCACGTCGATGAAGCGGACAGCGGATTCGTTTATATGTCCGCCAGGTACTACGACCCCTCTGTAGGCCGCTTTTTAAGCGTCGATCCGAATGCCCCTACTGCAGCACAAACGACGAGCTTTAACAGATACGTCTACGGCGGCAACAACCCAAGCACATTTGTTGATCCAGACGGTAGACAGTACATACCTGCTTCAGCTTATACACAAAATTCTGCACTTTCGGATATTGAGGCTACAAACCATCTGGTCGGCGCAAGGGCCGGTGCCGCGGTGGCGATGATCTGCGCCTGTAATCCCTACTATCAAGCGCCACTAGGAAGTGGCGAGGTGCAGAGTGTAAGTTCTCCATTGGAGAACATTGCAGGCGCCGGGATCGAAGCAGCAGGTTCCAAGGCTGTTTCGACAATCGCTACCAAGCTGACGACGACGCTCTATCGCGCGCTCGTCCTCACAAGCTTCTCAGTACGCAAAAATGGCGACCCAAGCTTTCGGTGACCCCGCATACACAACTGTGAGTACAACGGCTTCGAAGAGCTTGCTGCAATCGATTGGATCGCAATCAGTAGACGGCGGCATTACCAGCTACACCATCAAGAACCCTCAGCTTCAATATTTGCAGCCTTCAATCATGAATTCCATGGATCTACCTTCCAAATGAAACGGATTGTCCACGGACGCTTATCACTGCGGTTCCTGACCACCGAAGAAGGTGGACGACGGGGGGCGGTTGATGCTCCAGCCTACGGTTACCGACCTACCGCCGAAATAGATGGGAAGTTCCTTGACATAAGGATCGTGCCCGCCATTCGAATGGAGCTTGGCCCGACCTACGAAGTCGAGGTGGCTTTTCTCGACATCGTCAACGCCCGCCCGCACCTTGCTGTAGGGCGGGAGTTAACTATATTGGAGGGAGGAAAAGTAGGGACTGCGACCATTCTTGAACTCGCCGATGGAGATCATCAAACCGACGGTTAACTGTAAGTGGGCTGGGGGGCTGGGTTGCGGGTCAGAGTAATGACTCTGACCCCATTTGCCTCGTCGATCGGGACGACCCCAGTAACGGCGCCTGAAGTTAGCGCGCCGCGACCTTCTCGCTGCCCGCCCAACCACCGCCCAACGCCTTGTAGATCTGCACGGCGCGCGTATTGATCGCCGCTTCACCCTCGGCCAGCTGGTCTTCCGCGGCCAGCTGCGTGCGTTGCGCGTCGAGAAGCTCCAGGAAGCTCGTCGAACCTTCCTTGTAGCGGATCTGCGCCAGGTCCGCGGCGCGGCGGCTCTGGTCGGCTTGTTCGATCAGGCGACCGACTCGCTCATGCTGGTGGTTGTAAGACACCAGCGCGTTGTCGACGTCCTCGATCGCCTGCAGCACGGTGCGCTGGTAGGTGGCGCGCGCCTCGTCAGCCCGGGCCTCGCTGGCCTTCACCCCCGAGCGCACGCGCTCGACGTTCAAGCCCGACCAGCTGATGCTGGGCGCGATGGACCACGCCCGGCTGTTGGCACCGCCGAAGTCATTGCTGCGGCCAGCCAGGAAGCCGACGAAGCCGCCGAGCGAGATGTGCGGGAAGTATTCCGCCTTGGCCACGCCGATGCGCGCATTGGCAGCGGCCAGGTTGCGCTCGGCGATGCGCACGTCCGGGCGGCGACGCAGTACGTCGTCAGCCGCGCCGATGGGCAGCGAAGTATCGATCGGATGGAAGCTTGCCGGGGAAAGATCCACTCCAAGCTCACCCGGACGTTCGCCCAGCAGTACGGCGATGCGTGCCTGCGAAGCGAAGGCATCGGCTTCCAGCGAGGGCAGGGCTGCCTCGGTTGCTGCCAGACGGGCCTTGGCGCTGGCCACGTCCTGCTCGGACCCGGAACCGATCTGCTCGCGGGCGGAGGTCAAACGCACCGTCTCGCGCTGGTTGTCGATGTTGCGGTGGGCCACGTCGATGCGCAGCTGCGTGCCGCGCAGTTCGAAGTAGTTGCGCGCCACTTCGGCGAACAGCGTGACCTGCGCATCCTGCAGCGAGGCCTCACCGGCACCGACGTCCGCACGCGCCGCCTCCACCTGGCGACGGATGCCGCCGAAGAGGTCCAGCTCCCATGAGGCATCGAAGCCCGCCTGGTAGCTGGTGATGGTGGTGCGCTGGTCGGTGAAGCCCGGCTGTTGCTCCCTGGCGCGGGAATACGAGACGCCGGTTTCGATATCGGGAATCTGCGCCGACTTCGCCGTACCCAGCAACGCGCGCGCTTCACGCAGGCGCGCCCCGGCAATGGCAAGGTCGGGCGCGTTTTTCGCCGCCTGGGTAATCAATGCATCCAGCGTGCTGTCGCCGAACTGCGACCACCACTGGGCAGGTACCGAGTCGGGCGCCTGGGCGTGGGCGTCGGCGCCGATCAGGGCCACCGGTTTTTCAACCGGCGCCTTGTAGTCGGGACCGACGCTGGCACATCCAGCGGCGAGCAGGGCGGCGAAGATCGCCGTGTAACGGAACGGGGTATGCATCAGTGCTCTCCAGCGCCCTGCGCTTCAAGCGCAGCGTGTTCGCGGCGCAGGCGCCGGCGCTCGGCAGAGCGTTCGGTCCAGCCGCGGATGATGACGTAGAACAACGGGGTGTACAGCAGGCCGAAGAAGGTCACGCCCAGCATGCCGGCGAACACCGCCACGCCCATGGCATGACGCATCTCGGCGCCCGCACCATGCGAAGTGACCAGCGGCACCACGCCCATGATGAAGGCGAACGATGTCATCAGGATCGGGCGAAGGCGCAGCCGCGCGGCTTCCAGCACCGCGTCACGGCGCGACAGCCCACGGTCCTGCGCATCCTTGGCGAACTCCACGATCAGGATGGCGTTCTTGCAAGCCAGCCCCACCAGCACGATCAATCCGATCTGGGTGAAGATATTGTTGTCGCCACCGGTAAGGAAGACACCGGAGATGGCCGAGAGCAGCACCATCGGCACGATCAGGATCACCGCCAGCGGCAGCGACAGGCTTTCGTACAGCGATGCCAGCACCAGGAACACCAGCAGCACGCACAGCGGGAACACCACGACCGAGGTATTGCCGGCCAGGATCTGCTGGTAGGTCAGCTCCGTCCATTCGTAGGACATGCCATTGGGCAGGTTGTCCTTGGCCAGCTTTTCCATCGCTGCCTGGGCCTGGCCGGTGGAGAACCCCGGTGCAGCGCCGCCATTGATCTCGGCGGTGGGGTAACCGTTGTAGTGCTGCACGCGGTCTGGGCCCACGCCCTGCTTCACGGTCACGAACGAACCCAGCGGTATGGCGTCACCGGCGGCGTTACGCGTCTTCAGGCGCAGGATGTCCTCCGGCTCGTGACGATACGACGGATCCGCCGACACGTTCACCTGGTAGGTGCGGCCGAAACGGTTGAAGTCGTTCACGTACAGCGAGCCCAGGTACGACTGCATGGTTTCGAAGACGTCGGTGAGGTCCACGCCTTCGGCCTTGGCTTTCTCGCGGTCGACGTTCGCATCCACCTGCGGTACCGATACCTGGTAGCTGGAGAACAACCCCGCCAGCGCGGGCGTCTTCTGGCTGGCGCCGATCAGGCCCTGCGTCTGCTTGTAGAGCTCCTGGAAGCCAAGGTCGCCACGATCTTCCACCTGCAAGCGGAAGCCACCGATGGTACCCAGGCCGTTCACCGGCGGTGGCGGGAAGATCGCGATGTACGCATCCTGCATCGCCGAGTACTTCTGCGTGAGCGCAGCCGTGATCGCACCGGCCGACAAGCTGGGGTCGCGACGCTCGTCAAACGGCTTCAAGGTCACGAACACGATGCCGGAGTTGGTGCTGTTGGTGAAACCGTTGATCGACAGGCCCGGGAAGGCCACGGCGCTTTCCACGCCCGGCTGCTTCAGCGCCACGTCGCTCATCCGGCGGATCACGCCTTCGGTGCGGTCCAGCGAGGCGGCATCGGGCAGCTGCGCGAACGACACCAGGTACTGCTTGTCCTGCGGCGGTACGAAGCCGGTGGGGACGTGGGCAAAGCCGAGCACGATGGACAGTTTGTCCTTCTTCGCGCCGTGGCCCTTGAGCAGGATCGCCGAAAGCGCCGGGCTGAGCGTGAGCGAATTGAACGCCGAGATCACCGTGGAGATGGCGATGGTAAGCGCGAACTGGCGATAGAACTGGCCGGTGAGGCCGCTTATGAATGCCGCCGGGATGAACACCGCGCACAGCACCAGTGCCGTGGCCACGATCGGCCCGGTCACTTCCTTCATCGCCGCCCGGGTAGCTTCCAGTGGAGGCTGGCCCAACTCGATGTGTCGCTCGACGTTTTCCACCACCACGATGGCGTCGTCCACCACGATGCCTATCGCCAGGACCAGGCCGAACAACGACAGCGCATTGAGCGAGAACCCGGCCAGGTACATCACCGCGAAGGTGCCGATCAACGATACCGGCACGGCGATCAACGGAATCACCGACGCACGCCAGGTCTGCAGGAACAGGATAACCACCAGCACCACCAGCGCGATGGCTTCGAACAGGGTGTGCACGACGGCGTCGATCGAACCACGCACGAAAACGGTGGGGTCGTAGACGATCTGGTAATCCATCCCTTGCGGGAAATCCTTCTTCAGCTCGACCATTTCGGCGCGAACCTGGTCGGAGATGTTGATGGCGTTGGAACCCGGGCGCTGGAACACCGGCACCGCCACGGCCTCCTTGTTGTTCAGCAGGCTACGCAGCGCGTAGCTGTTGGAGCCCAGTTCCACCTTGCCGACGTCACGCAGGTGGGTGACCGAGCCCTGCGGGTCGCTACGCACCACGATATCGAGGAATTCATCCTCGGTGGTGAGCCGGCCCTGCGTGTTGATGTTCACCTGGAAAGCGTTGTTGTTGGGTCCCGGCGGTGCGTTCAGGGCGCCGGCAGCGACCTGCACGTTCTGCTCGCGGATGGCCTTGATCACGTCGCCCGTGGTCATGTTGCGCGAGGCGAGTTTTTCCGGATCCAGCCACACGCGCATGCTGTATTCGCCGGCACCGAAGATCTGCACGTCGCCCACGCCATCCAGGCGCGCCAGCTGGTCCTTCACGTGCAACCGCGCGTAGTTGGACAGGTACAGCATGTCGTAGCGGTTATCGGGCGAGGTCAGATGCACGACCATGGTGAGGTCGGGCGAGCTCTTCTGCGTGGTCACGCCCAGGCGCTGCACTTCTTCAGGCAAGCGGGGCAGGGCCTGTGACACGCGGTTCTGCACCTGCACCTGGGCATCGTTCAAATTGGTGCCCAGGGCGAAGGTGACCGTCAGCGTCATCTGACCATCGCTTGTGCTCTGCGACGACGTGTACAGCATGTTTTCCACGCCCACGATCTGGGTTTCAAGCGGCGTGGCGACGGTTTCGGCGATCACCTTGGGGTTGGCGCCGGGGTAGCTGGCCTTGACCACCACGGTGGGCGGCACGACCTCGGGATACTCGCTGATCGGCAGCTTGAACAGCGAAATGCCGCCTGCGATGACGAGAAGCACGGAGAGGACGCCCGCCAGGATCGGGCGGTCGACGAAGAACTGGGCGATTTTCATGTCTGTGCCTTAGCGGCCGGCATCCGCGAGCGACGGGGATTTCGTCGTACGGTTGGCAACCTGCGGATCGGTGTCACTGCGACGGGAATCCATCGCGACGGTCTTGGGCGTCACTTCCACGCCGGGGCGTACGTGCTGCAGGCCGGATACCACAACGCTGTCGGCAGCCGTCAGGCCGTCGTCGACCACGCGCAGGCCGTCGACCAGCGGACCGGTCTCCACGCGGCGGTATTCGATCTTGCGATCCTTGCCCACCACGTAGACGAACTTGTTGCCAAGGTCGGTGCCTACGGCGCGGTCGTCGATCAGCGCGCGCGGACGGTTGCCGGCGCTACGCAGCTGGATGCGGGCGTACAGGCCCGGCGTGTAGGAGCTGTCGGCGTTGTCGAACACCGCGCGCAGGCGGATGGTGCCGGTGCCCGTGCGCAGCTGGTTGTCGACAAAGTCGATGTGGCCGGTATGCGGATAGCCTTGCTCGTCGGCCAGGCCCATGGAGACGTCAGGCGCATGGCCACGCTCGCGTCGCAAACGGTCGATCTTCAGGTAGGCCTGTTCATCCACGTCGAAGTAGGCGTACACCGGGTTCACGCTCACCACGGAAGTCAGCACGTCGTTCGGCGTCACCAGGTTGCCCGCGGTGATCAACGCGTTGGACACGCGGCCATCGATCGGCGCGCGCACCTCGGTGAACTCGCGGTTCAGCCGTGCGGAAACCAGTGCCGCACTGGTGGCCGCCACCTGCGATTGCGCGGTCACAGCCGCAGTCTGCTGGCGGTCGGCTTCTTCCTTGGACACGGCTTTCTGTTCGAGCAAGCGGCCGGCACGCGAGGCATTGGCCTGGGCTAGCGATAGTTCCGAGCGGGTCTGGGCAAGGTTGGCTGCCAGGCGATCGACCTCGGCCTGGTAGGGTCGGGGGTCGATACGAAAGAGCAGCTGGCCTTTCTTGACCAGCGCCCCCTCGGTGAATTCCACGGAATCCACGTAACCGCTGACCCGCGGGCGCAGCGCAATGGTGTCCACGGCTTGCAGCCGGCCGGTAAAGGAGGCGGCATCGTCCACCGGGCGCACCAATACCTGGGCAACGGTGACTTCAGGTGCCGGAAGGGCGGCCGCGGCCTGGGTGGGCGCCGGGCGTCCCAACCAGAAGGCCGATGCTGCCACCACCGCGGCCGCGGCCGTGGCGAATACGATCTTGGTCTTCATTTAACGTGCCCCAATGTTCTGGTCCGGAGAAATACCGGACCGGTCAGGTTAGTAACTGGGTCTTGCTCCGGCGGATAAAAGTCGGCGTAGAATCATTTGTCCTGTGACCAGCAGTCATCAATAGGCGAAGCGATGGAAGACTTTTCAGCGATTGCCGCGTTCGTACGCGTTGTCGAGGCCAAGGGCTTCTCGGCAGCCGCCCCAAAACTGGGTATGACCCCCTCCGGGGTGAGCCGGGCGATCGCCCGGCTCGAGGAGACCCTGGGTGTCAGGCTCTTCTTTCGATCAACCCGAGCCCTGCGTTTAACCGACGATGGCGGCGCGTTCTATGAACGATGCAAGCAGATCCTGATCGATCTGTCTGAAGCCACCGAGGCCCTGGGTGAATCGCGCTCATGCCCCTCGGGCAAGCTCCGGGTGGGCGTGGCGGTGTCCATCGGGCGCGCCGTGTTGATGCAGAACCTGGCCGATTTCGAGCAAAAGTACCCCGCGA
>Ga0193717_1000545_pt1 | contig 24913 bp, 17 predicted proteins | sample U2c2metaG_FD_145900 | JGI IMG/M metagenome (GOLD analysis project Ga0193717, IMG submission 145900) | Soil microbial communities from a riparian zone of the East river system, Colorado, United States - U2c2 | ecosystem: Environmental > Terrestrial > Soil > Riparian zone | place: USA: East River...
TCTCATAACCCGAGGGCGAAAAAAAGGTCAGCACGATCCGGCAGCCCGGAGATTCCTTTCGCAGCCCTTCCAGCACCGGCCGTCCCTGTTCAAACTCCCCGAGCGATGAGCAATGCATCCAGATCACCGGCCCACCCTGGCGGGCACGGCCGATCTCTGCCCCTATACGTTCAAACAGACCCTTTCTCCCGCCCAGCCACAACTTCGCCTTCTGGTTCCATGGCGATATCAGCCGGATCCCTATTTTATATAACCATAAAAAAACATGATAAAAAAGAATACTCAAAATGTCCTGTTTAAGTTCCGGAATAGTTTCGTGGCGTTCGCTATGCTCGGGAACGCTATGCTCGGGCACGTGCCTGGTTCCCCATTTTATACCCCAATGCCATCTCATCGCATTCGCTTAACTATCACTCCATCGCATTGGATAAACCACATTTTTGCAGTAGGTTTGTGCCCCCAACTACAACATTCAAATAAGGACAGAATATGCGGCCCATCCAAATGGTAGATCTTAAACGGCAATATACAAATATAAAGAGTGAAGTTGACTCGGCCATCCAGGAAGTGCTGGATAATGCGGCCTTTATCCAGGGCAAGGCTGTCACAGATTTCACGGCAGGTCTGGCCGCATACACCGGCTCGAAATATGTCATCCCCTGCGCCAATGGCACCGACGCCCTGCAGATAGCTATGATGGCCCTCGACCTTCAACCCGGCGATGAGGTCATCACTCCGTCCTTTACCTATGTGGCTACTACCGAGGTCGTAGCCCTTCTCAGGCTAACACCCGTCTTCGTCGAGGTGGATCCCAAAACCTTTTGTATCGACCCGGCCGCCATCGAACGCGCCATTACCCCCCGGACCAGGGCCATCGTACCCGTCCACCTCTACGGGCAGGCCGCCCCGATGGAAGAGATCCTCCGGATAGCGAAAAAGCATAATCTTTATATCATAGAAGACAATGCCCAGGCAATAGGAAGTAACTATACCTTTGCGGACGGCGCCACAAAAAAGACGGGGGCCATGGGCATCATTGGCACAACATCCTTCTTCCCTTCAAAAAATTTGGGCTGTTATGGAGATGGAGGTGCAATATTTACAGATGACGAAACGTTAGCTAGCCGGTTGAAAATGATTGCGAACCATGGGCAGAGCCGACGTTATTATCACGACCTGGTAGGCTGCAACAGCCGCCTGGATTCCATTCAGGCAGCAGTGTTGAATGTGAAACTGAAAAAGCTGGACGAATATATCTCCGCCAGACGTACCGCCGCCGACTATTACGATAATGCCTTTAAAGCTCATCCTAAAATCACAACGCCCTATCGGGCATCCTATAGCCACCACGTATTTCATCAGTACACGCTTACCCTTGAAGGTGTTGACCGTAACGGCCTCAACGAATTCCTGGCAGGGAAAAACATACCTTCGATGATCTACTACCCCGTACCTGCTCACCGTCAACAAATGTTTGCCGCATCTGGTGGTGGAAACTTTCACCTTGAGACAACAGACTGGCTCACGGAAAGGGTCATTTCACTTCCGATGCACACAGAACTTGATCAAGAGCAGTTGGAAACTATTACAACTGCTGTATTGGAGTTTATTGACTAAAAATTGATTTCAAACTTAAAAAGGATCTTTATGAAAATTGCTGTGATCGGCACTGGCTATGTTGGACTCGTTACGGGAACCTGTTTTGCAGAAACAGGAAATGACGTCATTTGCGTTGACATCGACACCACCAAGGTGCAAAAGCTTTCCAACGGCCAGATCACTATCTATGAACCCGGCCTGGAAAAGCTTTTTTTGCGTAACCTAAAGGAAGATAGACTGAAATTCACTACCAACCTGGCAGACGGCATCAAGGATGCTCAGATCATATTCCTCGCCCTTCCTACACCTCCAGGTGAGGATGGCTCCGCCGATCTCAAATACATCCTCGGCGTCTCCGACCAGCTGGGCAAGCTGCTGAAAGATTATAAGGTCATCATAGACAAAAGCACAGTGCCTGTCGGCACAGCCGAAAAAGTGCATGCCGCTATCTCCAAAAATTATAAAGGAGAATTCGATGTCGTCTCCAACCCCGAATTCCTCCGGGAAGGTGTCGCCGTGGATGACTTCATGAAACCCGACCGCGTGGTTATCGGCACCTCATCAGACCGCGCCCGTAAGGTAATGGGAGAGCTCTATTCTCCCTTTGTCCGCCAGGGCAATCCCATCATATATATGGACGAACGCTCTGCCGAACTTACCAAATACGCCGCCAACTCTTTCCTCGCTACCAAGATCACGTTCATGAATGAAGTGGCTCTGCTTTGCGAACGCCTCGGCGCTGACGTAGACATGGTAAGACGAGGCATTGGCAGCGACGAACGCATTGGCAAACGATTCCTTTTTCCTGGAATCGGCTATGGCGGAAGCTGCTTCCCCAAAGACGTGCAGGCGCTGGTCAAATCCTCACAGGAAGTAAGCTACGATTTTCGAATCCTGAATGCCGTCATGGATGTCAACGAAAAGCAAAAGCTTCACCTGATGCCCAAGATAAGCAGCTACTTTAAAGGCAACCTGAAAGGTAAGCATTTCGCTCTTTGGGGATTGGCCTTCAAGCCCAATACTGACGACATCCGGGAAGCTCCGGCCCTGTACATGATCGACGCCCTCACCGCAGCCGGCGCCACTGTCAGCGCATTCGACCCGGAAGCCATGAACAATGTCAGAAACCTAATCGGCGATAAGATCACTTACGCCGAAAATCAATACGAGGCCCTGGGAGGTGCAGATGCACTCATCATCGCCACAGAATGGAACGAATTCCGGACCCCCAACTTCCTAAAGATCGTCACTACCTTGAAAAATAAAGTAATATTCGACGGCCGTAACCTCTTCGACATAGCAGCCATCCGGGAGCTCGGATTCTATTATGAAAGCATCGGCAGGGCACCAGCTAACCCATCGGATAAGAAATAACCTATATAACTTTTACTATGAGCATGAGTAAAGAAAGAGTATTGATCACTGGTGCGGCTGGATTTCTTGGTTCCCACCTCTCCGACCGCTTCATCAAAGAGGGTTACCATGTGATTGGAATGGACAATCTTATCACCGGTGATCTTAGGAATATTGATCACTTGTTCAAGCTGGAACAGTTTGAATTTTATCATCACGATGTAAGCAAATTCATTCACGTTCCGGGTGAGTTGAAATATATCCTTCATTTCGCTTCTCCGGCCAGTCCTATCGACTATCTCAAAATACCCATCCAGACGCTCAAGGTCGGCTCTCTTGGCACCCACAACTGTCTGGGTCTCGCCAAAGCAAAAAAAGCCCGGATGCTCATCGCCTCTACGTCGGAGATCTATGGCGACCCGCAGGTTCATCCTCAGACGGAAGAATATTGGGGTAATGTCAACCCCATCGGGCCCCGTGGTGTTTACGATGAAGCGAAACGGTTTCAGGAAGCCATGACGATGGCCTATCATAATTTCCATGGCCTCGAAACACGTATCGTCCGGATCTTCAACACTTATGGTCCCCGGATGCGTCTCAACGACGGTCGCGCCCTGCCTGCCTTCATCGGCCAGGCCCTGCGGGGAGAAGACCTGACCGTCTTTGGCGACGGCAGCCAGACCCGCAGCTTCTGTTATGTCGACGACCTCGTAGAAGGCATCTACCGCCTGTTGCTCAGTGACTACTCCATGCCTGTCAACATTGGCAATCCTTCCGAGATCACCCTGAAACAATTTGCCGAAGAGGTCATCGCCCTCACCGGCACAAAACAAAAGATCGTCTACAAACCCCTTCCTGTCGACGACCCGAAACAGCGTCAGCCTGATATCTCCAAAGCCAGAGAAGTGCTTGGCTGGGAACCCAGGGTCGAACGCAAGGACGGGCTGAAGACCACATACGAATATTTCAAGTCGCTCCCCGCCGAAGAATGGGCCAAATTACCAAAGGAATTTGTGAGCAGAACCTAAACCTCAATGATGAACGAAGCGAAGATTTACGAAGACCTCATTGCAAAAAAAGCCAAACTGGCCGTCATCGGGCTCGGATATGTAGGATTGCCCATCGCATTGGAATTTGCCCGTAAAATTTCCGTCATAGGATTCGACATCAATGCCCGTCGCATCGAAATGATGCGTGCCAGCATCGACCCCAGCAAAGAAGTGGACGCCAGGGACTTCAAAGACCGCGACATCGTCTTTACCAACGACATAGAAGTGCTCCGGGAAGCCCGCTTCTTCATCATAGCCGTGCCTACCCCCGTGGACAAATACAATGTGCCCGACCTAAAGCCCCTTATCGGCGCCTCCGGTACCGTAGGAAGGGTTCTGAAAAAGGGCGACTATGTCGTATACGAATCCACCACCTATCCCGGATGTACGGAAGAAGACTGCCTTCCTGTCCTGGAAAAAACGTCCGACCTCCAGTTGCGCAATGGCGACTTTAGTCTTGGCTACTCACCGGAACGTATCAACCCGGGCGATAAAAAACATACCCTCCGCACTGTTGTAAAGGTCGTGTCCGGCAATACCAGCCTGTCTCTGAATGAAATAGCCAGAACCTATTCCCTGGTTGTAGATGCAGGCGTCCACCCCGCACCTTCTATAAAAGTCGCCGAAGCCAGTAAAATAGTCGAGAACACCCAGCGCGATCTCAACATCGCCCTGATGAACGAATTATCTATTATCTTTGACCGCATGGGCATTAATACCTATGATGTCATCGAAGCCGCCGGAACCAAATGGAATTTTCTGAAATTCCAGCCCGGCCTTGTCGGTGGTCACTGCATCGGTATCGATCCCTACTACCTCACCTATAAGGCGGCTGCGCTGGGTTATGAATCAAAGGTCATTGCATCGTCAAGGTATATCAATGACGACATGGCCCGTTATGTTGCCCGTAAGATCATCACCCACGTGCTGCGTATTTCCAATCAGCCGAAAGTCCTTGTAAAAGGAGTGACGTTCAAAGAAAATGTCAGCGACATCCGCAATTCCCGCATTGTCGACACGGTAAAGGAATTGCTCGCTTTCAATATCCATGTGGATGTCGAAGACCCCTATGCTATGGAAGAGGAAGTGCACCAGGAATACGGCCTGCACCTTGCCCGGGAAGCTTCCGGGGATTACGACGCTGTCATTGTCACTGTACCTCATGTCCAGTACAAAGACCTCGACGACGCCTATTTTACATCTATTACCCGCGAAGGCGCCCTGGTCGCAGACCTGAAAGGAACCTATAAAAACAAGATCTCGAACCGAAAATACTGGAGTTTATAGTGGCAAATTATAGCAAAACAATCATGATCACCGGCGGCGCCGGTTTCATCGGATCACATGTTGTACGGTTATTCGTAAAAAAATACCCTGAGTATCATATCGTCAACCTCGATGCGCTGACCTATGCCGGTAATATGGCTAATCTCGAAGACGTTCGGGACGCCCCCAACTATACTTTCGAAAAAGGCGACATCATCGACGAAGCCCGGATCAAGGCCCTTTTCGAACAATATGAGTTCGACGCAGTTATCCACCTTGCAGCCGAAAGCCATGTCGACCGCTCGATCATGGATCCCCTGGCCTTTGTCCGCACCAACGTAATGGGTACTGCCAATCTGCTCCATATCAGCCGGTCTTTCTGGAAAGACGATCTTAAAGACAAGCTGTTCTACCACATATCTACAGATGAAGTATACGGATCTCTGGGTGCCGAAGGATTCTTCACCGAAGAAACGCCTTACGACCCCCGTTCCCCATACTCTGCTTCCAAGGCTTCCTCCGATCATTTTGTGATGGCCTGGTACCATACGTATGACATGCCTGTCATCTTGTCCAACTGTTCCAATAACTATGGTTCCAACCATTTCCCCGAAAAGTTGATCCCGCTCATGATCAACAATATTCTCCATAACAAACCCCTGCCCGTCTACGGCAAAGGCGAAAACGTCCGCGACTGGCTATATGTCGAGGATCACGCCCGGGCCATAGACACCATCTTCCACAGGGGCAGGGTAGGAGAGAAGTACAATATCGGGGGTTTCAACGAATGGAAGAACATCGACATCGTCCACCTGCTCTGCGCCATCATGGACAGAAAGCTGAACCGTCCTGCCGGCGAATCGGCTAAACTGATCACCTATGTCAAAGACCGGCCAGGACACGATCTTCGCTATGCTATTGACGCAACAAAACTCAACAAAGAACTGGGCTGGAAACCTTCTCTTCAGTTTGAAGAAGGATTGGGAAAAACAGTAGACTGGTACCTTGCCCACCAGGACTGGGTAAAAGCGGTTACCTCCGGCGATTACCAGCAATACTACACCGAACAGTATAACAAAAGATAGTTTTCACATGCCTTTTACCACTACCGAATTTCCCGGTTTAATTGCCTTTGAACCTGATGTGTTTAAAGATGACAGGGGGTATTTTTTCGAATCCTATAACGAGCAGACCTGGCAGAAACAGGGAGCTGCAATTCGATTTGTCCAGGACAACCAATCCCTTTCCAACTACGGCGTTATTCGCGGCCTTCATTACCAGCTCGACCCCTACGCACAGACCAAGCTTATCCGCGTATTGGTGGGTCGGATCCTGGACATAGCCGTCGACCTTCGTAAAGGCTCGCCCACCTTTGGCAAATACATGGCAATCGAGCTCTCGGCGGAAAATAAAAAACAATTCCTGATCCCCGCCGGCTTTGCACATGGTTTTTCCGTGCTCAGCGAAACAGCGGAAGTATCTTATAAGTGCGACGCCTTCTACCATAAAGAAAGCGAAGGTGGCATCCGTTATGATGATCCGACTTTGAACATCGACTGGTTAGTGGCGCCCGAAAAAGCCATCGTCTCCGCCAAAGACCTGGAATTGCCCAATTTTGCCGACTGCCGTAACAACTTTCAATTCAAAGGCTAAATCAACCACTCATTAAATTTGCCCATGCAAAAGATCATCGTCACAGGAGCTGGCGGCCAACTAGGTCAGGAACTACAAGTGCTGGCCAGCGCCTTCCCTTCCTTTGACTTTGTCTTTGCAGACCGCAACCAACTGCCCATCAACGACCCGGCCGGTGTATCGGCTTTTTTCAACGAATACCAGCCCGACTGGTGTATCAATTGTGCGGCCTACACTACTGTCGATAAGGCCGAGTCTGAGAAAGAAGCCGCCTTCGGCATCAACGGCGACGCCCCGGGTTACCTGGCCAGTGCCTGCCGGAGCGCCGGCGCCCGGCTTATCCATATTTCTACCGACTACGTCTTTGACGGCAGCTCTGCCACTCCTCTGAAGGAAGACGATAATACTGCCCCTATCAATATTTATGGTGCCTCCAAGCTGGAAGGAGAAAGACAAGCCCTCCAGATCCATCCCGATGGCACCGTGATCATTCGTACCTCATGGGTCTACTCCAGGTTCGGCAACAACTTCGTCAAAACCATGATACGGCTTATGACCGAGAGGCCGGCCATCAATGTCGTCAACGACCAGATCGGCTCCCCCACTTACGCTGCTGACCTGGCTGCGGCAATTCTTCATATTATCAATGCCGCCCATTTCGTCCCGGGCATATATAATTATAGCAACGAAGGCGAGATCAGCTGGTACGACTTCGCCCTTGCCATCCGAAAGCTCATTGGCAGCAGCTGCACCGTAGGTCCCACCGCCAGTGTCAACTATCCTACTCCCGCGCGCCGGCCGCATTACTCCCTCCTCGACAAAAGCCTGATCAAAAAGACCTATGGCATTTCCATACCTGACTGGCATGCAAGTCTGACTATCTGTATCAAGGGCATGATCCCTAACTCTTAAGTTTACATAAATATTTCCTTTAATGTGAAAACTTAAAGACCTAGGACTTTGCAAAAATGTTTGTTTATCATAATGTGTAAGTGTTTAATAAGGCGATGCAATCCTTCTGCATATTTATTAATTGTCCTTTATAATATAGTCTTGATTTTTATGAGGATTGCATGAACAACTAAGATTTCTTAGCTTGCATCCGTGAAAGATTAAACCGACGGGTTGACCCCGCAGGCAAATCGTCCACCTCAATCCATACTTATGAAACCTGTTTACACATTCAGGGTTCCCGGGCTGTCCAGGCTTATTTTGCGTATCAGAAATATGGCCACCCTGCTTATCCTTGCCAACCTCTGCTGCTTGCTAGGCCCATCGCATGTCGAGGCAGAAGGTTCCTTACAGGTGATGCCCAACTCCGGCAGCGGTACGGGTCTCATCGTTTCCACCACTTCTGGTTTTCCGCTTGGCAATGTAGGGAGCTATCTCGGCGCCCCGGTCGACCAGCGCCTATATATTCGCATCAAAGACTATACTACCGAAAAGATATATTATGGTTTCCACTGGGAGGCGCTTTCGCCCAGCAGCTCCGGCATTCCATATACCAATGTGTACATGAGGATCTTTGATCCGACAGGTGCACAGGTTGGAGCTCCCATACTAATGCCGACCAGTGGCGCGGGTTATATTGCCAATAATGGTCAGGCCGCCCGACCAGCCATAGGCGGTACTGGTTATCCGCCCCTGATTTTTGACCCCAGTCTGATCGCCAAGAAGAACGGTGACTATTATGTTTCCTTTTATCAGAGCAATGACAACGGTGCTACAGATGCTGGAGAATCCATGTTGGCTAAATGGTTTGACCTTACCGTTGTAGCCAACGGTAGTACAAAAATTACGGGCCGTGTACACTGTAACGAATGGGCTTTTTCAGTATACAATCCCAGCAATGATCTTCAGGAACCGACAGTATCGACTTTTGCGCAGTTCTACGGTTATACGCCAGATTCGGTGACAATTAAGGTTAGTTTCCCCAGCGCCGGCTTTCAGCCCCTGTCCTATATCATAGCTTTCAATGATTTTGGAGTGGCCGACAGCGGCAACTGGATCCAAAACCGCCGGTCCATCGTGCTGCCCAAGCTTGTTGCCCCCTATTTGCAAGGTGGGTATCCTACATTTCTTAACCCGCCTGATCCGTCGGTCTATCCTTCCTGCGTCGTTCCGGCCAGGCCTGTGCTCCTGGCCCCTGTCATCGCAGGTTGCCCGCCCGGACCTTATAATGTCCGTTTCGAAGCCCCGCAGGACGGCGACTACTATATGTTGTTTGACCTGGATGGAAACCCTGGTTTTCAGAACAATACCGCTGACCGTTTTATAGAGATAATCGGGCAGAAACAAGGTGTCATTACCTATGTCTGGGACGGTAGAGACGGCCTTGGCAATGTCGTGCCCGCCAATACGACTTTCCCCATCATATTTTCTTTCCGTAAGGGGCGTATCAATATCCCCTTTTATGATGTCGAGTTGAATATCAATGGCTTCGAGGTCGATGGTATTTCACCTACTCTTCCTAAGAAGGATAGTTCTATAAATACCAAACTCTATTGGGACGACACCAAACTCTACAACAGGGGCAACGATTGCTCAGACAACAACAACAACACGACTGGCACCGGTTATGATAATTCTGTGGTAGGAATCAGGCCCGTTTGGGCGCCTCTATCGCCAACCAAAGGCCGTGCCTGGAATGGCAATGGCAATTCGACCAATGTCACTCCCGCACCCGCTGTCAGTGGCAACGACAAGGACAACTCACAATGTAATGACTTCGGGAATGCCCGTCTGCTCAATACCTGGGCCTGGGGTGTTACGATGGACTCGACCCAGACCGTCACCCTCTCCTGTATCACTGTGTCGGGCACCGTATGGGATGACGCAAATGGCAGTGCGAACGGCGATACTACTAATATATTTACCACCAACGAAGTCGGCGTCAATGCCGGCGGGACCCTGTATGCCAACCTGGTCGACCCTATCACCAATAATGTGCTGTACTCTATGCCCGTCGGAGCCGATGGTACTTACACCTTACTCAACTGCCCCGTCAACGCCAGCGGGATGCTGATCTATATAACGACAACCCAGGTGGCCAACGGCAGCCAGGTTCCTGCTCCGGGTGTCAGCTCAGCATGGACTAACACTTCTCCACTGATCCGGGTCTTTAATTCACATAATTATCCCATTACAGGACAGGACTTTGGTATCGAGCAATTGCCAACTTCCGCTGATCAGAACTATACCATCGCCATGCCGGTGGTCAATACCCTGATGAGCCTGAATGGCGCGGGAACCATTGCCAGCCCTGGCCCTCTTTACGGGTCGGACCCTGAAGATGGGCCCCTGGGCAGCAACAAAACTGTTGTTATTACTTCTGTTCCGGCTAACGAACAGCTTTTTTATAACAATGTCCCGGTGACCAATAATTTTAAGATCACCAATTACAACCCGAACTTGCTGCAGATGCAATTCACAACCATCAACACCATCACATCTACCTCCTTTACCTATGCATATATCGATGCTGCAGGCAAACAGGATCCAACTCCGGCAACCTACACCATCAATATGTCTACCGTACTGGCTACAACGCTGGGCACCTTTACCGGCAGGAGCTCTGACTATGGCAACGTACTCAACTGGACCTCTTATGAGGAGACGCAGAACGTACGTTTCACAGTCCAGCGTTCTGTCGACGGCACTAACTTTGTGCCTATAGCAACTGTTGCCGGCACGAGCAATGGCACTACGGTCAACCATGTGTATACGGACAATAGTTCCTCCCCTAATACCCCTACTTATTACCGTTTGGAATGGACAGATGGCAATGGCAATATGGCCTACAGCAATGTGGTAACGATCGCCGCCTCCGCAAGCAGCGCCGTACTGGATGTTTCACCTAACCCCTTTAGTTCGCAGGTGACTGTCCGGTTAAACCTTTCCCGCGCAGAACGCATCGCTATCCGATTGCTTGATAGCAAAGGCATGCTGCTGAAACAGGCCCAATACCAGGGCGTGAAAGGAACCAACTCACTCCTGGTAAACGACCTCTCATCGCTGCCACCTTCTGTCTACTTTGTACAGATCGTGCTTGCAGATCAGGTGTTTGTGAAAAAGGTTTTTAATCAGTAATGTTCGCGCGGCACAACCAATAACCGTAAATCCAAGCCGGTATGAAAATCCTATTGCCTGCCGTTCTTCTCACGATTATGTGGGGGGAAAGCACCCACGCGCAAACCAAAGAATCGGTTTCTTCTTCGGAAGTAACCAGGATCCTGGTGGGGAATTACAACCCTATTATCTATCAGGCTTCAGCGATCATCACCGATCCCGATGTCATCTCGGCGGGTCTGATGAATCGTATTTCGGCCGATTCCCTGAAAGCGGACCTGGTCACGCTTGCAAATTTTAAGAACCGCAATACCTTTTCAGATACCATATCCAACACAAAGGGCATCGGTGCCGCCCGTCGCTGGGTCTTTAGTAAGTTTCTCCAGTACAGCGCCGCTAACGAGGGCAGGTTAAAACCTGCTTATTTGTGGTTCCGGTACGACCCGTCTGATGCGAAATGCTCAGGCTCGAATGATCTGCATGCCAACGTCATGGCCGTATTACCCGGCAGCCAGGTCATCAACCCATCGCTGATCATCGTCGAAGGACATTTTGATAGCCGTAACAGCGACAATTGTGACGTCACTGGCAGCGCCCCCGGGATCGGCGACAATGCCACTGGCAGCGCGTTGGTCATGGAGCTGGCCCGCGTCCTCAGCAAATATACTTTCCGCAATACCATTGTATTTTCTGTCAACACCGGTGAAGAGCAGGGGCTCATTGGCGCGACTGCACTCGCAAATTATCTCGATAGCGCAAATTTGCATATCAAAGCAGTCAACAACAATGACGTCTCAGGAGGCGTGTTCTGCGGTCACTCTGCTTCTGCACCGGGCTGTCCTTTTTATGGCAACATTGATAGCACTGATCTGCGGATCTTTTCCCTTGGCAGTGTAAATTCTGCGCATAAACAATGGGCCCGTTATGTCAAGCTGGAATATAAAGAGCAGCTTATCAGCCAGGTCAGCGTACCTATGGATATCAATATCATGCAGGATGAAGACCGGTCGGGCAGGGGCGGGGATCACCAGGCCTTTAGTAAGATCAACTATACTGCTGTGCGTTTTACACAGGCCAACGAAGATGGGAATGGCAGCACGGCCGCAAGTTACCAGGACCGTCAGCACAATATCCGCGATAGCCTGGGCCGCGATAAGAATGGAGACGGCACGGTCGACTCTCTGTATGTCAACGTAAACTATCTTGCCCGCAATACCCTGATCAATGGAAATTCCCTGGCGATGGTGGCACTGGGTCCCGACACCGTTGCCTTTAAGCCCAGCATCGTTACAGCCAACAGGATCCGTGTAAAATTTAGTCCGCCCACGGGTGTTACCAACCCCGCATATCGCGTAGCCATTCGTTCCAATTCCAACGACTGGGATTCCGTATACACCATCACCGGCAAAACCGTCGACACGGTCACGGTACCCTATCCTACAAGCACCCTTTTTTACGTCAGTGCCGCTGCTGTAGATGCCAACAACACCGAAAGCCAGTTCGCTACCGAATATACCTTGTCGACCCAGTTGGTCATACTCGACCTGCCGACCGATACGTCCCAGTCGATGCCACCGGATGCCAATTACTATGGCATCAGGCTGATGCCTAACCGCCCCAACCCTTTCGATGAGTCGACCCTGATCACGATCACCTCGGGCACCGACATTTTTGCGGAGCGCACGTGGCTCCAGGTTACCACCCTCGATGGCCGCGTCATCAGCCGCATGCAGGTACCGCTGAAAAAGGGACTCAATCAGATACCGTTTAGTCATGGCTTTACTGCCGCCGGCACTTATATCTGTTCACTCCTCATCGACGGCCTGCCCGCCCAAAGTACAAAAATGATCTTTCGAAGGCATTGATAACGTTTTACCTATCCTGTTATACCACGCTCAAGTATGCCGCACGTCGCCGCTGGAAAACCGGCCGGCGACGCGGTATTTTTAGCCCAAAACGCCACTAAGATAAAAAGCCGGGCTTAGCTTTTCGCTTTGCCCGGCCTTGCTGTTCTTCAACTGTAAAACCGTCCGTGGTCTATTATTAGGTTCGTACCCTATTCTCCGTTTGTTCCACAAAGGTACTGCCGCTGCCAATTTGAGTCAATACTACTAAGTGGTAGTTTTTATCCTACCGCCTTCATGCATCGTGCCTTTTTTGCATGTGTCAATAATTCGTTATTTCTTTCATTCTGCTTTTACAAACAGGAAATACTGCTCATTTTTACCTCCGATGAAGATCCTACCTTTCCTGTTGATCCTCTTTTGCTCTATTAAGACTTTGGGACAGCCATTTAATTTGTCCGGTACCGTTGTCGACGCTATTTCCCGCGAACCGCTGAGAAACGCCAGCATCTATAATAAAATAGATAAAAAGGGCACCCGGTCAGATTCCCTTGGAAGATTTGTAATACCGGGGACGGGAAAGTCCACTTTAGTTATATCCATGATCGGTTATACTTCCCGGACGATTTCCTCTTATTCCAGGGACAGCAATGGCTTAGTCTTAGGCTTGACCCCGGAGGCCAAAAAACTGGATGAAGTTGTCGTCACCAATAAGAGGGAGAGTAAATACCGCAATAAGAATAATCCGGCAGTAGAACTCATTAAAAAGGTAATTGCCAATAAGGAAATCAATCGCCCCGAGGCTTTCGACTATGCGAGCTATGAAGAATATGATAAAGTGGAAATAGGCCTTCGCGACCTGGATCGTAAAAAGCTGGACAAACGGATGCTTAAACCCTATCGCTTTTTATTTGACCATCCCGACACGCTTTCCGGAGATACGGCCTTGCTCTATCCCGTCTACCTGGAAGAAAAACTGTCGGACAATTATCTGCAAAAGAAACCAGCCAGCTCCAAACAGACCGTCATCGCAGAAAAAAAGGTAGACTATGGAGACCTCATCGATACAAAGGGTGTCAGCACTTACATGAATACTCTTTTGGCGGATATTGATATCTATGATAATAATATCATGCTTTTTACCAATCAATTCCTCAGCCCTATTGCCGGAGTATCGCCCACGTTTTACGAATTTTATCTTGGTGATACGGTCGTCAATAATGGAGAAAAACTGGTGCGGCTGAATTTTATTCCCCGTAACCCGGACGACCTTCTTTTCAGGGGAATGTTATACGTAACGCTGGACGGCAACTATGCCGTGGAAAAGGTATCGATGACGATCAGTAAAAAAAGTAATATCAATTTCATAAAGAACCTGCGTATCCGGCAGGAATTTGAAAAGACGCCCAGCGGGCATTATTACAGGGTGGTCTCCGACGCGTCGGCCGACTTTTCCTTTTCAGCAAAGACCCGGGGAATACATGGACGTAAATTTGTTTCCTATAGCCGTCTGGTGACCGGCCAGGCCGCCAACTCTCCTGCCGCCAATCCTTCAGCGGACCCGATCCTGGCGAGGCCGGATTCCTTCTGGGATCAGCACCGGCACGAACCACTGACAGCCGGCGAAACCCGGGTTTATGCCAACATCGATAGTCTTCGGCACATGCGGTCCTTTATCCGGACCAAGGACCTGATCAACCTCTTTGTGGCCGGATACAAGAGTGCGGGAATGTTCGAGATCGGCCCTGCCAATACATTTTATAGTTTTAACCCGGTCGAAGGTTTGCGTCTTAGATTCGGTGGGAGAAGCACTCCTGCTTTTAGTAAAAGGATCTGGCTGGATGGTTATGGCGCTTATGGGTTTAGCGATCGTCGTTGGAAATATGATGCTGGTGTCGCTTATTCTTTTAATAAGTTATCTGATTACGGGTATCCTCTCCATTATATAAAAGCCAGTTTTCTGCACGATGTAAAGATCCCTGGCCAGGAGCTTCAGTTTGTACAGGACAACAGTTTCCTTTTGTCTCTTACCAGGGGAAAAAACGATAAATGGCTTTACAATGATATCTTTCGGATGGACTATGTCCAGGAGTTACCCAACCATTTCTCTTATAATTTCGGTTTCAAATACTGGGACCAGCAGCCAGCAGGGAATATCCATTATATCCAACCCAAGAACTTTACCGTCGATACGGTGACAAGTATCATTACCTCACAACTGACGGCAGGGCTCCGCTGGGCTCCGCATGAAAAATTCTATCAGGGTAGGGTATATCGTGTACCGTTCCCCAACCAGTACCCCATCTTTGCGTTGCAATACACGGCAGGGATTAAGGGACTGTTCGGCGGCAACTACACTTACCAGAACATCAACCTCAACATCTTCAAGCGTTTTTATCTATCTGCCTTCGGGTATACGGATGTTACGCTTTCCGGATCATGGACAAGCGGAAAACTACCTTTTCCCCTGTTGAGCATAATCCCTGCCAATCAAACCTATATCTATCAGCCCAACTCTTACAATCTGATGAACTTTCTCGAATTTGTCAGTGATCACTATGCGGGAGTGGACATAGAACATCATTTCAACGGTTTTATCTTCAACAAGATCCCTTACCTGAAGAGACTGAAATGGCGGGAGATCCTTACGGCGAAAGTATTATACGGAGGGCTGAGGGCCGAAAATGACCCGGCAAAAGACCCGACCCTGATAAAATTCCCACTGTTGGACGGGCAGGCCAGCACCTTTGCATTGGGTAACCAACCCTACATCGAAGCGGGCTTCGGCATAGGCAATATCTTCAAATTTCTGCGGGTCGATGCCATAGAGCGTTTCTCTTATTTGCAGCACCCAATGGCGCCGCGTTATGGTATCCGGTTTCAACTGAAGTTTGATTATTAGAATGACAAAACCCCTGGCTGCTACCAGGGGTCTTCCGTTGCCCAACAAGGGCTCGAACCTCGACATACAGATCCAGAATCTGCCGTACTACCATTATACTATTGGGCAATAGTGGGGAGCAAATTTACGGATTTTTCTTTTATTCGCCAGAACAATTTGGGATTTCCTATTTATTTGATTGTCAATTAGTGCGTGCGCCTTCGGCGCAACTATCGATGATTTATTACAGGATAAATATATATTGCGTTGAAATCTCGCAATTGAATAGCATGAAAAAGATCCCGGTCATAATATTGTTCGCTGTTTTTAGCCTCCTTCATAGTTCCACCTTTTCCCAATCCCTGGATTCGACGTCTCTGGTGCTAGCCTTCCACTTCACCGACTCCCTCTTCAATCGCGCTGAGTTTACCTATGATATCGCCGAACCCGACATCCCAAAAGACATACAATCCATTTTGGCTCGTTTTAGCGATGCGGTCAGCGCTGACAAAGAGTGGTTCATCGATTACCGGAATAAATATGCAGCCGGCGGACAGCTCCTTCCATACAATGAACGGTTCGGCATTACACCCGGAGAATACATGCGTATTCAGCAACTCGAAAAGGTGCCTCCGCGGATGATCACGATCTCCCAACAAAAAGTGACCGTCTCGCGGGAGAACAATGTCATACATTTCAAAGGTGATGGCGAAGCCCTCATTCTCAAGTACCTGGAAATAGACCTGCAACAGCAAAAGGTCATCTTTGCCGGCGATACCATTCCTTTTGCGGGGGAAATGAATGCTGCCCAGCTTTCCCCTTTCCGTTTGACAAAAGGGCATATGTGGCGATTGGAAATGGCCGATCTCAAAAGTACTCTCCAGACGGATAAGATCACTGCCCGTGTCGTGGAATTAGATCTCGGCCTGCCTATTGAAACGGGCAAAACCTTTCTTCGCATCAAATACCAGGATATGCAGTCAGGAGTGACCCGGGCCGACATGGACCTCACGGGCTTTGTTCACTAAATTATTGTAAAAACCCCGCCATCTTATGCAGTCGGTCCGGCTCATACAGCATTCCATCCTTGATCACCGTCTTTACTTTTCGAACATCCCTTATCTGCGACAGCGGATCTCCCTCTACGATGAGCAGGTCTGCCTGTTTACCCGCTTCGATCGAGCCGTTGACCGATTCTTGTTTCATCACCCGTGCGGGTATGATCGTAGCCGTTTGCAAGGCTTCCAGCGGTGTCAAACCTGCTTCGACATATAATTCCAGTTCGCGGTCGACACTGAATCCGGGAAAGCCCATATCGGTCCCGGCTACAAGAGTGACGCCTTTATCGTGAAGCACTTTGACGATCTTCTCCATATCGCGAAACATCGGCTTGAATTTTTCTGCATTGGCTGGCGGCATGCCCATATTGACGAACAGGACCTGTAAAGGCTCCGGTAGTGTGTAGTAGGCCGGCTCCATCCTCTGTATAGAATTCTTTACCGATCGGAAGATCATTTCAAAGACTCCAAGCGTCGCATCGATTACCACATGATGTGACACGATAAAGTCTATGACCGCCGTAGTCTGAGGATCATTCCAGTCCACAGTTCTATCCTTATTTCTCTTCATGACCGAGTATACATACTGGATATGATTCACCATATCCATCCCCGAATCCACGCCCTGCATCAGCGTCATTCCTTCGGGGATATGGCCGGTGACGGTAAGTCCCTGTTTGTGGGCTTCATCACAGATTGCCTTTACTATCGCGGGCTGCATGCTGCTGTAGATCTTTATCTGTACAAACCCCGAATCTTTGTAACGGCGCACGACTGTTACGGCCTCTTCCGGCGTGCTTGCCCGGATAATGCCTATCCCTGCCGGACCCGGTCCGTCTACAATGCCTGCTTTTAAAATATGCGGACCGACTCCCTGCCCATCATCGATAGCCCGCTTCACCGCATTGATATAATTAAACTCGTTACCGCAATCCCTCACCGTCGTAACACCCGCCGCCAGATATGCCGGTCCCCACTCCGCCTGCTCAAAATGTGCGTGCATATCCCAGAGTCCGGGTAAAATTGTTTTTCCTTCTGCATGTATGATCCTGGCGCCCGCAGGTATCGCAACTGACCCTTCCGCTCCGGCCGCCAAGATCTTTCCTTTCTCTATTATTATTACCGAATGGTCGGTCGAAGTCCCATCCTTTACGTTCACCAGCTTCCCGCCGACGATCGCCATTACTCCGCCGCCTGCACTGGCATCCCCTGCTGACCCAGTACTGCCAGCACCGCCCACACCAGCACCGCCCACACCAGCACCGGCATTCCCCGCCGCCATAAACAGCTGCATCCCATATGTCGCCGCCCGCCCGATCAATTCCGGCAGCAGCCCTTCATACTTTTCCTGCATCATCTCCAGCTTATCCCCCTCTGCATCATTTGTGATGAGACATACCAGGTTGCCCCGGGTATCTGTCCATACCAACTCATTACCCCAGATGAGTCCGCTGATAACGTACCGCTCCAATATCAGAGAGCGATTGGAAAAAGACAAGCTATCATTCCCCAACTTTCGTATTGTGACAGAGCCCGTCGGCAGCAGCTGTACCCGGGCAGGGCGCCCATGCCTCTTCCAGTATTGCAGCAACACCATTTGTACCGTCCCGGGAGAATACCCACCGACAGTAAAACCTGGTGATTCGACTTTTTTTGTATAGCTGGAATCATTGACCCGTATCATCGCCATTCCGTTTTGGATCGAAACAGAATCATTGATCGTCGAGAATCGCGAAGTATTCCCTTTGATCCAGAAGCTGAGCGGTTCAAAATCCCGTGTGACGCTGAGCCTGGCCTGAAGAGGCACCGGAGAGCCGCGGTCCACAAAGCGAAACCTGACCTCATAAACATAACCATTGGCATCCTTCTTCACGCGGTAAGTTTCTTTACCGATATTCTGCGCAAACTTGTGCAGAAAAAAACTGGTACTATCTCCGGTCACCGTAACAGCCGACTGCGCCATAGCGGCCGACAATCCGCTACCCAGGAGAAATGTAAAGAGGTATTTTTTCATGGTACCGGAAAATACGACATTTTATCTTATCGCTTCTCATCATAAACTCCAAACTCCGCAATCGCCGGCGGCGTCTCAAACCCCTCCATCACTATTCGCACCTTGTCTCCCCATACCCGATCGAAACGATGGATCTTGACTCTGCCCTTCTTCTCGCCACTAAACAATGTCTTCCATCCCGCCTCACTCCAGTATTCCAGCCGGTACCGGCTCACATTCGCGGTCTCTTCTGTGATCACCACTGTATTGAACGACTGGTCGCGCGGAAACGTCACTTCATACCATGGCTGTTTCACCGTCGGATTCGACTGCCATGCCGTGTGGAAATTATCGTCATTGCCAAAGTCCATAATATTCATGTCATCACTCCAAGTGGCATTGGCCGGCCTCCGTTTCGCTATATTCGATGCGATAATGGGTGCTTCCGTCGGCGGCAGCACCGTTACCGGGGCGTCATTCTTCCAACTGCGTCCTATATCAGCCAATGCGGCCAGCGCATTGTCGTCGATCAGCCCATCCCGGTTTGGCGCCACATTCAATATGAAATTGTCATAGATCTTATTATAGGGGATGATGTCTTCATTCACAAGCATCTTCGGGTCCTTTACCGGCGTCGTCGGAAAATCCGTCTTCCAGAACCATGCTGAATTCAGGGGCAGGCAGGATAAAGCCGGCAGCCTGTTGGTAGCCGTGGAGATCTTCTGGCCGGCCCCCTGCTCATAAGACTTGATATCCGTATAAAACAAGGCCTCCGGAGGATATTTGGCGGAATTGAGGTCCATCACCACACAATTCGGTTGCAGCGACTTGATCAGCCGGTAAATATCTTCAAAGGGAACGTCGTCATAAGAGATACGTGACCACGGCGCATCCCAGCCGTCGATGATCAGTGCGGTGATCTCCCCGTAATTCGTCAGCAGCTCCGTCAGCTGCGCCTTTATCATGTCGATATGTTGTTTGGTAATAAAACCCGGCCGCAGTTTGTGATGTGTGTCGAGTATAGAATAATAAAGACAGGTCTTTAATCCCTGTGCGCGAAACGCATCCACGTATTCCCGAACCACATCCCGCTTTAATGGACTATGCATAACATTGTAATCCGTCGTCTTTGTATCCCAGATACAAAATCCGCTATGGTGTTTGGTCGTCAGACAGCCATAGGACATATGCGCAGATTTCGCCGCACGCGCCCACTGACTGCAATCCAGTTTTCCGGGATTAAAAAGAGCCGGCGATGCCTCCGGATCAGCCCAGTCCTGGTTCATAAAAGTCGGAATATTAAAGTGAATAAACATCCCGAATCGCAGATCTACAAATTTTTGCTGCAGCTCATGCAGGTTGGGGGTGGTATTCTGCGCCTCCCCAATTCCAAAAACGAACAAAAAAGCTAATCCCGGGAAATACTTTAGTCTCATAAAATATACATTCAATGTTCTTTCAAAAGTCGCAAAAAAAAGCCGTTGTGAGAGAATATTTCATCGTCCCACAACGGCCTCACAGGAAACACGGGCTGGATCGGCCTACTTGTAAGTCAGAGAGAGATCAGGGCCTGTGCCGTATTCCTTCCATAATTCCTCCACCGTCTTCCCCGTCAGCTTCACCCAGAGCTCCGGCTTGTACGTCCCATCGCGTAGCGCAGCGTCCAGCTTATCAACTACTTTTTTATTCTTTGTCTTCTCTACCCATACCAGGAACCTCGCCGTCACCCGGTAAGCATTCTCATAACTCTGGCTCGCCTTATAATTTGGCAGCGTCCACCTGCTTTTTACATTATTTACTCCATATGCATACCGCACATAATCTGCGATCCCCTCGGTCAGCCATCCCGGATTAGCAAACCGGTAATCCTGTACGATATGCATCACTTCATGCGTCACTACATCGATATCCTCCGGGTTCTTCTTCAGCCACACCGGACTATATTTCGCAATGCCATCCCCGGTTTCGGCTACCCCCTTATACGTAGGATCGATAACAAACTTTACCGTCCGCAGGGTATGCTTGTTAAACCGTCGCGCTTCCTGCGGATACACGGTAAAAAACGCATCGATCATCTGCTGTTTTGTCTCCGGGCTAAAACCCTGGTCCTTGTTGATAAAGATCAGCGTGTACTTTCCTTTGCTGATCGTGTCCTTTGTACTGAACTCCTGCGCTGACACTTTCATTGATGCGGATGCGGTCATTGTAACCATGAGCAACCCCGCCAGTTTCCTTTTCATTTATGTTCTATTGTTTTATTTCTTCTTCAGCGGGTTGTCCTTATCCGTCGAAAATGAATAAGGATATGCATTTTCTTCCGTCCCCTTTGTCTTGTTTGGCGTGGCCCCCATCGTCAGTCTGAATTCTCCTCCTTCCTGGATCTCTTTATGCGAGATCCAGTTCTTGCTATAAGGCTGTCCCTTCAGCATTGCGCCTTGTACATACAGGTTAGCTGCGCTGTTCGACGGTGCGCTGATTACAAAGTTTTTCCCGTTCTCCAGATGAACGGTTGCCTTTTTGAATAACGGCGTCCCCAGTACATATTGATCGGTCCCCGGACAGACGGGATAGAAACCCAGCGCTGAAAAGACATACCAGGCCGAAGTCTGCCCATTGTCCTCATCACCACAATACCCGTCGGGTGTAGCCTGGTAAAGTTTGCCCATAGCCTGTCTTACCCAGTACTGTGTCTTCCAGGGCTCGCCGGCATAATTGTACAGGTAGAGCATATGCTGGATAGGCTGATTGCCATGCGCATACTGCCCCATACCGGCGATCTGCATCTCCCTTATCTCATGGATCACTCCGCCATAATAGCTGTCGTCGAATGTCGGCGGCATGATAAAGACTGAATCCAGCATCTGCAGAAACGATCTCTTACCACCCATCAGGTCCATCAATCCCTGGATGTCGTGAAAGACGCTCCAACTGTAATGCCAGCTATTGCCTTCTGTGAACGCATCACCCCATTTGAAAGGATTGAATGGAGACTGGAACTGCCCATCTTTGTTTTTTCCTCTCATCAGTTTGTGCTCGGGGTCGAACAGATTCTTATAATTCATGGCCCGGCCCGCGTATAACTTTAATTCCGATTCCGGCCGGCCCAAAGCCTTTGCAAGCCGGTAAATGCTGAAGTCGTCGTAGGCATATTCCAGTGTCCGGGCGGCATTCTCATTGATCTTAACATCATATGGAACATAACCCAGCGTATTGTAATATTCTACGCCGGTACGGCCCACTGCTTCGATCGGCCCCATATTATTGGCATCCTTTAATAAGGCGGCATACAAGGTGTTGATATCATAACCCCGCAGTCCTTTTAGCCAGGCATCGGCTACCACTGAAGCAGAATTGTTTCCTACCATCACGCTTCTATAACCCGGGCTCGACCATTCCGGCAGCCAGCCCCCTTCCTTATAATTATTGATCAGTCCTTCCTGCATTTCCTTATTGATAGAAGGATAGACCAGATTCAGGAAAGGATACAGTGCCCGAAAGGTGTCCCAGAACCCCGTCCCTGCGAACTGATAACCGTTTTCCACTTTGCCATTATAAACGCTGTAGTGAACGATCTTGCCAGCGGCATCCTTTTCATACAGCCTCAGCGGGAAGAAAAGCATGCGGTAGAGACTCGAATAGAAGGTGCGCATCTGGTCGATAGTCCCGCCTTGTACTTCTACCTTGCTGAGTGTCTTGTTCCAGATGTCGCGGCCTTTTTTTGCTACTGTCTCAAAATTATCATTTCCGATCTCCTTCAAATTCTGTTCGGCCTGCTCGATGCTGATGAAAGAAGAGGCCACCTTCGCATGAACCATCATTCCTCTCTGCATCGCGCCGAAGCCAACCACGGCCCCTACATGCTTGTCGGTCAGCTCCTGAAGATCCGACAACTCCTTATCCTTCCAGGTATGCACGCTGACGAAGGGCTTGTCGAATATGATCACAAAATAATTTTTGAAATTGGAAGGCACTCCTCCGCTGTTACGGGTGGAATAACCCACGACCTTATTTTCTTCCGGAATAACTTTTATATAGGAACCCCTGTCATAAGCGTCTATCACCATGTAGGTGCTGTCCGTCCTGGGCCAGGTAAACCGGAACCGGGCTGCCCGCTCTGTGGGGGTGATCTCCGTTGTGACGTCGTCGTCGGCGAGATATACGCTATAGTAATAGGGCTTCACGATCTCCGTCTTATGGGAGAACCAGGACGCCCTGCTTTCTTCGGTAAAACGCAGCGACCCGGTGACGGGCATAATGCTAAACTCACCATAATCATTCATCCACGGGGAAGGCTGGTGTGTTTGCTTAAAGCCCCTTATCTTTTCTGCCGTATAGGTATATTGCCAGCCATCGCCCATTTTACCGGTCTGGGGCGTCCAGAAGTTCATGCCCCAGGGCAGGGCAATGGAAGGGTAGGTGTTGCCGCTTGAAAGACCCCCGGTCGACTGAGTGCCCATGAGAGGATTTACAAAATCCACCGGATCGGTTACCTTGTCTACAAACTGGCACTTCGCTCCAATATTTATTGCAAGGGCGAAGCCTAAGAGAAATGGGATTTTGAGCATGTTGAAATACTTAATAAAGAGTTAAAATAAAGGTATCATTACGACTAACTGCATGTTGTCAACGGACTTCAAACAGATTGTTAACAGAAATTAAAGAGATGTAAAAATATAGCAGATAAGGGTAAATTTGGATATATTCATAATAATCAATTCTTTTCAACCGGCTTAAACTGTTCTTTTGAGGTATTCGAGCACAACCCATAAAGTCATTGCTATTTTTAGCTTTTTGATCCTTTCTTCGGTCCAGTTCTTTCTGTTGTACAACACATATGAACTAAAGAATGATCATTTTTACCTGGAAGAACGATCCATCCTTAGTACTGAGTATTCCATCGCCATCCGAAATGATAAAGTGATGCCCGGGGGGCAGCAGATCATCGATAGTTTTCTTGTGCCCAATGTGCATCTGCTCGAATATTTGTATAAAACCGATCGCAAGGCGTTTGATCTCCTGAAACAAAAGCTCTGTGACAGCATTTTCACCACCCTGCGGAAAGACAATACGGCTGACACTGTCCTGGCCCGGATCATCCGGGCGCATCGATTGCACCACGATCTTGAATATGTGCTGCTCATCGATGATATATCCGTCATGTTCGGTGACCTTAAATATGTTAATCTCTATAACAGGGATGATCGCTATCCGCTGATCGATTCTTCTATCCAGACAAAGGATGGTATCAGGATCGGCGGTGCTCTTCAGGAACCGTTGCCCAGGAACAAGGTGGTCGATGTTACTGTTTCCAATTCGCTTGCCTACTCCAACCGGGTGGGTTTCAGACTCCATGTCGACATCCGCAACCGCCGTGCTACTATCCTGCGGCTTATGATGCCGACCTTTCTTCTGGCCCTGTTCTCCATCCTTTCCGTAGTATTCCTGTTTTTTGTCACTTTTCGCAACTGGCAGCGGCAGAAAAAGCTTTCCGAGATGAAGTCGGATTTCATCAACAGCATCACCCATGAATTTCATACTCCTCTTTCAGCGATAATCGTGGCTAACAAAACCATGCAGAAAGAAAAGATCATATCAAGCCCCGAGAACCTCCAGCCTCTTATAGAAGTTGTCCAGCGCCAGTCGCTGCGTCTCCAGACGCTGATCAGCCAGGTACTGGATATTACCACTCTCAACAAAATATCGCTGAATAAAGAAGAACATTCCCTGCACCATCTGTTGGATGAGATCTTGCTGGATTATCGCCTTAAGCTTTCCGGCACCCACATTAAGTTCAGCCTGCAGAAGGATGCGGGAAAAGATACTGTTTGGCTGGACCGTTTCTGGTTTACAACCATTTTGCAGAATATCTTTGACAACGCAATAAAATATAATAATAAAGAAAAAAAAGAAATTACCGTCTCTACCTTCGATGATAAAAAAGCCGTCCACATCAGCATCCGGGACAATGGCATCGGCATGACAGAGGACATAAAAAGACAGGTCTTCGATAAGTTCTATCGGTTTGCGGGTCCGGAGAGCACCACCGTGAAGGGGCTGGGACTTGGCCTTTTTTATGTGAAGCAGGCGGTAGACGCGCATAGCTGGAGCATAGACATCGTCAGCGTAGAAGGTAAGGGCAGCACCTTTATTATCAGTATCCCTTTTTAATC
>Ga0193717_1000546_pt1 | contig 24907 bp, 20 predicted proteins | sample U2c2metaG_FD_145900 | JGI IMG/M metagenome (GOLD analysis project Ga0193717, IMG submission 145900) | Soil microbial communities from a riparian zone of the East river system, Colorado, United States - U2c2 | ecosystem: Environmental > Terrestrial > Soil > Riparian zone | place: USA: East River...
AGTCTTCGTATGGCTGGGCACAAAGGCGATTGTTCCTCCCCTGGAGATGGACATGCGCTGGGTCGCAGGACTGGGCCTGCTGCTTGCGGTGAGTCTGGTGGTGGGAAGCTGGACGCTGTGGCGCAGGACCAGATTTTCCTGATGATTCGGCGGTTTCACCTGCGAGATCGTTTTCGATCTGGAAAATCGCTGTAGGATGGTGCTGTTATGGCAGTCAGACTGAAGGACATTGCACGGGACCTTGGTGTGTCGGTTGTCACCGTCTCGAAGGTGCTACGAGGCAACAGTGACATCGGCGAGGAGACTCGCAAACGCGTTCTGAAGCGCATGAAGGAGCTGAACTATCAGCCCAACATGCTGGCGCGCGGCCTGGCGAGTGGGAAGACCTACACCGTCGGCCTCGTCGTTCCGGACCTGGTCCATCCATTCTTCGCGGAGTTCGCCAAGTCGCTGAGCGGTGTCCTGCGGAAGAGCAACCGCGCCCTGATTCTCGCCTCCTCGGAGGAAGATCCGGAGATCGAGCGGCAGGAGATCCGGACGCTGCTGCGGCGCGGCATCGACGTTCTGCTGATCGCGTCCTGCCAGCCGAACCTGCGCAACTTCTATGAGCTGGGCGACGAACGGACGCCTTACCTGCTTTTTGATCGTAACTTCCCTCACCTGGCCGCGCACTTTGTGGGCTCGAACGACCTGATGGTGGGCGAGATGGCGACCGGGCATCTGATCGAGATTGGGCGCAAGCGCATCGCGCATATCGCCGGGAAGAACACAAGTCCTTCCTATGAGCGTCTGCGCGGCTTTCGCAACACCATGACCGAGCATCGCCTGCCGGTTCCAGACGATTACGTCATCGTGTGCGACCACACGGAGGAGCGCGGCGATAAGGTGGGTTACGACGCGATGCAGCGACTCCTGGCGCTGAAGGAGCGGCCGGATGCGATCTTCTGCTACAACGATCTGACTGCGATTGGAGCCATCCAGGCGACGATTGCCGCCGGATTGCGGGTCCCGGAGGACATCGCCATTATTGGCTGCGGCAACATGCCCTACAACGACTACCTGAGGGTTCCGCTCAGTTCGGTCGACCACGGCACGACCGAACTCGGACGCATCGCCGGCGAGCTGGCGCTCGAGCTGGTCAATAGCCCGGAGCAGCCGCCGAAGAGTATTCTGGTGCCCCCAACCCTGGCGGTGCGTGCTTCCACCTCCGTGGGTTGAGAGTGAACCTCCGGAGGATGCTGGCGAATGAGCAAGGTACGAGTTCTGGTTGGCACGCGCAAGGGCGCGTTCGTCCTTACAGCAGATGGCAAGCGGGAGAGCTGGGAGGTCAACGGACCTCACTTCGCGGGGTGGGAGATCTACCACTTGAAGGGATCGCCTGCTGATCCCAACCGCATCTTTGCCTCGCAGGCCAGCGGATGGTTCGGACAGGTGATTCAACGCTCCGACGACGGCGGCGCAACCTGGGAACCGGTGGGCAACAAATTCACCTACGAGGGCGTTCCAGGCACGCACCAGTGGTATGACGGGACGCCGCATCCGTGGGAGTTCAAACGGGTGTGGCATCTGGAGCCCTCGCTGACGAACCCGGAGATCGTGTACGCGGGAGCGGAAGACGCTGCCCTGTTCCGCTCGAGCGATGGCGGCCAGAACTGGGAGGAGCTGTCCGGCCTGCGGAAGCACGGCTCCGGACCGCACTGGCAGCCGGGGGCCGGAGGCATGTGCCTGCATACGATCCTTCTCGATCCAAGCAATGCCGAGCGAATGTATATCGCCATCTCTGCAGCCGGAGCCTTTCGCACCGATGACGGCGGCCAGAGCTGGAAACCGATCAACCGCGGCCTGCGGTCGGAGTTCATTCCCGATCCGGAGGCGGAGGTGGGCCACTGCGTCCATCACATCGCTATGCACCCGGAGCGTCCGGGCGTGCTGTTCATGCAGAAGCATTGGGACGTGATGCGGTCCGACGACGCGGGCGACTCGTGGACGGAGGTGAGCGGGAACCTTCCCACCGACTTCGGTTTTGCGATCGACGTTCATGCCCATGAGCCGGAGACGATTTACGTGGTTCCGATCAAGAGCGACAGCGAGCACTTCCCTCTGGACGGCAAGCTCCGCGTCTACCGCAGCCGCTCGGGCGGCAACGAGTGGGAGCCGCTGACGAAGGGGCTTCCGCAGGAGAACTGCTACGTCAACGTACTGCGCGATGCCATGGCCGTCGATACGCTCGACCAATGCGGCGTGTACTTCGGCACCACGGGCGGCCAGGTTTATATGTCCCCGGATGCGGGAGAGAGCTGGAAGCCGATCGTGCGCGACCTTCCGGCAGTGCTCTCGGTCGAGGTGCAGACGCTTTCATGATGATTCGAGTACTACTGCCCGCGCATCTTCGGGTGCTTGCGCGGGTGCAGGGCGAAGTCACGGTAGACGCCGAAGCGGCGACTGTGTGCTCGATCCTCGATGCGGTTGAGGCGCGTTACCCGATGCTCGAGGGGACGATTCGCGATCATACGACGAAGGAGCGGCGGCCCTTTCTTCGCTTCTTTGCGTGCGAGCAGGATCTCTCGCATGAATCGCCGGACACTCCATTACCCGGGGCTGTGGCATCCGGCAAGGAGCCGCTGCTGGTCATCGGGGCGGTTGCAGGCGGATAGCCCCCCGTCGTTTTTGCGCAAAGTATTCCATCTATTAGGTTTAGCTTTGGACCAGATATCCCAAAGACTGCAAAAGTCTCGATTTTACCGGGTTCTTCTTTGTAAAGTCCTCGTTCTAAAGGAGAAGGCCCGATCCTTGGGACCGGGCCTTCTTTCTTACTCTCTGCATTAATCATAGCGGATTGAGTAAAACTAAACGGCAACTTGGTGTTCGTTTGCTTTGTTTGAGTTGCATGGTTTCAGAGGTTGACAGAGAACCGAGCTTCCTCTCACCGCGGTTAGCCTGTCGTGATCAGGGTGTCGTCTTTGGGGTTGGGCTCAACCGTAATTTCTTTGTACTCGTCGAAGAGACCGGCGTTATGCATCTGGAGAGCGAAGGGGCCCGGGCGTCCGGCGGCGGGGTTGTTGAAGGAGAGGACCTCGATGGCCTTGCTTTCGGGTGGCTGAGCGACGGCCATGCGAGCAGTTCCCTTCGTGGCGTCGACGAGGATCTCGACGCGGCTCCATGCATGAGGGTCGAAGTGAGTTTTGGTGACGGTTGTGAAGTTGGAGCCACTGTTGTTTTGTCCGGGGCGGTAGTCCCAGTGGCCACCGTTGGGGACCTGGAACTGAATTCCTCCGAGGGCGTCGAGGGTCTTCTCGTTGGGCGCGGGGCGGGTGCAGAAGACGAGGACGCAGGCCTGGTGATCGGGTGAGCCGGAGACGTGGCGCATGGTGAAGAGGATGCGGTAGCGGGTGAGGTCCTGGGCGGTGTAGATGACTCCGCGACCGGAGCCGGTGCTGGCCATAGCGCCATCTTTCACAGTCCAGCCAGAGGTGGAGCTCTTCTGTATCTCAGAAAAGGCGTCTTCGAGCAGAAGCTTGTTGAGGCGGGCGAGATTCTGGCCGGTTGGGTTCTGGTGCAGGAGCTGTTCGGTCTCGGGGCTCAGAGTAACGCCAGCGAAGCGCGCTTTGTCATAGAGAGACGAGCCGGAGATGAGCTGGTTGATCTGTTTGATCAGGGCAGAGAGTGTGGCTTTGGCGTTGGGGCTGGAGGGGGAGTAAGACGCGAGGTCGGTACGCAGAGACTCGTCGAGTTGGGAGCAAAGGAAGGTGGAGAGTGGGGTGGACGGATTGGTGAAACGAGCGACGAAAGCGGGCTGATCGGTGATGGCTCCGGCAGAGAGTGAGGTGGCGGAGTTTTCGATCTGCAGCCAGCCATCGAGGGTGCGGCCGTTGAAGAGGGGGAGCTGCTCAGCGAAGGAGAACTTGCTGAGAGCGAGACCGGCGATGGTGGATCTTGCGATGAGGGAGGCGAAGCTGCGGCGGGTGAGATGCGGCATTGGGGGAGTGTAATGCGGCTGGGACGTTTTTCTGTTGTTTCTTTAATGTGCTGCGAAAAGCTCGCGGCGGAGAATCGGATTTCTCCACTCTGCAAGACTATGAGGCCGTCCTGTTCCGGTCGAAATGACACTTCATAACAATGTCGAAGGGGCGAAATTTGGCTATTCCTCCTTCGAGTTGTGCGGTCATGAACCACACCGCATGTCCTTCGACTGCGCCTTTCGCGATACGTCTGCGAGAGGCTTCGCTTAGGATGACACTGCCGGCGTGCGGATTTGAGTCCTTCGTGGATCACCTGTAAATTGCGCATTACGCTTCGACCCAAATCGTTCCTCGTAAATCCATCGACAACAATCAAGGATGTCGTGATGAAGCGATTAGAATATGGGAGCGTTTAATTTCACGCTGGTACTGTGGGCGCCGAGTCAGCTCTAGTGGCGGTCTCATTCCGGTCGGCTAAAATCTACATTAACGCAAACTTTCTACGGGAAATTCTGAAACAGGAGATGAAATGGCTACGAAGTCGGGCCTTGCCTTGATCCGCGGTGATATATACAAGGCTTCGTTCTATCAGCGATTGATCTTCGAATTGAAAAAGAAGATATTCAGGGCCATAACGAAGAACGCGCTCCCTCTATTTTGTCGAGCTGAAGACGTCATCAGTATCAGTCCAATACTGAGGGGAACCTATGAACCGGAAATGAATGCTCTTCTCAGCGCTTTGTGCAGCGTCGGATTCAATGATTACCTGTTGGATATTGGCGCAAATATTGGATTGACAACAACTCAGAACGGTTCTCGATTCAAGTCAATATTCGCTTTTGAGCCCAATCCCACCGCATTCGCCGTATTAACTGCCAATTGCAAGCAATTTGGCTTGAAACACCTCAATCTGTACCCCTTTGGAATTGGCGTGCGCGATGAGGTGGTGGACTTACACGTGCCCAAAGACAATATGGGTGGGGCGTATATCGCGGGGGACGAAAATTACTATTCCGAAGAGAGTTTTCGGCAGAACGATGAAGCCAGGAACGATGTTGTCCAGGTACAGATTAAATGCGGGTCTGTGATATTGGGCGAAGTGTTTGAAGCTTTACGCAAATCCAAGCAAACATCAGGTGTTATTAAGATCGATGCCGAAGGGTATGAATTAACAATCCTAAGCCAGATTGCCTCGAGCAAGAGGGAAGGGATTGATTTTGTTGCTGTGTTTGAAAACTGGAAAGTAGCTCTTACTAAGAAAGATGTGCTCGATCTATTTGCGGGGAATGGTGCCGTTTATAAACTCGAGTGGAATATGGGTGGTTTGAATAAGATTCAACAATTCATGCAACTGGCAACTCAAGGAGAGAGATTTAGGGTTACTGACAGTGATCACGACCTTGTCGGTACGGTTATTTATTCTACTAAGCCTCTACTTTGAGCGGAGTGGCTACGCGTATGGCGGGCGGGGTGAATCAATGTTCCCGCATCTCTCAGTTGAGATATGCGGCGGCACCTGGCCGACGGATGGAAGGGCATTCCAAAAGGCTTCAGGATTCCAACGCTCAATATTCCAACGTTCAATCCGCTCCTTGCAGCGTCAACCACTTGCCTCGGTAGCGGTACAGAAACACCGAAGCATGTTCGCCGCCGTATTCGATGCCATGATGGTCAATCGGCGGCGGCTTCGGTCCACCATACGCCCGGTAGTGATCGAGGATGGATTTTCGGTCAACCGCTCGAATATACCAATCGAAAGTTCTGTGGGGATCGTCAGAAAACTTATCGAGTACCAGCGGGTTCGTGGTCTTGCCGTTCCAGAAGACGAGAAGACTTGTGGAGCCCTGCGTTGAACACAGCACAGCCCAATCGGTCTGCCCCGGCTTAGCGAATTCTCCCCGGATTACGTTCTCTTTCCCATCCGTGTATGGCTGCGGAATCGTGCATCCGCGGCGTTCCAATTCCGTGATCAAGTTCTTCGGCAATTCCGGGAATGCTGCTGGTGGGATCCGACGGATCGGATACGTAAGCTGAGACGACGGTTGACTCATGGCTTGTGCGGCTATCGGGAGTGGCAGAATGCAGAAGAGCGCGGCGGCGAGTGCAGTGACGGCAAGCGGAGCGACGCCAGGTTTCATCGTTCACCATCATTGCACTTGCCGCACGATCCCGGCATGCCGCCGTCGAATCCTTGAAGAGAGCGGAAATGACAGGATTGTGGGAATTGGATTCGCCGCCACGCTATGTATTCCGAGGTTGATGCCCTACTTCACTCCCTTGGCTGGATCCCAAGAACCTTGTTCCTTGCGGACGAAGACGATCTGGCCGATGTGGTAGGCGTTGTGAGCTCCGATGTGGGCGATGGTGGAGGCGTTTTCGGCGATTTTTTTGTCGTCGGCGGACTCGACGGCTTTTTCCCAGTCGGTCATGACCTGATCGAACTGCTTGACGAGGTCGTTCCACTGCTCAGAAGTGAAGTTGTTGAAGGTCTCTTCATTGTTGCCGTCGAATTTGGGGTTCTTTTCGCCGTTGAACTGCCTGAGAGAGCGCTTGTTCCAGAAGACGAGGTGATAGGTGAGCTGGCCGACGGAGTGGTTGCCCTTGCCGTCGGTCCAACGAGCCTGCTCGGCGGTGAGGCCGTGGATCGCGGTGTTCCCGGAGGCGAACCAGTCCTGGGCGTCGTGGGTGGTGTGGAGTTGCTCGAGAAGCACGCCCTTGAGAGTGGTGGGCGGCGGCTTGGGAGCGGGGGTCTGGGCGGTGGCGGCGAGTGGGGAAAGGCAGAGAGCGAGAGTGAGGCTATGGACGATCTTTTTCATGCGAGATGGAACCTCCTCGGAAGAAACAGCGGACTAAGCTGTAGTGTCTGAACGCCTGCCAGTTTAGGAGGAGAAAAGAGTTGCTGGCGCGCATTCGGAGCTTTTCCGGCGGAGATTGTGACGAATGGCGCCAGAAGCAAGGACACGCAGGGAGGCCCCTTTCCTCTTCGTCTCGGAAAGTTTCTAGTTGTTTTCTTGAGCGTGGTAGCACTTTGGCGGGCGTTTTCGGCCTGGCAGGAGGTAGCTTTGTGCTCCATAGCCGTTCAGGTGAAACCGCAGATCCTTCGACTCGCTTCGCTCGCTCCAGGATGACACCTCTCCCGACATGAATCCTTGCGTGAGTAGGACAGTGGAGAACCAGTGGGATCGAGAGAGATAATAGGGATGAACAAGTTCGCCGAAGAAATCCTCGGTAAACGGTGCCATGCTGAGCGGATGAGACGACTTCTCCACTGGCCTGCGTTTATGCGTTCCGTTGCGATTGTGATGATGTGCTTTCTGGCCGCTTTTGCGGCGATGGAGGGGAGAGCCCAGAACAATCCGGAGTGGACGGAGCCTTTTCCTCCGCACAAGATTATGGGCAACCTGTACCACGTGGGCGGCAAGGACCTGGCGGCGTTTCTGGTGGTGACACCGGAGGGAAACATTCTGATCAACAGCAATCTGGAGAGCTCGGTTCCGCAGATCAAAGCGAGTATCGAGAAACTGGGGTTCCGGTTCAGCGATACGAAGATTCTGCTGATCAGCCATGCGCACCTGGACCACGATGCGGGAAGCGCCACCCTGAAGCGGCTGACAGGAGCGAAGTACATGGTGATGGATGCCGATGTTCCTGTGGTGGAGGATGGGGGCAGGAGCGACTTCGCCTATGGCCGGGAGAAAGAATGGAGCTATAAACCAGCCACGGTGGACAGGGTTCTGCACGATGGTGATGAGGTGAAGCTGGGAGGAGCGGTACTGGTAGCTCACAAGACCGCGGGTCACACGCGGGGGTGCACGACGTGGACGATGAAGGTCACCGATAACGGGAAGACATACGATGCGGTGATCGTCGGGAGCCCGAATGTGAATTCGGGATACAGGCTGGCCGGCAAGCCGAGCTATCCAGGGATCGTCGCGGACTATGAACGGACCTTCCAGACTCTCAAGGCGTTGCACTGCGATATCTTTCTAGGGGCCCATGGCGGCTACTACGGAATGACTGACAAGTATGCCCGCCTAAAAGCCGGGGACAAAAGAGCCTTTGTCGATCCGGCAGGCTATGCGAGCTATGTTGCTGAAAGAGAAGCGGCTTTTCGCAAGGAATTGGCCAAACAACAGCAACTGAGTGCTCCGGCCAAAGGGTTTTAAGGTCCCTCTTCCAGCCGGGAAAAAAATCGCTCGAATTGCCATCTTTTAACTTGCTATTCGGTATAAGGACGTCTTATAGTTACCGCTAACTTTAAGCTAGTGCCTGGAGGAATGAGATGGCCGCGACAACGATTGCACAGAATGATCCCTTGCATAAGGACATGGAAGACTGGGACGAGTTTCTGAAGGGTCGCTACCAGGAGGGCAAGAGCCAGGAAGAGTTTCGTCAGTATGACGAGACGGCTACTCCGGGAGTGGCGGAGTTTTACCGTCTGAATCATCAACACCAGAGCTTCGATTACGTGATGGCGAAGGAGAAGGAGTACTTCAGCCTGAAGAAGGGCACGAAGACGATCTGGGAGGCAGCGGAGTTTCTGAACACGCTGGTGGACGACAGCGATCCGGACACGGACCTTACGCAGATCGAGCATCTTCTACAGACATCGGAGGCGATCCGGGCGGATGGGCATCCGCGATGGTTTGTTTTGACGGGCTTTATTCACGACCTGGGCAAGGTGCTGTGCCTGTATGGCGAGCCGCAGTGGGGCGTGGTGGGGGATACGTTTCCGGTGGGATGCGCGTACTCGGACCAGATCGTGTTTCCGGAGTACTTCAAGGCGAACCCGGATTACAACCACCCGGTGTACAGCACGACGAACGGGATCTATGAGCCGAACTGCGGCCTGGATAACGTTCACATGTCGTTCGGGCATGACGGCTACATCTACGAAGTGATGAAGCCGTATCTGCCGGATTCCTCGCTTGCGATGCTGCGGTATCACTCGTTCTACGCGTGGCACCGTCATGGAGCGTATCAGCACCTGATGAACGAGAAGGACAAAGAGAGTCTGCACTGGGTGAACAAGTTCAACCCGTACGACCTGTATTCCAAGGGCCATACGAAGCCTAACCTGCAAGAGTTGAAGCCTTACTATGACGATCTGTTCGCGGAGTTCTTCCCCGAAAAGATCGCCTGGTAAGGACGCGTTCGAAACGTTGTCCGAGAAGGTCATCTTTGAAGCCCCGGAGTCTGAATGGACTCCGGGGCTTTTCTGTTTACATCTGAAGAACTTTTTGGCGAGAGTTACCGGTTATTCATGAGGGATTTACATGGGACGTTCATCATGTTTTCATGCGCTCATTTTCCGGATTTCTCGTTTCCCAAATGGGAATAAGTTTCCGCTAACATTCACGAAATTTAATTCATAACTTATTTATTTTCTGTCAATTGGAGATGAATCCTCCAATTCTTTACGTTATCGGTACCGTTCGGTTATTTCGATTGACAGCGCTGAAGCGCAATCAGTAGTGTTTGTGCCGGTCCAGAAAAAACAGGAACCACCGTTCTTTGCGCGAGCAGAGGACAGGGAAAGCTCAAACCCGGCAAGTGAAACAACTAACGGGCAAACAGACGATGCAAGAGAGGCACATTTCAATGAAGAACCTATTCGAGTATGCATACGCCGCTGCAAAGAGGCGTCGATTATCTCCCAGACGTTGTGAGCAAGAGACCTTGAAGACATCTGCCGGAACGAGAGGTTGGCTTGCCTTGGTAACAGCGGTGGTCCTGATGCTGAGCGGTGCTTCGGCGTTCGCGCAGTTTGAGTCAGCTTCGGTGCTGGGGTATGTCCATGACGCCTCGGGCGCGGCGGTGGCGAACAGCACGGTGACGCTGACGAACACGGCTACCGGGATTCAGCAGACAAAGAGCACGGATAACGAGGGCAAGTACGAGTTTGCGAGCGTACAGATCGGCAATTACACCATTACAGCCGAGGCTCAGGGCTTCAGCCGTACTTTGACAGAGACCTTCGCCGTGCAGACGAACGCTCGTCAGCGTGTCGATGTATCGCTGAAGGCCGGCTCGGTCTCCGAAGAGGTGACGGTGACCTCGGCGGCGCAGCTTCTGGATACGGAGACGAGCTCGCACTCGACGGTGATCGGCACCAAGCAGGTTGAGGATCTTCCGCTGAACGGACGCTCCTATGCGGACCTGGTTCTGCTGGTTCCGGGCGCGCGCAAGTCGCTGCTGGAGACCAATGGAACATCGAGTCGCGAGGGCTCATTCAACATCAACGGCCTCCGCTCGGCGTTCAACAACTATATGCTGGACGGTCTGGACAACAACAACTACGGCACGTCGAACCAGGGCTTTGCGAACGAAAACATTCCTCCTTCGCCGGACGCGATCAGCGAGTTCCGGGTAGAGACGAACAACTATTCCGCTGAGTATGGGCGCGTCCCGGGAGCGGTGATCAACGCGTCGGTGCGTCGCGGAACGAACCAGTTCCACGGGCGCGCATGGAACTACGATCGCAACACGATCTTCAACGCAATCGGACCGTTTCTAGCCCCCGGCGCAACAAAGCCGAAATTTATCCAGAACCAGTTCGGCGCAACGTTCGGTGGACCGATCTGGAAGGATCACACCTTCTTCTTCGCAGACTATGAGGGTCTGCGTCGCATCTTCAACAATGCGAATACGACCTCGACCTTGCCGACGACGAACCAGCGTAATGGATTGTTTTATTTCAATGACAATGCGTCGATCCCTACGAACGCGATTCCATTGAAGAACCCTGTTACCGGCAAGAACTATGTTGGCGCGATTCCGCGTGGCGACATGACTCCGTTCGCGCGCGCGGTGCTGGATGCGCTTCCGCAGCCCAACGTGCCAGGGCGCATCGGGAGCAACTATGCGATTACGCCACGCGGGACGATCAACGATGACAAGGGCGATGCCCGTGTCGACCATACCTTCAGCGAACATTTGACGATCTTTGGACGCTACAGCGAGCACCGTCAGGCGCTCTTTGATCCTCCGGGAATTCCTGGACCCGCAGGCGGCAACTCCAACGGCAACGTGAATATTCAGAACCGCAACATCGCCGGTGGTGCGACGTGGACGATCTCGGCCAACAAGCTGCTCGACATTCGCTTTGGATGGTCGCGCAACCTTGGCGGCAAGTTCCCGATCGGACAGGGTCAGCCCTCGCTGCTGGTAGCAAACGGCATCACGGATGGCCTTCCGACCGATCCGCTCGTAGTGCGTACACTGAACGCGCAGTCGGTAACGGGCTACTCGCAGTTTGGAGCGCAGTCGTCGAACCCGCAGTTCCAGAACCCAACGATCTATAACCCGAAGGCGAACTTTACCTGGATCAAGAGCAAGCACTCGATGAAGTTCGGCTACGAGTGGCAGGGTGTCAATACCGAGTTGAATGACTTCAACCCGAGCTACGGTCAGGACAACTATGCGGGTGTCTTTGCGGGCAATGGAGATATCGCAAATTCGAACCGTACCAGCACCGACTCATCGTCCAGCTATGCGGCGCAGCTGCAGGCGGCACGGAACCTTGCGGACTTCATGTTCGGCAACCGCTCCTCGTACTCGCTGACAACGTATGCGATTGTGCACCTGCGGCAGCGGTACAACTTCATGTACTTCCAGGATGACTTCAAAATCTCGCCCAAGCTGACGGTCAACGCCGGTCTGCGGTATGAGATCGTCACCCCTCAGTACGAGAAAGACAACCGGCTGGCTAACTTCGATCCCAACACCAACTCGCTGATCTTGGCTCGGAGCGGCGGCGTTTACAGCCGTTCGCTGGTGAACACGCCACTCAACAACTTTGCTCCGCGCCTTGGCTTTGCATACTCTGCGACAGACAAGACCGTGCTGCGCGGCGGTTACGGAATTGTCTACAACCAGTGGAACCGAGCAGGCGGCGAGAACAACCTGACGTACAACGGTCCCAGCGTAGTCAATGCAAGCATCACGCAGGGAACTTCGGCGGCGAGTGCTCCTTCACCGTCCACCGTGTGCGTCAATGATACCCAGGTACAGGCGAACTGCTTCCGTCAGACCCAGCAAGGGTATGCAGCCAACCTCACCTCACCGGCGTACTTCAATCCGCTGAATGTGCTGTCTCGCTACATTCCACGCAACTTCCAGACCGGCTATGTACAGCAGTATCAGATCGGCGTTCAGCAACAGTTGCCTCACGGCATTGTTGCGGACATTGCTTATGTCGGAAACAAGTCGACGCATCTGCAGGTGCTTGCGGACTATAACCAGGCGACGCCTTGCACTGCAGCCAGCGGATGCGGAACCCTGCAGTCGCGGCGACCTGTCTCACAATTTGCCGGGATTGAGATCGCTTATGGTGCGGGCTCGGCAAACTACAACTCGCTGCAATTCAAGCTGGAGAAACGTGCTTCGAAGGGGCTTTACCTGCTGAACTCGTTCACGTGGAGCCGCTACTTCGACATCTCTTCGGGCCACCTGGAGACGGCGAATGGCGACAACTCGCGCGTGAATTATGCGAACCCGAGCCGCGACTACGGTCCGGGCGGATACGATCAGCCGCTGGCTGATACGCTCTCGATCGTGTATGACCTTCCTTATGGTCATGGGCAGCACTGGGGCGGCTCGTCGGGACGCATGATGAATACGCTCGTGGGCGGATGGCAGCTTACGCTGATCAACACCATGACCAGCGGCACGCCGATCAACGTCACCTATACGCTGTCGTCTTCGTCGCCACTGTACGTCTCCGACCTAGTCACCTACCGTCCAAGCAATCTGACCGGTGGCCGGATCAAAGGAGCTTCGTCGGGACGCGTAAAGACGGCCACTTCACTGAACAATTACCTCATTGGAACGAGCCTCTCCAACCCCACGACGAATCCGTGGGGCAACGTGAGCCGGAACTCCCTCCGTTCGGACGCTTTCTACCAGGCTGATCTTGGCCTGCATAAGGCGTTCCCGCTGTGGAACGAAAGCTCGAAGTTCGACTTCCGCGCAGAGGCGTTCAACGTGCTGAACAAGGTGAATTACTTGCCGTCATCCAACAGCAACTTGAGCAACTTTGGAAACTCGAGCTTCGGGCAGATTACGAGCGCGTTCCCGGCACGTCAACTTCAACTCGCAGCGAAGATCATCTTCTAAGCGACTGCAACCTGCTATGACCTGGCGCCGTGTCCTCATGAACGGCGCCTTTGTTTTTGAAAGCTCGATCTACGGAAGAGGAGCAAAGATGTTTCGAAATGTATTTGGAACGGTCGCGAGTGCAGCGCTCGTGGTTGCAGCCACCACTGGATTTGCCCAGCAGACTGCGCAGGCGGAGCAGGACAAAACAGTTAAGGTGAATCAGATCCAGGTAATCGGCTCGCATAACAGCTATCATTCGGGATTTGCTCCGAGTGAGCGGAAGTATCTGGAGACGAAGAACCCCAAGGCACTACGCGCGCTGGACTACAGCCATGCTCCCCTTCCCGATCAATTGGATGGAGGCGTGCGCCAGATCGAGATCGACGTGTTCGCCGATGCGAAAGGTGGCCGCTACGCACACCTCCCCATCGACGACGCCACGGTGAAGGCGGGATTACCAGCCGATCCGAACTTCGATCCCAAACATGAGATGGATAAGCCGGGCTTCAAGGTGATGCATGTGCAGGGAATGGATGAGCGCAGCACCTGCCATACTTTCGTGAAGTGCATCACGGTTGTGCGCGAGTGGTCGAAGCAGCATCCTCAGCACCTTCCGATCTTCATTCTGGTCGAGACGAAGGAAGACGGCGGCAAGCAGAGAGAAGGCGCGATTGCGACGGAGCCATTTACAAAGCCGGTGTTCGATGCGCTGGATGCGGAGATCCGTTCTGTCTATCATTCAGGCGAGTACATCACTCCGGATGAGGTTCGCGGCAACGCCGCCACACTCAACGATGCGATCCGCGCGGGCGGCTGGCCTACGCTCGAAAAGGCGCGCGGGAAGGTTGTTTTTCTGCTGGATCAGCGCAAGATCGAGACGATCTACACCGACAGTCATCCTTCCTTGAAGGGCCGCGTGCTGTTTACCAATGGCGAACCCGGCAAGCCGGATGCTGCTTTCACCGAAGAGAACAACGGAAGCAAAGAGACCATTGATGCTCTCGTGAAGCAGGGCTATCTGGTTCGGACGCGGACCGATGAAGGCACAGAGCAGGCTCGCACGAACGATACGACGCGGCGCGACCTTGCGCTGTCGACCGGAGCTCAGATGATCAGCACCGACTACCCACCGTCGGAGCCTTCGCAGTGGAGTTCGTTCGTGGTGAAGTTTCCGGATGGGCTGGTTGCGCGATGCAATCCGGTGAATAAGCCGGAGGGATGCGTGGATCGGCTGCTGGAAGCTCCGGCAGGTACAGTCGCAACGAAGTAAAAGCAATTCGGTTGTCATGGAAAGGCGCGGCATTGAGCCGCGCCTTTTTTGTGTAGAGAGCAAGAACCGCAAGTCCCATTCGGCTACGCTCAGGGCAGGCTCTTCGACTTCGCTACGCTCCGCTCAGGATGACACTTTTTGAGGGAGGAGATTCCGCTGGTGCAGATGCAGCTTAGCGCTCCAGCCAGTTCTTGATCTTCGATCGATAGGTGCGGCTCATGGGAATCTTCTGTCCGTTGAGCAGATGCACGCCGTATTCGCCATCGATCTCGGGTCGGACCTCCTTGACGTACTGGAGGTTGACGATGGAGGAGCGATGGACTCGAAGGAAGATGTTCGGGTCGAGCTTTTCTTCGAGATGGGTCATGGTCTCGCGCAGGAGATGGGTCTCAGACTGCGTGCAGATGCGAACGTAATTCTCTTCGGCTCCGATCCAACATATCTCGGTGACGGGAAGAAAGAGAATGCGTCCCTTCGATTTGAAGACAATGCGCGTGGTGTAGGGCGTGCCATTGGGGCTCTTCGGCGCGTTGGCATTCGGGTTCTGCTTCGAGACTCGAATGTGGTCGAGAGCGCGCTGGGTGGCGGAGCGAAAACGCTCCAGGGTAAAGGGCTTCAGGAGATAGTCGACGGCGTGGATCTCGAACGCGCGCAGGGCGTAGCGATCATATGCGGTGGTGAAGATGATGGAGGGCATGACGGGTGCGCCAGCCGCACTGAGCTCGCCGACGACATCGAAGCCATCCATGTCGGGCATGCGGACATCGAGGAAGAGGAGATCGGGTTTAGTGGCGCGGACAAGGGCAATGGTTTCCGAAGCGGTTGCACCTTCGCCAGCAACTTCAATTTCTGGGAATTCGCGCAGCAGTTGCCGAAGCTTCTGCCGTGCCAGGACTTCATCGTCTGCCAGGACTGCCTGAATCATCACGCACCATATCCTGTTGTCTGTTCTATTGGACGCTCCGCGAAGCGGAGAGGGAGCGTCAGGACAACCTGAACGAGGCCGTCTTCGAGCTCGGAGATAGAAAAGCTATGATCGTCGCCATAGTGCATACGGAGGCGATCCTGAACGTTGACCAGACCAACGCCGTTGCTCGCAGCCTTCTGTGCTGCGACACGCAGGCCGATGCCGGTGTTGGTGACTTTGAGGCGCAGGACAGAGCCTTGTGACGACGCATCAATGGAAAGAAGACCATTGGAGCTTAGTCTCGACAAGCCATGCGCATAGGCATTTTCGACGATGGGCTGAAGAATCATCGTGGGAACGATTGCATCGTGCACGTGTGGATCAACGTTCATCTGCTGTTGCACACGCCCCGCAAACCTGCGGTCCTGCATAGCCAGATACATCTCGATGAACTCCATTTCGTCGCTTAATGGGATGAATTGGGCTTCCCCGCGATGCAACGTTATACGCAAAAGCCGACTGAGTTGTTCCAGCATAAGATCGGCAGCGGCAATATCGGTTTGCATGAGGCTCGAAATACCGTTCATTGTGTTGAAAAGAAAGTGAGGATTGAGCTGCATGCGCAATGCGCGCATTTGTGCCTGTACCAGTTGCGATTGCAACTGCGAGGCGATACGCTCCTTTTCGCGATAGCGCTGGTAGTAGCCCACTCCGCGAAAGAGGAAGAAGGCAGACCAGAAGAGGACGAGCGAGTCTATCAACTCAGCATCGAGATGGAACGACAGACGTTGCCAAAACGGCATCGGTGGTCTACCCATCGGAAGACGGGGAAAGAGGATCACCCATATGGTCTCTTCGAGCACACTGGCGAAGAGACTGAGAGGGAGAAAAAGAGTGAGTATGGTCTTGAGATTTGCGCTGTAGATTCTGGATCTCAACGTCCACCAAAGGACCCAGCACAGAACGCCCCAGATAAAAAACTGCGCTCCCCATGCCAGAAGCAGAACCGAGAGCATGACATGCTCTTCGTTCCAGAAGCGCATGCGGGTGTTCCAGTCTTGAAGGGCAAAGAGCAGCCCAAGCGTAGTTGACCCCGAGATAAAGATCAGAGGGTGCATCCACACTGGCTGGTGCGTCTCGTTCTTCCAACGGGTGAATGTCAGTTGCTTGTCCCTCGGCTTTCTACAGTCATCCGATACCGTAGGCGGCCGGCATTATTGTGCATCCATGGATACGCCTTGAGAACAATCCTGCGAAGGGGCTGCGGTTTTTACCGACGGACAGGAGTTCAAGTGGGTAGATGGTATGTAAGCCACGGCGGCAAAGAGGATAAGGGAGATCAGTACCTGTTGTTTCAAGAAAAATGAGTACATCGCAAAGTTCCTCCCGACAGATTGCTTGCCCCAGATGAGATTTCAGACAGAAGGCTGCAGAGGCTCTTCTGCCGGTAAATAAATAGGGGCCCGGTAAGACATCGACGAAATGAATACGATTCCGTCATCCATAAGGGCTAGATCCTTACAGGACGAAAAGGTACCTTGCCCAGCTTAAACTCCAGCTGAACCCATATTCAGGCCGTTGGTCACAAATTCTGCGATTTACAGAGGCGAGGTTTCCCGGGACTGGGGAGCGATGCCGGAACCACGTCCGGTGAGCTGATGGATGAGGTCGGCCTCTCTCTGGCGGTAGGGAGTGCCGTCATGGCGGAAGACCTCGTGAAACCAGATGGTGGGCTGGGAAAGGACATAAGGATGCTGCCAGGAGTCCCAGGGGAGATACGTCTGGGTCTTTCCGGCGACGAGACCCCAATTAATAGCCGCCACGTTTAGTTGTTTCGCCAGAGGGAGGATGGTATCGAAGGTACTGCCGCTGCCACGCGCCATGTATTCGGTACAAATGATGGGTCGGTGAAGGGGTTGAAGAGAACGGACCCGAGCTTCGAACTCCTCGGGCCAGCCATAGTTATGGAAGGTGATGACGTCGCTTTCTGCGAGCTGAATTTTAGTTACGGGGCTCTCTTTGGCCGGGTCGCTCCAATCACCGGCCCAGACGCCGCTGGTGAGGGGCTGGGTGGGGTGAGCGGACCGAGCCCAGTCGAAGGCCTTGGGGAGGAGGACGGCGATCAGCTCGGCCTTATTCTTCGGCTCGCTGAAACGGTTGCCGTTGTTATTGTCGGGCTCGTTCCATATGTCCCAGGCGAGGACGCGGTCGTCTTTGGCGAAGGCAGAGACGACGCCGACGACATATTCTTTAAGGTGGGGCTCGTAGGAGGAGTCGGTGAGTTCAGCAGCGCCGGGACTCTGAACCCAACCGGAGTTGTGGACGCCGGGGATGGGCGGATGCTGGGGACCGAGATGAGGGTTCGATTCCCAGCAGGAATCGAAGAGCACAAGGATGGGGCGGATATGATGACGGGCGGCGATAGCAAGGAAAGCATCGAGGCGGCTGACGAATCCTTTGGGATCCTGCTTCCAGAGCTGGTCCTGCAGGAAGACGCGCATGGTGTTCATGCCGATAGCCTCGGCGAGGCCGAGCTCACGGTCATTGATGGCCGGGTCGAAGGTGGCGGCCTGAAACATTTCGAACTGGTTGATGGCGTTGGAGGGAACATAATTGGCTCCAACGAGCCAGGGCTGGCGGGCGTACCAGGCGTTGGCGGCGTCCTCGGTCCAGCGGCCGGAGGCATTTGAGGGGGATTGAGCCTGGAGGCTTGGGGCCGCGAGAACCGACAGAGCAAGAAAAAAGGCTGAAATACGCATCCGCGCCATGATACGCGAAGGGGTGGCCCATCCGGCCGGTAAAACCATTGAACCAGGCAACAGGGTCGTCCACTGAGATGGATGGCAGCCAGTGACGATCTCGAGGATGGGAACGAAGAAAGAACTGTACGAAATACAAAAGGAATGGAATTATCGGAGGACCGCAGGGGTGGTAACTACACTTTGAAAAGAGGGGCGCCGATACAAAGGTGGCCCCAAGGGCCAGGTTTTTGGATGGGAAAGGATAGCAGCAAAATGAGATGGTTGCGTTGGGTGAGCTTGGTTGGATTGGTCTCATGGTTGAGCATGGCCTGCTGGGCGCAGAACCCGAAGGGGGTCGGGGGAAAGCTGAAGGTCTACTTTGTGGATGTGGAGGGGGGCCAGTCCACGCTATTTGTAACTCCTGCAGGACAATCTCTATTAATTGACACGGGGTGGGGAGAGAATGAAGGGCGGGATGCGGAACGGATTGCCGCAGCAGTAAAGGATGCGGGCGTAAAAAAGATCGACTACGTGCTGATTACACACTTCCACGAAGATCACGTGGGCGGGGTGACGCAACTCCTCGAAAGGGTTCCGGTGGGAGCTTTTATCGATCATGGGCTGAACCGGGAGGAGGAGCCCGCTGCAAACCGGGGATACGCTGCCTATGAAAAGGCGATCGCAGCCAATAAGGTGAAACGCATCCAGGCGAAACCAGGCGACGTGCTTCCGATTGTCGGGATGAAGGCAGTTGTGGTGAGTGCCGATGGCAATCTTATCCAAAAACCACTTGAAGGCGCGGGGGCGGCGAACCCCTTCTGCAAAGGCGCAGAGAGCAAGCCTGCCGATATGACCGAGAACGCACGCTCCCTGGGGATCAAGATTACGTTTGGCAAGCTGCAGCTGCTGGATCTGGGAGACCTGACCTGGGACAAGGAGATGGAGCTCGTGTGTCCGGCAAACAGGCTGGGCAAGCTGGACGTCTATATTGTCTCTCACCATGGGTGGGACCATAGCTCTAGCCCTGCGATGGTCGACGCGATCGGCGCACGAATTGCCGTTATGGACAATGGTGCGAAGAAGGGAGGGTCGCCGTCGGTTCTGGATACGATCGCAGCCGCTCCGGGGCTGGAGACGATGTGGCAGCTTCACTTCTCCGAAGAGGGTGGAGAGGAACACAACACGGCTGAGGAGTACATTGCCAATCTCGAAGGGCAGGAGAAGGGAAATTATCTCGAGCTCATAGGCGCAGGCGATGGCAGCTTCGATGTGTTGAACTCCAGGACCGGCGACACGAAACACTATGCAGCAGCGGCTGGTTCTGTCGCACATTAGAGCGTTGGTTGCGTCGGACACGGTGGCCAAGATACAACCGCAGGTCCCATTCGGCTACGCTCAGGGCAGGCTCTTCGACTGCGCTCCGCTCAGGATGACCGCTTTTGTGGCGCGAATTTCAAAGATTCCGTCCGTTCGCAAAGAAGGGTGAGGGAGCCCGGAAGATAGGCTGTTACGAGCCGTGCGAAATGTTCGACATACGGGGGTCCTTTTGTTACCTTGTGTGAGATGCGATCCGCTGCACCTCGAACTGTGACTACAAAACCACAGGGAAAACGCTACTATCCGACTCCAGCCCTCGAGAAGGGATTGGACATCCTTGAGCTGTTTGCGAGTAATCCAGAGGGGATGACGGTGAGCGAAGTCGCGCGCCGGCTGAACCGCACGATGTCTGAGATCTTCAGAATGCTGCTGTGCCTGGAGCAGCGCGGTTATCTGGCTCAGTCCTCGAACAAGGATCGATATCATCTCACACTGCGGCTGTTTCGGCTTGGACAGGAGCACCCCCCGACCAAACGAATGGTCACCGAGGCCACGCCCGTTATGCACTGGCTGGCGCACCAGATGCGGCAGTCATGCCACCTGGGCATACTGGACGGAGGCCATGTCGTGATCCTGGCGCAGGTGGATTCGCCGGAGTCCACAGGGTTCTACGTCAAAGTGGGGTCCAAGGTGGACCTGATGCATGCCGCAACGGGACACGTCATTCTTGCGCACCAGACGGAGGATGCCCGTGAGAGGGCCATTCAGGAGTGGATGCGCGAGACTCAGAAGAAAAAGCCGTTGGACCTCGATGAGCATCTGGAAAAGATTCGCGCTCGCGGATACGAACGTCGCGCCAGCTATGAAGTGACCGGCGTGATGAACATCAGCTTTCCGGTGCTCAACTCCCAGGGCAACGCTATCGCCGGACTTACTGTGCCTTATGTAAAGCGGATTGAGGACAAGATCGGCGTGCCGGAGATTGTAGAAGCATTGGGCACGGCCAGCCGGCAGATCTCAGAGGCAATGGGAGCACTGACGGAGGAGAACCCGCCAGTTGAGGCTTCTTCGAAGAAGGCTGCGGGGACGAAGGCAAAGAAATAGGGCCTCGCGCGATTCAGAGATCCTGGCAATGACTGGCTGAGGATAGTTGAAAAAGCTTTTGCTTTAAACAAAGGCTGCTCCCTGAAAGATTTGCGATGGCGTGATCAAAATGCAGGGAGTCTTCGACTCCGCTGTGCTGCGCTCAGAATGACGTCCTCTTTTTGTTTTCAGAGTGACATCAAGCTCTCAAAAGTGACGTTGGGTTTTCAGAGTGACGTCTTCTATTGAAGAGCTCGAACACCAGACGATTCCCTATCTGTCCGGAAATGGACAGCCTATTTTGTTTGTGGACAGGATGCCTCTCCTTCTCTCCTTCTAAGTCGTTGAAGATGCTAGGGAACGAATGGCCCATCGTTTGCGTTTGTACTGGATGCGATGGACATTCAAAGACCAGATATCAAACGGAAAAAGATTCGGCAACAGTGGATTGCGGGTGCGGTGGGCTTGGTGGTGCTGGCATTGGCGGCTCTGTTCGTCTCGAAGCTAAAACCAGCTGCGCCTACGGTAGATCGTGCGGTTGTTTGGACAGACACGGTAAAGCAAGGCCCCCTGCTCCGTCAGGTTCGGGGACCGGGAACTCTGGTTCCCCGCGAGGACCGAATTCGGCTGATTCCCGCCGAGACGGAGGCCACCGTGGTGCGGATTCGCGTTCTTCCCGGCGTTAAGGTCGAGCCCAATACGATTGTGATGGATCTGGTGGATCCTACGCTCCAGCAGGAGTTGCTGGATGCCCAGCTGCAGCTTAAGGCTGCCCAGACAGACCTGATGAACGTCAAGGCGAGGTTGCAAAGCGACCTGATGACTCAGACGGCCGGAGCCGCGACCGTACGGGCGGACTATAACCAGGCCAAGTTGCAGGCCCAGACGGACAAATCGCTGTATGACCTGGGAGTCATCAGCGGGTTGACCTACAACGCCTCGAAGGGCAAGGCGGATGAGCTGACGACACGCGATGGGATCGAGAAACAGCGGCTGGTCGTCAACGAGAAGGCCATTGAGACCCAGGTTGCGGTGCAGCAGACCAAGGTGGCCCAGGCACAGGCGCTACTGGCCTTGAAGGAGAGGCAGCAGGAGGCTCTAAGCGTAAAGGCGGGCATCAGCGGTGTGCTGGTGGATCTGCCGCACCAGGTGGGCGAACACGTTGCCCCGGGCACGACGCTGGCCAAGGTCGTGCAGCTGGACCAGTTGAAGGCGGCCTTGAAGATCGCGGAGACGCAGGCACGCGATATCCAGATTGGCCAGCCGTCGGAGATTGACACCCACAATGGCGTGATTCAGGGCAAAGTAATGCGGACGGACCCGGCTGTCGTGAACGGAACGGTGACTGTTGACGTAGAACTGGAAGGCGCATTGCCACAGGGAGCGCGTCCTGACCTGAGCGTAGACGGGACGATCGACCTGGATCGCATGGCAAATGTGCTGTACGTGGGCAGGCCGGCGTTTGGAAACGAGAACAGCACGATCAGCCTGTTCAAGCTAAGTCCTGACGGCAAGACAGCAGTACGGGTTCCAGTAAAGGTCGGCAAGGCCTCGGTCAATGCAATTCAAGTGATCGAGGGACTGCAGAATGGGGACACCGTGATTCTGTCGGACATGAGCCGCTGGGACAACACAGACAAGATTCGCCTGGAGTAGGACATAACAGTTACGAAAGCTGGAAAAGGAGAAAGCGAATGACCGAGACGATTATCGAGATCGAGCAGCTGACCAAGGTCTTCTACACCGATGAGATCGAGACGCACGCGTTGTCGGGTGTGCATCTGCAGATTGAGCGCGGGGAGTATGTGGCGATGTCGGGACCTTCGGGCTGCGGCAAATCGACGCTGCTTTCGATCATCGGATTGCTGGACACTCCGACGAATGGACGCTATCAGCTGAACGGAAAGGCGGTCGCAAACCTGGACTTTGCCGACCGCTCTCGAATTCGCAACCAGGAGATCGGGTTCATCTTTCAGAGCTTCAACCTGATCGGCGATCTGAGCGTTGCCGAGAACGTGGAGCTGCCTCTTACCTACCGGACGGGAATGCCTTCCGCCGAACGGAAGAAGCGAGTGCAGGAGTCACTGGAGCGAGTGAATATGGCTCACCGGATGCGGCATTATCCGGCACAGCTCTCGGGCGGTCAGCAGCAGAGGGTGGCGGTAGCACGCGCACTGGCCGGATCCCCATCGATCCTGCTAGCGGACGAGCCCACGGGAAACCTGGACTCGAAGAACGGCGAAGCGGTGATGAAGCTGTTGAAGGAGCTGCACGATGAAGGCGCGACGATCTGCATGGTGACGCACGATCCTCGCTTTGCCGCGCATGCGGAGCGGCAGATTCATCTGTTCGACGGCAAGGTGGTTGCAGAAGGAGAGCTGAGCCAGCTAATGGCGGAGGCGTAGTCATGATTCGTGAAGCGATAGAAGAGGCGAAACAGACCGCACAAGAACTGCCGGCTTTTACGGCGGCTGTTCTGATGCTGGTTGCACTGTGCATAGGAGCGCACTGCGCAGTGTTCTATGAGGCGGATGGAGAGCAGCTGAAACTGACTGCCGCCGATTCGATGGGCCGTACAGCAACAGAAGGCATCGATGCCCTCGGGCGTATGCGCAGCCGGGCGGAGTGCGCAATGAAGACACCCGGATTCACTGTGATTGTCGGACTGCGGCATTACGAGATGGAGCTAAGCGTTCCGATTGCAAGCGTGCAATCGCTGTTTGAGAATGCGCGAACGGATGTGGTTCGCGTGTTTGCGCCTAATCTCAGCATCGCGGCTTAAGGAAACGACTGTCGCGCATGATGCGCGTGAAGAGGAGTGAGGTATGAATCGACTGATTCAGGACGTGAGATTTGCGCTGCGGCAGCTGCGAAAGGCTCCCGGATTTACGCTAACGGCAATTCTTACGCTCGCGCTTGGCATTGGAGCCAATGCGGCGATCTTCACTCTTGTGCACGCGGTTTTGCTGAAGAACCTTCCCGTCGCAGACCCGAAGGTGCTGGTACGCGTAGGTGATCGCGACGACTGCTGTGTCAATGGCGGTGTTCCAGATGACAACAACTACTCGATCTTCGCTTCGGAGCTTTACGAGCACCTGCGGGACAATACGCCGGAGTTTGAGCAGCTGGCGGCGATGCAGGCCGGGGTGTGGAAGGGGAACATTACTGCCCGCGCCGGCGGAAGTAATGCACTGCCTAAGCCTGCGGCCGGAGAGATGGTCACGGGAAATTACTTCGCGGTGCTGGGACTGAAGCCGTATGCCGGACGCCTTCTGCAGGCTTCTGACGATAAGCCCGGCGCGCCGATGGGTGTAGTGATGAGCTACCAGGCGTGGCAGCGGGACTACAACTCCAATCCTTCGATCGTAGGCAGCATTTTCGTCCTGAACACGTATCCGGTGACGATTCTGGGCATCACGCCTCCCGCCTTTTATGGCGACCGCATGACGGACAGCCCTCCGGACTTCTACATCCCGATGGTGCTAGAACCGCAGTTCGGCCCGGCACATCCAACGTCGCTTCTGCATAACAGGGGGGGTAACTGGCTCTACATCCTGGGCAAGGTGAAGCCGGGGACAGATATTGCCCCGTTGCAGGCGAAGATGAGCGGGGAGCTGCGGAACTATCTGGCGACAATTGAGACCTACAAGAAGGCAGACCAGAAGCCGAATCTTACGAAGTCGCATGTGATGTTAACGCCGGGCGGCTCGGGGATCGCCAACATGCAGGAGCAGTTTGGCAAGGGCCTGCGCCTGCTGATGTCGGTCTCAGGGCTGGTGCTGCTGATCGCCTGCGCGAACATTGCGAACCTGGTGCTGGTACGCGGGATGGCGCGGCGTGCAGAGACCTCAATCCGGATGGCTCTTGGTGCTCAGCGGAAGCGGCTGATCCGGCAGATGCTGACGGAGAGTGTACTGCTATCGTGCCTGGGCGGTATTGCTGGCCTTGTTGTGGCGTATGCCGGCACGAAGGTGCTGCTGGCGATGGCATTCCCGCACGCGACCAATTTGCCGATCGATGCGAGTCCGTCGGTGCCCGTTCTCGGTTTCGCCTTCCTGCTCTCGCTGGTGACGGGGCTTCTGTTTGGTGTCGCTCCAGCGTGGGTGACCTCGCATTCGCAACCGGCAGAGGCTCTGCGAGGATCGAATCGAACGACGCAGGATCGCTCAGGCTGGTTGCAACGCTCCCTGGTTATTCTGCAGGCAGCGCTTTCGCTGGTACTGCTGGTTGGCGCAGGATTGATGGCGAAGAGCTTGATGAGGCTCGAAAATCAGGACTTCGGAGTGATCACCGAAAACCGGACTGTTGTTCACTTCAGTCCGGAGAACGCGGGACTGAAGCAGGAGCAGTTGCAGGGCGTCTACGACCAGATCGATCAGGAGATCCGCAGGCTGCCAGGAGTGGAGAAGGTTTCGCTGTCGCTGTACACACCGCTTGAGGGCAATAACTGGGGAGAGGGGGTCTTTCTGCAGGGACGGCCGGAACCGCATGCGGGAGACAATGTCGGCGCTTCGTGGCTTCGCGTGGGGCC
>Ga0193717_1000548_pt1 | contig 24833 bp, 20 predicted proteins | sample U2c2metaG_FD_145900 | JGI IMG/M metagenome (GOLD analysis project Ga0193717, IMG submission 145900) | Soil microbial communities from a riparian zone of the East river system, Colorado, United States - U2c2 | ecosystem: Environmental > Terrestrial > Soil > Riparian zone | place: USA: East River...
ATCACCGGCGACAAGGCGCTCGCCGAGGACGCAGTGCAGGAGGCGTTCTTCAATGCGTACCGGCATCTTCGCGATTTCGACGGGCGCTCGGCGTTCACCACCTGGCTGCACCGGATCGCCGTGAACGCGGCGCTCGAGCAGTTGCGCCGGCGCAGTCGCCATGAGGTATCGGCGCCGGACACCGAGGACGGCGACGACATGTTCGACGCGATCGCCGAAAGCGCTCCCGGACCCGATCGGCACGCGCGCAGCGCCGAGATCCGCCGCGACATCGAAGGCGAGCTGGCGCGCATGAGCGCGATCGAGCGCACCGCGTTCGTGCTGCGCCATCACGAGGGCCGCTCGCTCGAGGACATTTCGGCGACGCTCTCGCTCAGTACCAGCTCCAGCAAGCAGGCGATTTTTCGCGCCGTGCGCAAATTGCGCGCGGCGCTCGACCCGGTGGGATGAAGCGTATGAACACGATCCGCGACGACGACCTGATTCTCTATCACTACCGCGACGGCCTCGCGCCGGAACAGCTTGCCGAGATCGAACAAGCGCTGTTCGTGTCGAGCGAATTGCGCGAGCGCTACGCGGCGATCGAACGCACACTCGCGCAGGTCGACGCGATGCCGACGCCGATCGCCGATGCGGATTTCGCGCAGCGGCTCTGGCGGCAGCTGGAACCGCGTTTGCTCGCGGACGCTGCGCCGCGTCGGTCATGGCGCGATCACCTGCAAGCGATTCACGCGTGGATGAGCCCGCCGCGCCTCGCGTGGGCGGCTGCGTGCGTGCTCGCGCTGGCGGTCGGACTCGGTTTCTACGCCGGTCGCCAGAGCGCGCCGACGCCGGATGCCGTCGCGCAATCGCGCGCCGATGCGGCGGCGCTGCGCGTGCTCGATGCGTACGTGGCCGTGCACCTGCGCGCGACCGAAGGCGTGCTGCTGACCGCGAGCAACAGCGACAGCGCGGAGCTGCTCGACGGAAACCGCGAACTGGCGGCGTCGCTGGTCGAAGCGAATCGCCTGTATGCGCTGGCCGCGGCGCGCGCAGGCAATACGCGCCTCGCCGATTTCCTGCGTCAGCTCGAACCGGTGCTGATCTCGCTGGCTAACCCGTCGCAGTCCGCGCCCATCCAACCGACAGAAGGGTTGCGTGATTACCTGCACGCAACCGACCTCCTGTTCCAGGTACGCGCAACGCAGGCACGTCTCGAACGCACCGGCGAGCACCGCACCTGAGCAGAACCGACCAAGGAAAACCGCAATGACGCGAACTACTGCAATCCTGCTCGCTCTCGCGCTGACGCTTGCCACCGGCATGCACAGCGCCGTGGCGGCGAGCGACGGCGATATGGCGCCGACCGACAAGGCCTCGAACCAGCTCTACTGGCAGGGCCAGGCGGCGCTGAAGAAATCGGACTGGTCGACCGCGCTCAAGCGCTTCGAGGATCTCGAAAAACTGCTGCGCGAGAAAGAGCCGCAGAGCGCCGATGCCGCGCTGTACTGGGAGGCCTACACGCTCGTGCAGGCCCGGCGCACGGCCGAAGCGAAAGGCGTGCTCGAGAAGCTGCACCGCGAATTCCCGAACAGCCGCTGGGGCAAGGACGCCGATGCGCTGCTGCATCAGACCCAGACCGGCACGGCCAAGGTCGATCCGGGCATCGGCGACGAGGAACTGGCCGACATCGCGGTCGAAGGCCTGATGAACGCGCCGCCCGAACGCGCGTTGCCGCTGCTGAAGAAAGTGCTGCAGAGCCAGCACTCGACGAAAATCAAGAAACGCGCACTGTTCGTGCTCAGCCAGCTCGGCACTGACGAAGCGCTCGACGTCGTCATCGACACGACGAAGAATGCGAGCGATCCGGACCTTCGCGCCGAGGCGATCCACATGCTCGGCATAAGCGGCGAAGACCGCGCGATCGAACGGCTGCGCGATGTCTATGCGTCGAGCAAGGATGCGCGCGAGAAGCGGCAGATCATCGAGGCCTGGCTGGTCGCCGATCGCAAGGATCTGGTACTGGCCGCGGCACGCACCGAGCCGGACCCGAACGTGCGCGACAAGGCGATCCAGACGCTCGGTGCGCTGGATGCAAGCGCCGAGCTCAAGCAGTTGTTCGACGTGACCCAGGACGCGGGCAACCGACGCGAGATCGTGCAGGCGCTCGGCGTCGCCGGCAATTCGGACGCACTGGCCGCCATCGCCGGCGATGCGAAGTTGCCCGAGGACATCCGCATCGAGGCCATGCATTCGCTCGGTGTCGCCGGAGATCGCGGCGGCGAGACCGCGCTGGTCAAGCTGTATGCGCAAGCGAATACGCCGGAGCTGCGCGATGCCGTGCTGCACGGCTTGCTGGTCACCGGCGATACCGACGCCGTGCTCAAGCTCTATCGCAATGCCAAGACCACGGACGAGAAGAAGTCGCTGCTGCGCCTGCTCTCGATGATGGGTGACGACGCGGCGATCGATGCGATCGAAGCCGAGCTCAACAAATAGGAACTCGTCATCATGAAACGCGAAATCCTTGGAATCGCCTTGGTCGCGGCATTGCACGGCGCGACCGCCTTCGCCGCCGAACCGGGTTTGCAGACGCGTCTCGGCCAGCAGGCCGGTTGGGTCGCGTACCACGTGCCGATGGTCGCGGACATCGGCGAGCCGTGCTGCTACTCATGGCACGGCAAATCGCCGAAATCTGCCGGATGCGATCTCGATGGACGCAACTGGAGCTTCGGCTCCAACGACGAGCATCGCGGCGTCCGCGGAGATGCGACGCTGGCAGTGTACTTGCGCATGGAACACGGCAACATCGAACGTGTGCGCGCCGTCGCCGCCTCGTGTCCGGTGAAAAGCGCGGGCGAGATCCGCTGGATCGACAACGTGGATCCCGCACAGAGCGTCAACCTGCTGTCGAACTGGATTGCCGGCGCGAACGGCGTAAAAGGACGCGATGACGCGCTGCCGGCGCTTGCGTACCACGCGGACGCGTCGGCGACACGCGCGCTGGCAGCGCTCGCCGCGCCTTCGCATCCGCGCGAATCGCGCGAACAGGCGCTGTTCTGGCTCGGCCAGGCGCGCGGCGCGGAGGGTGCTGACATCGTCGAGCGTTTCGCGACGACCGACGGCGATCCCAAGCTGCGCGCGGAGGCGATATTTGCTCTATCCGAATCGCATGCTTCGGATCCGTATGCGCGCATTCATGCGATCGCATTGAACGATCCGGACGAAGAGGTGCGCAGCCAGGCGATGTTCTGGATGGCGCAGATGAAGGACGATCGCGCAGCGGCGGACATTACGGCCGCGATCCGCACCGAACGCTCGGACGAAGTACGCGAGCAAGGCGTGTTCGCGTTGTCGCAGCTCGAGGACGGCAAGGGCGACGAGGCGCTGATTGCGGTGTTGCGCGGGGACTATTCGCGCGAGATCAAGAAGCATGCGCTGTTCTGGCTCGGCCAATCGGGATCGCCGCGCGCGATGGAGTTTTTCGATGCTGCGCTGACCAAGTCGCCGTAGGGTGCGGACTGAATTTACACCTCGTCATCCCGGCGAAAGCCGGGGCCCAGTGCCTTATGTTTCAGATCCAAAGCAAAGGCGCTGGGTCCCGGCCTTCGCCGGGATGACGAGGTGGAGGAAACCCTAGGTTTGGGCGACCGCGTTGATGCGAGCCATTTCGTCCGCGCCCAACTTCGCCACGACCTCGAGCGCCCCAAGGTTCTGCTCAAGCTGCTCCCGCTTCGTCGCACCAAGAATCACGCTCGACACATGGGGATTCTTCAGACACCAAGCCAGCGCCAGCTGCGCAAGCGGTACGCCGAGCTCCGCCGCGATCGCCGCGAGACGCTTGACCTTGGCGATCTGCGCCGGCCCGTCGCCTTCGAGGATGCTGCGGCGCAGCCACTCGTAACCCGGCGTGTCGAGCCGCGTTCCGGCCGGGATGCCGTCGTTGTACTTCCCGGTCAGAAGACCCGACGCCAGCGGCGACCATATCGTCGTGCCGAGGCCGAGCTCCTTGTACAGCGGCGCATATTCCACTTCGACGCGTTCGCGGTGGAACAGGTTGTACTGCGGCTGCTCCATCTGCGGTGCGTGCAGATGATTCGCGCGCGCGATGCGGTGCGCGGTGCGAATCGCATCGGCCGGCCATTCGCTGGTGCCCCAGTAGAGCACCTTGCCCTGGCGCACCAGCATGTCCATCGCCGCCACGGTTTCCTCGATCGGCGTGTCCGCATCGGGCCGATGGCAGTAGTAGAGATCGAGGTAGTCGACGCGCAGGCGCGTCAATGCCTGATGGCAGGCTTCGACGACATGCTTGCGCGACAAGCCCTGCTGCGTCGGCCGCGGATCGCGCACCGAACCGAAATAGACCTTGCTCGACACGCACCATGCGTCGCGCGGCAGGCGCAGGTCGGCGAGCACGTCGCCCATCACGCGCTCGGCTTCGCCTGCCGCGTAGGTTTCGGCGTTGTCGAAGAAATTGATGCCCTGGTCGTACGCATACGCGATCAGGTCGCGCGCTTCCTTGCGCCCGACGCGATTGCCGAACGTGACCCAGGCGCCGAACGACAGCGCCGAAAGCTTCAGGCCGGATGAACCGAGGCGGCGGTATTCCATTGCAGACTCCGAGGCGGACAATGCCGTCATTGTCCCACCGCGATCGGTTGATGCGGACAAACCGCCGCGTCTGCTAGAATCCGCGCCGCTCCATCGGGGAGTAGCCGACCGCAGCGAACTGCCGCGGGACGCGCGTCAACATACTTGGCGAACACGCCATGGCGCGCGCGACATCATCTGTCCGGCGAGACCTTTGGTTCGTGCATGCCGCACCCGGGCTGGGAAGGCACGCATGAATCATTGCGTCCATCGATCCCCAGCCCGCCGGAGCCTTCATGCAAACCCTGTTGATTTCGACGGTCACTGTCGCGCTCGCCGAAATCGGCGACAAGACGCAGCTGCTGTCGCTGATCCTCGCCGCCAAGTACCGCAAACCGTGGCCGATCTGCCTCGGCATCCTCGTCGCGACGCTGGTCAATCACGCGCTGGCCGGCTGGGCCGGCACGCTGGTCGCGCGATGGCTGACGCCCGACGTGCTGAAGTGGATCGTCGCGCTGAGTTTCTTCGCGGTCGCTGCGTGGACATTGATTCCCGACAAGGTCGACGAGGAAGGCGCCGGGCGCGCGGCGCGCTACGGCGTGTTCGCCGCGACGGTGATCGCTTTCTTCATCGCGGAGATGGGCGACAAGACCCAGGTCGCGACGGTCGTGCTCGCGGTGCAATACCATCCGTTGTGGCAGGTCGTTGCCGGAACCACGATCGGAATGCTGCTCGCCAACGTGCCGGTGGTCTGGTTGGGCTCGCGTTTCGCGGCTCGGCTTCCGCTGCGGACCGCGCGTGTCGCGGCAGCGTGCCTGTTCGCAGCGCTGGGACTTTGGATACTGCTGCGGTAAGCGTGCGTGCCGGCTATCGATTGGCGGCTATCACAAAGCATCCGCATCCAGCTCGCCAGTCCGTATACGCACGACCTGTTCGAGCGGCCACACGAAAATCTTGCCGTCGCCGATCTTGCCGGAGTTGGCGGCGTGCGTGATCGCGTCGACGACGCGCTCGACGAGATCGTCGGTGACTGCGACTTCGATCTTGATCTTGGGCAGGAAGTCGACGACGTATTCGGCGCCGCGATAGAGCTCGGTGTGGCCGCGCTGGCGGCCGAAGCCCTTGACCTCGGTCACCGTAATGCCCTGCACGCCGACCTCGGCGAGCGCCTCGCGCACATCGTCGAGCTTGAACGGCTTGACCACCGCCATGACCATCTTCATCGAACGTTCCTCTGCCGGTGCCGCGCACCGCACCATCGCGGACACTGTAATCGGGATCCCCAACAGTAGGAAGTTTCCTACACGCACTTCCGAATCGAGCCGATGCCAAGGCCGCGGCAGGGGGATAGAGTCGCGTCGTGGGGAGGACACGCGTCAACGGAACTGACGCCGCAGGGATGCACGGCCGGCGCGCACGCAACGCGTGCGCCGCCGGTCGATTCACGGGCACAATCACAACGAATGAGGATGCGGCGCATGGATGCGCCGACGGCGACGCGCGAATGCGCGCAGCGGGACTCCGGGCCGGTGCCCGGGCCCGCGAACGCGGGCCGGACAGGATGTCCTGTCCGCGCAGGCAACGGGGTGATACCGGCATGATCAATGTGCATACCATCGACGAACTCGCAAAACACCTTGCGGCACTCGTGCCGCCCGGACTGCAACAGGCGCGCGAAGACATGACCGCGACCTTCCGCAGTGCGCTGCAATCGGGTCTGCGCGAGCTCGATCTCGTCACGCGCGAGGAATTCGACGTGCAGCGCTGCGTGCTGCTGCGCACGCGCGAGAAGATCGAGGAGCTCGAACAGCAGGTCGCCAATCTCGAGCGTGCGATCGGCGCCACGCCGCAGCGGCCCTCGCACTAGACGCAACACGGAAGCGGCGCTCGCCGCTTCCGATTCGACAGTGTTGTGACTGCGATCCGGCTTCGGATCGCGCACGGTTACCCGGGACGCCTGCTGCTCCCGCTGCTCACCCCTGGCGGAGCAGCAGGCGACTTTTCGTACATCTCTGCATGAGTCTCGCCGTCGTCTACAGCCGTGCGCAGGATGGCATGTCCGCGCCGCTGGTCACCTGCGAAGTGCATCTTTCCGGCGGCTTGCCCGGTACCTCGATCGTCGGATTGCCGGAAGCGGCGGTAAAGGAAGCGCGCGATCGCGTGCGCGCGGCGATCCTCAACGCGCAACTCGAATACCCCCAACGCAGGGTCACCGTGAACCTCGCACCGGCCGATCTGCCCAAGGACGGCGGCCGCTTCGATCTGCCGATCGCGCTCGGCATTCTCGCCGCCAACGGCGGCATTCCGCGCGCAGCGCTGGCTCAGTATGAATTCATCGGCGAGCTGGCGCTCTCCGGCGAGCTGCGCGCGGTGCACGGCGCACTGCCCGCGGTCCTGCGCGCGGTGCGCGCCGGCCGGCGCGCCGTCGTGCCGCGCGGCAACGGCGCCGAGGCCGCGCTGGCGAGCGGAGCCGACGCGCTCATCGCCGATTCGCTGCTGGCGGTTTGCGCACACCTCGCCGGTCGTTGCGAACTGCCGCGCGCCGAGGCGGCAGCGCAGAGCGAACAGCCCGTCGCGCATGCGCCTGACCTCGCCGACGTGCGCGGCCAGCAGCAAGCACGGCGTGCACTCGAAGTCGCCGCGGCGGGTGCGCACAACCTTCTGCTGATCGGACCGCCCGGCACCGGCAAGACGATGCTGGCGGGTCGTCTCGCCGGCATCCTGCCGCCGCTCGAGGAATCCGAGGCGCTCGAACTCGCCGCGGTGCGCTCGGTGGCGGGACACGGCCTCGATGTCGCCTCGTGGAAGCTGCGTGCGTTCCGGGCGCCGCACCACACCGCATCCGGAGTCGCGCTGGTCGGCGGCGGCTCGCAGCCGCGACCGGGCGAGATCTCGCTTGCGCATCACGGCGTGCTGTTCCTCGACGAATTGCCGGAGTTCGACCGCCACGTGCTCGAAGTCCTGCGCGAGCCGCTCGAATCCGGTCGCATCGCGATCTCGCGCGCGGCGCGCCAGGCGGAGTTTCCGGCACGGTTCCAGCTGGTCGCGGCGATGAATCCGTGCCCCTGCGGATACGCCGGAGATGCATCCGGCCGTTGCCGCTGCACGCCCGAAGCGATCACACGTTATCGGGCCCGCGTATCGGGACCGTTGCTCGATCGCATCGATCTCAAGCTCGAAATGCCGCGCGTCGCGCATGCGGAGTTGCGTGGCAGCGCTGCCGGCGAAAGCAGCGCGGTCGTGCGCAAGCGCGTGATCGCCGCACGCGACCGCCAGCTCGCGCGCGCGGGCAAGGTGAACGCCGTGCTCAGCAATCGCGAGGCGGAACGCGATTGCGGTCTCGACGGCCGTGCGCAGGACCTGCTCGACCGCGCGATCGAACGGCTCGGCCTGTCCGCGCGTGCCTACCATCGCGTGCTGCGCGTCGCCCGTACGATCGCCGATCTGCAAGGCCACGCGCGCATCGATCTGTCCGATCTTTCCGAATCGATCCAGTATCGGCGCCTCGATTTCGGCTGATTGCGCGACGGCCGCCGCCGGCCGCCAGCGGCCGCTATGATGGAAACGCGATGAATGCGATCCATCACACCTACTGGCTGCTCGCCGGCGCCGCTGCGCTGGTGCTGGTGGGTATCGGCTCGAGCCTGGTCGCGCGGCGATTCGGTGCGCCCTTGCTGCTGGTGTTCCTGGTGATCGGCATGCTCGCCGGCGTCGACGGGCCCGGTGGCATCCGTTTCGACGACTACGAGCTGACCTACCGGCTGGGTTCGCTCGCGCTCGCCGTGATCCTGTTCGACGGTGGCCTGCGCACGCGGCGCGAGACGTTCCGTGGCGTGCTCGCGCCGACCGTTCTGCTGGCCACGCTCGGCGTCGTCATCACGGCCGGGTTGACCGGCGTTGCCGCGCACTGGCTGCTCGATCTGGGGCCGGTCGAGTCGGTGCTGCTCGGTGCCGTGGTTGCATCGACCGATGCGGCAGCGGTGTTCTTCCTGCTGCGCGCCGGCGGTCTGCAGCTGAAATCGCGCGTCGGTGCAACGCTCGAAATCGAGTCGAGCGCCAACGATCCGGTGGCGGTGCTGCTGACGACCTTGCTCGCCACTTATCTCGCCGCTCCGCAGCCGCCGGGCATGGAGCTGGCGCAGGAACTGGTCATGCAGTTCGGTATCGGCGCATTGGCCGGCGCGGCGGGCGGCATTGCGATCGCTGCGGCGCTGCGCAGGCTGCCCTTGTCCGGCGGCCTGGCCGCGCTGTTCCTGATTGCCGGCGCGATCTTCGTGTTCGGCAGCGTCGGCAGCGTGCACGGCAGCGCGTTCCTCGCCGTCTATGTCGCCGGTGTCGTCGTCGGCAACCGCAACGTGCCGGGATTCGTGCAGCTGCTGTCGGTGCTCGATGCCGGCACCTGGTTGTGCCAGGTCGGGATGTTCCTGGTGCTCGGCCTGCTGGCGACGCCGCACGCGCTGCAGGGGACGTTGTGGCCGGCGCTTGGCATCGCCGCGTTCCTCATGCTGGTTGGCAGGCCGCTCGCGGTGGCGATCTGCCTGGCACCGTTCCGCTACGGCAAGCGCGAGATCGCGTTCATTGCCTGGGTCGGTCTGCGCGGTGCGGTCGGCATTTTCCTGGCCTCGATCCCGATGCTGATGCGCCTGCCGCATGCGGCGATGATCTTCAATGTCGCCTTCATCGTCGTCCTGGTATCGCTGCTGGTGCAGGGCTGGACGCTGGGGCTCGCCGCGCGTGTGCTCGATGTCGCCCTGCCGCATCGCGAGCGCGCGGTGCGCCGCGTCGAAGTCGATCTGCCCGGTTCGCTCGAGCGCGAGCTGGTCGGCTATCCGGTCGCGCAGGAGGCTGCGATCCTCGGCAATGCCGTGCTGCCGGGCTGGGCCAAGCTGGCCATGGTCGTGCGCGGCGGCGAGATCCTGATGGCGGACGCGTTCGGCGCGCTCGTGCCCGGCGACTATGCCTACCTGCTCGCGCCGCCCGGCCGCGTCTATCGTCTGGACTGGCTGTTCGCGCCGCCGGACGAGGCCCGCGAAGCCGAGCGCGAGCTGTTCGGCGAGTTCAGTTTTGCGGCGAAGGTGCGGCTCGGCGACATCGCCGCGTTCTATGCCTTGCCGATCCGCGCGCGCGACGCGTCGTTGACGCTCGGCGAACATTTCGCGCGCCACTACGAACATACGGTCGAGATCGGCGACCGCGTGCGGCTCGGGCCGGTTACGCTCATCGCCCGCGAGCTCGATGAGGACCGTGTTGCCAAGGTCGGACTGAAGATCCAGGGCGTGCGCGGTGCACTGGCCCGGCGCGCAAGCTGGCGCAATTCGCGCGCGGCGGCCTGGCTGGCCCGGCGGCTGTTTCGGGACTGACGCGTTCCGGCGCGAGACGCCGCGCACGGATTGCATGTCCGCGCTCAGGTTCCATGGGCACCTCACGCCCTCTCAATTACTATGGCTGGCGCTTTTCAGACTTCTCCGATGGGTGACCTCCCGATCAACCTGACTGTGCAGACGCCTGCCGGAAGAGGCAACTATCCGGGCGGCGGTCTGCGCGCGGTCGCCGAGACGGCGGCGGAGCTGGCTGCCGCGGGGGTCGCCTGCGTCGTCGGCGTGGTCGTCGAGACCAACGGCTCGACCTACCGCAAGCGCGGCGCACTGATCCTGATGGATGCCACCGGCCTGCGCGCAGGCGCCTTGTCGGGCGGCTGCCTGGAAAGCGAAGTCGAGCAACACGCACTCGGCGTGCTCGCCAGCGGCCGCGCGGCGATGGCGCGGTTCGACACGCGCGGCGAAGAGGATCGCCTGTTCGGCACCGGCGTCGGTTGCAGCGGCGAGATGAACGTGTTGCTGATGCCGCTGCATGCGGAAGAGGCGCCGCTGCGCGACGCGCTCGTCGATGCCTGTGCGCGCAGCGCTTGGCTCAAGCTGGTGCTGGCCACGTCCAGCGAGCGGCTGGGTTGCGGCGAAGCGCGGGTCGGCTCGCATGTCTATCGGTTCGATGCGGCCGGGCGCATTGTTCCGACCATGCAGAGTTTCGTCGAGCGCGTCGCCATCGCGCTGACGCCGCCGCCTCGCGTGTTGCTGCTGGGTGCCGGCCCCGAGACCCGTCCGCTGAGTTCTCTCGCGCGCATGCTTGGCTGGTATGTCGAAGTCGTCGAGCACCGCGCGCGCTGGAGCGCACACGCCGACTGCGCCGGCGTCGACCAGCGCCACAGCAGCGGCCCCGACGTGCTGACGGAATTGCTCGGCACGCGCCATTTCGACGCCGTGCTGGTGATGAACCACAACTACGAACTGGACGCGCGCTGCCTGCGCCATCTCGCCGAAAGCAGCGCAGGCTACGTCGGCCTGCTCGGTCCGCCGGCGCGGCGCGATGCGCTGCTGACCGAGATCGGCGACATCGCGGCGACCCAGCTCGAGCCGCGGCTGTATGCGCCGGTCGGCCTGCGTCTCGGCGGCGAGGGACCCGAAGCGATCGCGCTTTCCATCGTCGCCCAGCTGCAGCACTACCTGACGCACGATGCGCAGCACGATTGACGGTGCCGCGTTGCCCGGTCGCCTCGTCCGTTCGTAGATGCCTGTATCTCTCGAAGCAATGATTCCTGCACACGGCGCGATCGTGCTCGCGGCGGGCGCATCGACGCGGCTCGGCCGCGCCAAGCAGCTGGTGGAGATCGACGGCGAACCGGCCTTGCGCCGCGCGACGCGGTGCGCGTTGGCAACCGATCCGCTCGATTGCGTCGTCGTGCTCGGTCACGATGCCGAGCACATCGAGCCTGCGCTCGACGGCCTGTCCGTGCGTTTGCTGCGCATCGGCGATTTCGGCACCGGCATGGCTGCATCGCTGCGCGCCGGCGTCGCGGCGCTGCGACCCGATTGCGCCGGCGCGCTGATCGTGCTGACCGACCAGCCTGCGCTGACCGCGGATCATCTGCGCGCGTTATGCACCGCGTGGCGTGCCGATCCGCACCGTGCAACGGCCAGCGCTTACGAAGGCGTGCTCGGCGTGCCCGCGTTGTTGCCGCGCGCGTGGTTTGCCCATATCGGCGCGTTGCGCGGGGATGTCGGCGCGCGCGCGTTGTTGCGCCAGCGGTACGCGGACGTAATCGCCGTCGCGGCGCCCGAGCTCGCGCGCGATCTCGACACGCCGGAAGATGTTCGGGATATGTGAACGCGCTGGTGCATTTAACTGCGCAGTAGTAGCCTTTCGAGCCAGCCAGCTCGGGAGACGAAACATGAAACTCGTCGTCAACGGCCAGCCACACGATGTCGATGCGCCGGCCGATATGCCTCTGCTCTGGGTCCTGCGCGACCTGGTCGGATTGACCGGCACCAAATTCGGATGCGGCATGGCGCAATGCGGTGCCTGCACCGTGCACGTGGACGGCCAGCCGGTACGTTCCTGCGTGACACCGGCGTCCGCGGTCGCGGACAAGAAGATCACCACCATCGAAGGCTTGTCCAAGGACGGCACGCACCCGGTGCAGCGCGCCTGGGAAGAGGTCGATGTCGTGCAGTGCGGGTACTGCCAGTCGGGTCAGATCATGACCGCGGTCGCGCTGATCCGGCAGAAGCCTGATCCGACCGATGCGGATATCGATGCCGCGATGGCCGGGAATCTTTGCCGGTGCGGGACGTATCAGCGGATTCGTACGGCGGTGCATCGGGCGGCGGAGATCAGCAAGGAAGGAGGCGGCCATGTGGCGTGATCTGGTGACTTCTGCCGATATCGATTTGGTGGGCGGAACGCCATCCCCACCCAACGCTCCCCTTGAAGGGGAGGGCTTAAGCAGGTCGCTTGAAGTGGTGGGCTTGAAGAGGCGCGCTTTTCTGAAGACGACTGCGCTTGCTTCGGGCGCTCTCGTCATCGCGTGCTTCCTGCCGGTTGCGTTGCGGCGGGCGATGGCCGAGGCGGCGCCGGCGGCGGCTCCAAAGCCGGTTTCGCCGAATGCGTTCGTGCACATTGCGCCCGACAACACGGTCACCGTGCTGCTCAAGCATTCCGAGATGGGGCAGGGCGTGTGGACGTCGATACCGATGGTGATCGCCGAGGAGCTCGGCTGCGACTGGAGCAAGGTGCGCGTCGAGCACGCGCCGGCCGCACCCGAGTACGCGCATACGACATTCGGCATGCAGATGACCGGCGGCTCGACCAGCACCTGGGAATCGTTCGACCAGCTGCGCACGGCCGGTGCGATGGCGCGCGAGATGCTGATCGCTGCCGGTGCGGCGAAGCTCGGCGTCCAGCCCGGCGATTGCCGCGTGGAAAACGGTTACGTGGTCAGCGGCCAGCGCAAGCTCAGCTACGGCGAGCTCGCCGTAGCCGCGGCGAAGCTGTCCGCGCCGGCGAGCGTGAAGCTCAAGGATCCCAAAGACTGGACGCTGATCGGCAAACCGACACGGCGGCTCGACAGCAGGGCGAAGATCACCGGCAAGGCCGAGTTCGGCATCGACGTGAAGCGGCCGGACATGGCCGTCGCGCTGGTCGCGCGTTCGCCGGTGTTCGGCGGCAAGGTCAAGCATGTCGATGCGACGAAGGCGAAGGCGATCGCCGGGGTCATCGATGTCGTCGAAGTGCCGAGCGGCGTGGCCGTGCTCGCCAAGCACTTCTGGGCGGCCAAGCAGGGTCGCGACGCACTCGTCGTCGAATGGGACGAGGGCGCAGGTGCGGCGCTGTCGACCGCCGCGATGCGCGACGAATACCGCAAGCTGGCGGCGACGCCGGGCATGAACGCGAAATCTGCGGGCGATGTGGATGCTGCGCTCAAGGGCGCGCCGGCGGCAATCGAAGCCGAGTACGAAGTGCCATTCCTCGCGCACGCGCCGATGGAACCGCTGAACTGCACGGTTGCGATCGGCAAGGACGGCTGCGATATCTGGACCGGCACGCAATTCCAGACCGTCGACCAGATGACGACCGCGAAGATCCTCGGCATCAAGCCGGAGCAGGTGCGCATCCATACGACGTTCCTCGGCGGCGGCTTCGGACGGCGCGCGAATCCGACTTCGGACTTCATCAGCGAAGCGGTGCAGGTCGCGAAGGCGTCGAAGCGCACCGTGAAAGTCGTATGGACGCGCGAGGACGACATCCGCGGCGGTTATTACCGCCCGATGTGGTTGTCGCGTTTCCGCGCGGTGCTCGGCGAGCACGGCAAGCCGGTCGCGTGGTCGCATACGATCGTCGGCCAGTCGATCGTCGCCGGCACGCCTTTCGCAGCGGCGATGATCAAGGACGGCATCGACGGCACTTCGGTCGAAGGCGCCGCGGATTCGCCGTATCTGGCGGACGTTGCCGCGTATCGCGTCGATCTGCATTCGCCGACCAGTCCGGTCACCGTGCTGTGGTGGCGTTCGGTCGGTCATTCGCACACGGGCTTTGCGGTCGAGAGTTTCGTCGATGAGCTCGCGCACGCGGCGAAGCAGGATCCGCTCGAATACCGGCGTGCGCTGCTGCCTGCGGATTCGCGCGAATTGAAGGCGCTGAATCTCGCGGCGGAGAAGTTCGGCTGGGGCAAGCCGCTGCCGCAAGGCCACGCCGCCGGACTCGCGGTGCACCAGTCGTTCGGCAGCTACGTCGCGCAGATTGCCGAGGTCTCGGTCGAGGACAACCGGGTGCGTGTGCATCGCGTCGTCTGCGCGATCGATTGCGGGACGGTCGTCAATCCGATGACAGTCGAGGCACAGATGCAGTCGGGCATCGTGTTCGGGCTCTCGGCCGTGCTGCACGGCGAAGTGACGCTCAAGAACGGGCGCGCCGAACAGAGCAATTTCCACGACTATCCGGCGCTGCGCATTCCCGAGATGCCGAAGATCGAAGTGCACACAGTGGCGAGCACGGACAAGATGGGCGGCTGCGGCGAACCCGGCACGCCGCCGATTGCGCCTGCGGTCGCCAACGCGGTGTTCGCGCTGACCGGCAAGCGCCTGCGCCAGTTGCCGCTGCGGCTTGCGTGACGAGGAGATCGACGCTCATGACCTGTTCCGCTTCGATCCGCAGTGCAGTGTTCGTCGCGCTTGTTGCCGTTGCCGGCGCGGTTCCTCCGGTTCAGGCTGCTGGCGACAGCGCGGCCGATTTCGCGGTAATCCAGAAAGTGCTGCAGCATCCGCGCTGCCAGAACTGCCACATTCCCGGCGATGCGCCGCTGCAATTCGACGAAGGCCGCACGCATGCGCAGTTCGTGCAGCGCGGCGCAGACGGCAAGGGCGCAGCCGGCCTCGCCTGCAGCACCTGTCACGGCAGCAAGAATCTGCCTGCGAGTTACGGTGCGCATGTGCCACCCGGCGCACCGAACTGGCATCTGCCACCAGCGGACAAGAAGATGGTTTTCATCGGTCTCGGCGCGCACGATCTGTGCACGCGGCTCAAGGACACGCGTGAGAACAACGGCAAGGATCTCGCTGCGCTGGTCGAGCATGTCGATCACGACGCGCTGGTATTGTGGGGATGGGATCCCGGCAACGGGCGCGCGCCGGTGTCGGTGCCGCATGCGGAGTTCGTGGCGGCATTCAAGCGGTGGACGGACGCTGGGGCGCCTTGCCCGGCGTCGTAGTTTGTCCTCTCCACTTCGTCGTCCCGGCGAAGGCCGGGACCCAGCGACTTTTTTCCCGTCGCTCAATGGAATCGAAGGCACTGTGTCCCGGCTTTCGCCGGGACGGCGGAGAGTGGGCGCACGGCAGGGCTAGGCGTCAGCGACGCACGCCCTCCTGATCCCAGACAGCGCCGAGCGGATCAAGCTCGACCGTCCTGCGTACCGCCGCACGCACGCCAAACCCGCACACCGCAAGCGGACTGTCCTGCGTCGCATCCAGCGCAAACGCGTTCTCGATATCGATCTCGTTGATCGCCGCCGTGACGTACGCGCCGAGCCCCAGCTCCGTCGCGGCGAGATATAGGTTCTGCGAGACGTGGCCGGCTTCGAGCACGATCGCGCGGTACGCCTTGGGATGATTGCGGTATTTCCAGAAGGTGCGGCGGAAGCGTGCGACCAGCGCAATATGTACCGGCGCGTCGGCGAAGAAGTCCTGCTTGGCGACGAAGCGCATCGCACAGGCCTCGGCTTCGGCGGAGGCCAGCGTCTGCAATGGTTCCAGCGCGTGCTCGACCGCGTGATAATGATAGAGACCCGCGTCCAACCGCTCGACGCGACGCACCAGCAGGTACGCATCCAGCGGATGCAGGCTGCCGCCGGACGGATTGGACTTCTTGAGCGCGACCGCGCCGGGGGCAAGCTCGGTCGCGGCGTGGCTGGCGAAAACGCGCTTCAGAACGTCGCCGAACACGGCGAATCCGAGCGGTGCCTGCGTGTCGAAATTGCGGCAGGTCGCGCGGCGGCGGAACAGCGCGTCGAGCGCGGAGCTGGCGGACGCGTGCAGGCTGATGCGCTGCTCGGCGGCAACGCGCTCGACCACATGCGGCGGCGGCGACCCGTATTCGCGGATCAGATCGCCTATCTCGCGATGCGGCGTGATGCGCACGTCGTCGCCGACACCCGCATCGCTCCAGCGGCTGAATGCGTGCGCGACCGCGGACAGTGGCCGCCAATAGCATGCGCGCACGTTCTCGTCACGCGCTCGCGTGGCGGCATGCTCGGGCGCGTCGCCGACCAGCAGGCCTTTGGCGAGCAGGCGGTCGAGCACCGCAGGCGCCGTGTCGCGCGCGAGTTGTGCGAACGGGTGCCACGGCGTCTCGCCGATGCGGCCGAGCGCCGCGAGCTCGTCGGCGTCGATCTCGATTTCCGCGTCGAGATGCGGGGCCAGAGCGATCCAGCGGCAGCTCGCCTTCAATGCCTGCGCACCGCCGAACAGGCCGGCGAGATCGAGCTCCAGGCGTTCGCGCGGTTCGATTACGAGAATCGCGCAGCGGCGAATCAGCAAGGTGTCAGGCATCCGGTTTCCACAAGTCCCGATTGGTGGCGTCACTCGTGATCTGTACACTCGACGGCCGCAGCTGTCGTGTGCCGGTCCTGCGCGTTTGTTGGCCGCGCCGGCGCATCGATGCAGGCTGCTCAACGTGAGAGGGGATCATGACCAAAGGCATCGCGACATCCGAACAGATCGACAAGGTGCTGGACCGGCTCAGCTCGGATCCGGCATTCCGCGAGAAAATGCTCGGAGACCCGGTCGCGGCGCTCGCCGAACACGGTGTCGAGCTCGATCCGGCAGCCGTGCCGGCCGTGCGCCGTCTGCCCAGCGCACAGGAAGTCGCCCGCCAACGCGAATCGATCAAGTCCAAGGTCGAAGGCCGGGTTGGACTAGCGATTTTCTTCGTGACCTGAGCGTACCTCGAGCTGGCGCGCCCGCCGCAACAACGGCGGGTCGCCTTCGGCCGGCGCCCAGGCCGTGGTGAACCCGGCGAGGCGCTTGCGCGCATCGTCGGTGTTGCCTGCCTTCAGCTCGAGCTCGGCCGCGTCGACGATGGCCGCATCGCTGTCGAGCAGATTCGGCACCTGGCCGCTGAATTCGGCGAGGAACTCGGCCGTCGCATTGCCGCGATGGCGCGCCAGCCAGTCGGCGGTCGCGAGTGCCTGCGCATCGTTGCCGGCGGCGCGATAGGCGCGCAGAAGCGCAACGCGCGTCTGGAAGTACGCGCGATCCGACAGCAATCCTTCTAGACAGCTCACCGCCTTTGCCGCATCGCGCTCGATGCCGGATTCGCAGGCGGCGATCCGATACGGTTGCTCCAGGCTGAAGTAACCGCCCGTCTCCGCCTTCGCTTGCAACGCGCCGAGGATGCGCTCGGCCAGCGCGTGATCGCCGTGGCGCAGGGCGAGCATCGCGGCCAGGCTCAGATGCGTGTAAGGGCTCAGATCGTAGGTGTCGCTCGACGCTTCGACACGCCGCAGCTCCTCTCCGACATAGTCCTTGAGCGCGGCCGGTGCGGCGGCATCGCCGGCGGCGAACGCGAGGGACAACGCGGCGAGCCGCGCGCGCTGGCGCGAGGTTTCCAGCTTCGCGCGATCGGCCGTCTGCGCCGCGGCGTCGGCTGCTGCGCGCGCGACGCTCAGTCTGCCGCGACCGGCCTCGACCGCCGCGCTGCGCAACTGCTTCTCGACTTCGAAGAACGCAAACGCATGCGTGTCCTCTTTGGCCAGCGCCTGGCGAGCGCCGGCATCGTCGCGCGTCGCGATGAAGCGGTTGATCGGATCGAGATAGAGCTGCGGCGAACCGACCTCGCGTGCCTTCGCATAACTCGTGGCCGCATCGGCGAACTGTTCGCGTGCAATCTGCGTGTCGCCAAGGAACAGCCAGGAAGCTCCGCGGCGCGGATGCTGGCTCGCGGTCACCGTGCTGAAATAGCGCGCAGCCTGCGTCAGGTCGTTGTCGTACCACCAGTAAACGAGCGCGAGGTTCTGCGCGCCGGCCGCGTCGTCCGGATGCAGGCGGGTGAACAGCGACCACTTCTCGCGCATCGTCGCCGGCGTATCGAACCACGCGGCATTCGCTTCTGCGAGCAGGCGTTCGCGTGCGGACAAGCGCTTGACGTCGCGCATCGCGAGGACGATGTCGGCGTGGCCCTTGCCCTTCTGGCCGGTCGACAGATAGATGCCGCCGCGCGCGAGATGCGCCAGCGCGAAATCCGGATCGAGCTCGATCGCCTGGCCGAACAGCGACATCGCCTCGCCGCCCTTGCCGTCGACAAGGGCCTGCTGACCGACCGAGAACGCCTTCAGCGCGTCGAGATTCTTGGTCGTCACCTCGGCAAGCGGCGCGCTGGTTTCGCCGATGCTGGCCAGCGACTCGCCGAGCCGCTCGCGCATCTTGCGCAACAGCTCATCCATGCTCGGCAGCACGGAATCCTCGCCGCTGCCGTCGACCGAATCGCTGTAGACCGACGTCTGCGTGGTCGGATCGATAACTTCGGCGGTCAGCCGCACGCGTCCGCCGATCTCGGCGACGGTCGGCAGCACCAGCGCCCGTGCTCCTTCGCGCAATGCGATTTCGGAGCCGACTCCGCGATCGATCCTGGTTGCCGCCTCGCGTTCCATGCGCTTCAACGTGCCGCGCACCTGCAGGTCGGGGACGACGTTGACGTAGCGCGACTGCTCGAGGCCGACGCGGAACGCGGTCTGCAGCGAGTTGTCGAACACCGCCTCGCCGGTCAGGTTCTTGAGATCGCCGACGACGACCCAGTCGCGGTTGGCGAACGCGATCGCGGGCGCCGGACGAGTCAGATAGAAGATTGGCAACGCGACCAGCAGCAGCAGCGCGATGCTTTCGATGCCGACCGCGAGCGGCCGCCGCCAGATAGGGGTTTCGCGATGCGCCTTGCTGCTCCACGGCGGCGGCTTCAGCGGCGCGATGCCGCGCTCGCCGACTTCGAAGACGGGCACCGGGTCCGGCAGGCCCTTGAAACGGTAGCGGCCGTGCGTGCGCCAGTGCACGTCCTCGAGTTTCTCGCCTAGCTCGCCCTGCGCGCGGCGCGCGATCTCGTAGGCGACGCCGGACAACAGGATCTGCCCCGGCAGCGCGAGCTGCATCAGGCGCGCGGCGACCGGTTTGACCAGGCCTTCGACTTCGGTGAGTTTCGCGCCGCGTTGCACATCGCCGGGCGCGTTGTCCCACATCACGACATCGCCGACGTGAATACCGAAACGCGCGGCGATGTTGGCTTTCTCCTGCGTGTTCAGCGCAGCAAGATCGCGCTGATAGGCCAGCGCGAACGCGACGGCCTGGATCGGCCGCTCGAACATCAGCAGGAAGCCGTCGGTCTTGTCGATCTCCTGGGCGCCGTGCTGGAGCATCAGCGCGCGCGCAAACCGGTCGTGTTTGCGGATCAGCTCCGCGGCCTTCTGATCACCGAGCCGCTCGACCAGCGCGGTCGAGTCGGCCAGATCGCAGAGCACAAGCGTGCGCAGCACCGATACCGCGCTGTTCGCCTGCGCCTCGATTCCGGAAGGAACGGCTGCGGTCACGCTGACAAGAAGTCCCCTGAACTCACCCGGGCGCGATTTTGCGCTGTGCGCGCCGCGCTTGCCAGCGCCGCGGTGCCGGTCGAGCCGGACGGTGGACGCTAACCGGCTTTCCAGACCTTGTTGAGCGGATCGAATTCGACCTCGCGGCGCTCGGCCGCTCGGATGCCGAACCCGCAGACCGCCAGTGGGCCTTCTTCTAGCGGATCGAGGCCGAACGCCTGCTCGATGTCGACTTCGTTGACCGCCGCCGTGATGAAGGCGGCGAGGCCGAGCTCGGTGGCGGCCAGGTACAGCGTTTGCGACAGGTGCCCGACGTCGAGCACAAGTGCGCGATAAGCCTTTGTGTGATTTCTATATTTCCAGAAGTTTCTACGGAAACGGCCTACCGGGACGACGAATACCTGCGCGTCGGCCAGGTAGCCCTGCGCGGCGACGAAGCGGCGCGCCAGCGCGGCGGCGTCGGTGGCGTTCATCCGGCGAATGGGCTCGAGTGCGTGATCGACCGGGTGGTAGTGATAAAGGCCGGGCTCGATGCCTTCGACGCGCTGGACCAGCAGGTAGGCTTCGGTCGCATGCAGGCCGCCCGCGGAGGGAACGCCTTTTTTCAGCAGCTGCACGCCGGGGGCGTAGTCGTGGACTGCGCGCGCGCCGAAAGTTCGGTAGAGCGTTGCCGAGAATTGCGGCAGCGTGAGCGCACGGGTACCGTCGTAATTGCGGCATGTCACGCGCCGATCGAGCAGTGCGTCGAGCGCGCTCGGCGCGGCTGCGGGCAGGCGCAGGCGCTGGTCGCTTTCGACGCGTTCGCGTACGGCCGGCGGCGCCGGACCGATGCGGTCCAGCAACGTGCCCCTGGTGGTTTCGGCGAACAGCTCCTCGTTGGCTTCGGTATCGACGCCGTGCCAGCGCGACGTGTAGTGCGCGACGGCCGCGGCGGAACGCCAGTGGCTGTCACGCACCTGCCGGTCGCGTGCGTCTGCCGCGGTCCCCTCGGCGATCAGCAGTTCCTTGTCGAGCAGCGCATCGAGTATGTCGCGCGGGTGGGCCCCCATCAGCGTGTCGAAAGCGGTCCAGCTCGACGGCGACAACTCGCCGAGCACGGCGACTTCGGGCGCGGTCAATGCGATCTCATCGTCGCGATGCGGCGCCAGCGCCATCCATTCGAGGGCGTTGCGCAGCCCGCTGCCACCAGCGCCAAGCAGGCCCAGATCGAACACCAGGCGTTCCTGCGGCTCGATCATCAAAACCGCGCAGCGTCGCGCGCGCATGTCTGTTTCCATTGGAATGTCCGCGTAAATGCCGTTGCCGTCGTTATCCGGCAGCGGCTACACTTTGCGGCGCCGTCAGGTCTTTGCCAATCCCTGACGCGGCCGCCGCAGGTCGTGGCGCTGCGGACTTATCGCGTTGAAACGATGCATGGATAGCCTTGTTTCGGCGTTCTGCGAGGGGGATCACGCATGACCGATGTACTGCTGCCGAAGCAATACGCGCTTATCCTGCTGCGCAAGCTGGCCGATGACGAAGACTATCGGCATCGCTACGAGCACAATCCGGTGCGCGCATTGCGCGATATCGGAGTGCCGGAGGAACTGCTCCGCGACCTGCCGCCGGGCCACCAGGCACCAATCAAGCTGGCCGACAAGAAGACCTTCCAGGAAGCGCTGTACCAGCTGATCGACGAGGTTTCCAGCGTGTGCGTCTGTCACGCCCCGCCGCAGCTCAAGCTGTCCGTCGGTACGCCGCAGCCGCTTGGCCGCGATCCTAAGACTTCGTTTGGGACTTCTTGAGTCGCGCCTTCACGTAAGGCACCGCGTTCGCGTCCGGCCAGATCTTGCGGAATGTTTCCATGGATTGCTGCGCGGCGGTCTTGTCGCCGAGCGCCGTCGCGTATTCGGCGGCGTGCAGCTGCGCCAGGTCTGATTGCAGGACATTGAACGGCACGCGGTTGGGGTCGTACTCGGCATAGGCTCGGCCGCGATGGGCGGCGAGCCAGCGCGCCTCTTCGAGCGCGCCGTTGAAATCGCCGGCGGATTCGTACGCATCCATCAGCGCGACATGCGTCACGTACAACTCTGAGCCATTGAGCATCGGCTTGAGCAGATCGATCGCCTTGTCCGGCTTGCCTTCCGCACGCAGACGCTCGGCGTCCGCCACGGTGGCCATCTTCGACATCACCGGATAGTTGTCATCGTGCGGCCGCGCCGCCGCGATCGCCTCGCGCGCGAAGTCGATATTGCCGCGCCGCGCCGCGAGATATGCGGCGAACAGTGCGTCGAGTTGCGCATCGGCGCGGCTCTCTCCGCTTACTGTGCCGAGCCAGGCCACGGTCGGGCGCAACGTTTCGCGCAGCGCCTTCGCATCGATCGCGTCCGGATCGAGGGACAAGCGCATCGAGGTCTCGACCAGCGCGAACCGGCGCTGCACGTCGGGGCTGACTTTGGCCGATTCCGTCCTGGCCTCGTCGACGCTCTTCCATGTTTCCGCCCAGTTACCGGTATCCGCGGTCAGCAGGATGCGACGGAACACCGTGTCGACATCGCGGGAGGGAACGCCGGACAACTTTGCCTGGGCCATCGTTGCCATCGCGCTGTCGAAACGCCTGCGCGCCGCATCCGCGAATACGTAGTCGACATGCCATTCCATGCCACTCTTGCGCGCCTGCGCGAATTCCTCGTTGGCTTCGTCGAAACGCTCGTTCGCCACGTACAAGGTGCCGAGCAGCATCAGGCTCTTCGGCGCGTACGGGTTGCGCGGAGATGCAGCTTTCTTCGCCGACTCGATCACGTCGTCGTCGTACCGATTGGCGAATTGCCAGGAGAAATACGAATACAGGCCGTGCGCGGCGAACAGATCCGGATACAGGGTCGACAACAGCTTCCATTTTTCGAGCGCCGACTTGTTCGAACCCTGAAGACTCGCCTGCCAAGCTTCGACGAACAGTGCGTCCCGGGGCGAAAGCCGGTCGCGCGAATGACTCGCGGCATCGAGCTCGGCAAAAGCCTGTTTCTTGTCGTCCGAATAGACCAGGACGCGCGCCAATCCGATGTGCGCCAGGGCGAAGTCGGGATCGAGCTTCAGCGCCTGCCGATACAAGGCGACGGAATCGGCAATCTTCTCGCCGAGATATGCGCGCTCCGCGAGCGAATACGCGCGCAGCGCATCGAGATTCTTGGTGGCAACCTTGTCCAGCGGCTGCGATTCGTTCGACACGGTCGCCAACGCTTCGCCGAGGCGAACGCGAAGGTTCTGGGTGACCTTGTCCAGCGACGGCAGAACGGAACCTTCGCCGGAGCCGTCGGCGGATTCGGAATAGACCGTGGTTTGCGTATGCGGATCGATGACTTCGGCCGTCACGCGCACACGTCCGCCGATCTCGGCAACGCTCGGCAGGATCAAGGCGCGAGCGCCATCGCGGATCGCGACTTCGGAACCGATCGCACGATCGATTTTGGTCTGATCGGGATTGCGCTGCATCAGCCGGACTGTTTCCCGCGTCTTCAGATCGGACAGCACGTTGACGTGCCGCGACTGCTCCAGACCGATACGAAACGCAGTCTCCAGCGAATCGTCGAAGCTGGTTTCGCCGGTGAGGTTCTTCAGATCGCCGACGACGACCCAGTCGCGCTTGGCGAACGCGATCGCGGGCTCCGGGCGGAACAGATACCAGGCCGGAATCACGACCAGCGCCAGCGCCATCAGGATCTCGATGGCCATCGTTGCCGGTCGCCGCCAGAACGGTACTTCGCGATGCGCCTTGCCCGACCACGGCGGTGCCTTGAGCGGCGCGAGATCCTGCTCGCCGACTTCGAACACAGCGATCGGATCGGGCAGGCCCTTGAAACGATAGCGGCCATGCGTGCGCCACAGCGCGGTCGCAACCTGGTCGCCGAGTTCGCCCTGCGCGCGATGCGCCAGCTGGAACGCGACGCCGGACAAAAGAATCTGACCGGGCAGTGCCAGCGTCATCAGACGCGACGTGATCGGTTTGACCAGCCCCTCGACTTCGACCGGTTTGGCGCCCTTGGCGACATCGTCCGGCGTGTTGTCCCAGGCGACGACGTCGCCGACGTGGATGCCGACGCGCGCGAGAAGACGCACGCCGTCGCCGGTGTCGTCGAGCTGCCGCAGGCCGCGCTGGTACGCGAGTGCGAATGCGACGGCCTGGATCGGCCGCTCGAACATCATCAGGAAGCCGTCGGTCTTGTCGATCTCCTGGCCGCCGTACTGATGCACCAGCGAACGCGCGAGGCGATCGTGCTTGCGGAACAATTCGGCCGCGCGGCGGTCGCCGAGGCGTTCGACCAGCGCGGTCGAATCGGCGAGGTCGCACAGCGCCAGTGTGCGCAACAAGGGAACCGGCGACAGCGACCGCGGCGGAGCGGGCGGTTCGACGGTTTGCAGGACCGCGTTCACGCCGAATGTCCGCGGCGGGTGCGTTCACCACCGTGTAGAGGAACGCGACTTCCGGCGGGATTTTGCAATATGGGTGCGATGCGCATGCGCGATCAGACGGGAGCGGCAGTCGCTCCGGCCCCCTCGATCACGCGATAGCCATCGCCACCGATGCCTTTCGCTTCATACAGCGCGCAATCGGCATCGCTGTACCACACCGCCCAGTCCGAAGCGGCCGTGCACAAACTGCCGCCGACGCTGACCGCGACGGAAAGTGCCTCGTCTCCGGCTCCGGGAAAACGCAAGGCGCGCACCGCGCTGACGATCTGCGTTGCACGCGCACGCAGCTCCTCGAGACCGGTTATCTGCATCAGCAGCGCAAACTCGTCGCCGCCCAGACGGCACGGCAGGTCGCAGGGCGAGGCCGCGTTCTGTACTTCTTCGGCGATCGCGCGCAGCACCTGGTCGCCGACCAGGTGTCCGCAGTGATCGTTGATCTGCTTGAAGCGGTCGAGATCGACCAGCAGCAGGCCGAGCACCGTGCCCGGAAGGCGCTGCTCGTCGAGGCATTCGAGGAACATGTACAGGCCGCGGCGGTTGCACAGGCCGGTCAGCTCATCGGTTCGCACCAGGCGCTGCGCGGTGGAGAGCTGCGTCTGCGTCTGGCGCAGCGAATCCAGCGTGACCATCAGATCTTCGTTGCGCCGTTTCAGGCTCTGGATCAGTTGTTGCTCGCTGGCGACGAGATACGAGAACGAGCGGCGCATGAACTGCGCGAGCAGGCGCGGTTCGCTGCCGATCAGCTCGTCGAAGGCCTGGTGTTCGACGACGACCAGCGCGCTCGGCGCGACGGCGACAGCATTGGCGACACGCGCGTGGTTGCCGATGAACAGCGCCAGCTCGCCGAAGAATTCGCGGGCGCCGATCAGCTTGTCCGGCATGCCGTCGCCGAATTCGAGCTGGATCTGGCCGT
>Ga0193717_1000549_pt1 | contig 24810 bp, 22 predicted proteins | sample U2c2metaG_FD_145900 | JGI IMG/M metagenome (GOLD analysis project Ga0193717, IMG submission 145900) | Soil microbial communities from a riparian zone of the East river system, Colorado, United States - U2c2 | ecosystem: Environmental > Terrestrial > Soil > Riparian zone | place: USA: East River...
AACGCGACCACCTTCGTGCGCTCGGTGATCAGCTCGTCGATGTTCGAGAGATCCAGACGGCCCTCGTCGTTCACCGAGAACCACTTGAGCGTGGCGCCGGTGCGTTGGCACAACTGCTGCCACGGCACCAGGTTCGCGTGGTGCTCCATCTCCGTGATGACGATCTCGTCGCCAGGGCCGACCACGAAGCGCTTGGCTTCGGGGCCCGCCGTCGCGGCGTTGCTCATCGCGTAGGCGACCAGGTTGATGCCCTCGGTGGCGTTCTTGGTGAACACCAGCTCCTCCGGCGAGGTGCCGACGAACTCCGCGGTACGCGCACGGGCGTACTCGTAGGCGTCGGTGGCCTCTTCGGCGAGCTGGTGCGCACCGCGGTGCACGGCCGCGTTGGACGTTTCGAGGAAACGCCGTTCCGCGTCGAGTACCTGGGTCGGCCGTTGCGAGGTCGCCCCGGAATCCAAGTACACCAAGGGTTTCCCGTCCCGGACGGTACGGGACAGGATGGGGAAGTCGGCCCGCAACGCGGCGACGTCCAACGGTGTCCCCAACGGGACAGAGTTAGCCGTGGTGGTGGTCATCGAGCCAACTCCTCTCGGTGTCGTTCTTGGCTTCTTCGGGTCGGTCAGACTGCGGCCGCTTGCGCGCCCGCGTACTTGACGTAGCCGTTCTCTTCGAGCTCATTGGCCAGTTCAACGCCACCGGACTCCACGATCTTCCCGCCGGCGAAGACGTGCACGAAGTCCGGCGTGATGTGCTTGAGGATCCGCGTGTAGTGCGTGATCAGCATGACGCCGACCTCGTTGGCCGCCTTGTACTGGTTCACGCCCTCGGACACGACGCGCAGGGCGTCGACGTCGAGGCCGGAGTCGGTCTCGTCGAGGATCGCGATCTTCGGCTTGAGGATCGACAGCTGCAGGATCTCGTGGCGCTTCTTCTCGCCACCGGAGAAGCCTTCGTTCACGCTGCGATCGGCGAACTCCGAGGAGATCTCGAGCTTGTTCATCTCTTCCTTGACCTCTTTGACCCAGGTGCGGAGCTTGGGAGCCTCGCCCCGGACCGCGGTGGCCGCGGTGCGCAGGAAGTTCGACATCGAGACGCCGGGGACCTCGACCGGGTACTGCATGGCCAGGAAGAGGCCGGCGCGGGCGCGCTCGTCGACGGTCATGTCGAGCACGTTCTCGCCGTCCAGCAGGATTTCACCGGAGGTCACCACGTACTTCGGGTGACCGGCGATCGCGTAGGACAGGGTGGACTTGCCGGAGCCGTTGGGGCCCATGATCGCGTGGGTCTCGCCCCCGCGGATCGTCAGGTTGACGCCCTTGAGGATCTCCTTGTCGCCTTCGTCGGTGATGACGGAGGCATGCAGGTCCTTGATTTCCAGAGTTGCCATGGTCTTCTTCGTTTCCTAAAGGTCAGTTCGGGCGCGGGGGTCAGGCGTTGACGGCTTCGAGCTCGGCTTCGATCGCCGTCTGCAGGCGCTCGCGCACCTCAGGGATGTCGATCTTGGCCAGGATCTCGTGGAAGAACCCACGGACCACCAAGCGTCGGGCCTGCTGCTCGTCGATCCCGCGTGACTGCAGGTAGAACAGCTGCTCGTCGTCGAACCGGCCGGTCGCGCTGGCGTGACCGGCGCCGGTGATCTCACCGGTCTCGATCTCCAGGTTCGGCACCGAATCGGCGCGCGCCCCCGTGGTCAGCACCAGGTTGCGGTTGACCTCGTAGGTCTCGGTGCCTTCGGCGGCGGCGCGGATCAGCACGTCGCCGATCCACACGCCGTGGGCGCCTTCACCTTGCAGCGCGCCCTTGTACATCACGTTCGACTTGCAGTTCGGCTCGGCGTGGTCCACGAAGAGCCGGTGCTCCTGGTGCTGCCCCGCGTCGGCGAAATACAGCCCGAGCATCTCGACGTCGCCGCCGGGACCCGCGAAGGTCGCCGTCGGGCTGACGCGGACGAGATCGCCGCCCAGGGTGACCACGATGTGCCGCAGCTGCGCGTCACGGCCGAGCTTGAGGTGCTGCTCAGAGACGTGGACGGCGTCGTCGGCCCAGTCCTGCACGCTGACGACGGTGAGCCGCGCGTTGTCCTCGATCACGAACTCGACGTTGTCCGCGTACGTGCCGGAGCCGACGTGGTCGAGCACGATCGCGGCTTCCGCGAACGGCTCGGCGCGCACCTGGATGTGGCCGTAGGCGAGGTTTCCCTCACCGGGGCCGGTGATCCGGATGACCGACGGCTTCGACGCGCGCGTCTCCTTCGGCACCGTCACCACGGTGGCGGCGGTGAACGAGGAGTAGGCCTGTGCCGCGATGCGGTCGCTGGGCTTTCCGCCCTTGCCGAGACGCTCGTCCTCACGGCCGACGGTCTCGACGCGGACCTCGGGGGCCACGTCGGCGTCGACCTTGACCTCGCCGGTGGCGACGGGACCCTCGTGGAGTCCGCGAAGCCGCTTCATCGGCGTGAAGCGCCAGTTCTCCTCGCGACCGCGCGGGACCTCGAAGGCCTCGACGTCGTAGGAAGCGAACCGCTCCGCGCGGGAGGCCGCCGGAACCAGCGTCCCACCGTCCTCCCGCGCAGCAGCAGCAACGTTGTTTTCGGTCAACGTCATCAGCCGACGGACCCTTCCATCTGAAGCTCGATCAGCCGGTTCAGCTCGAGCGCGTACTCCATGGGCAGCTCACGCGCGATGGGCTCGACGAACCCGCGCACGATCATCGCCATGGCCTCGGTCTCGCTCAGGCCGCGGGACATGAGGTAGAACAGCTGGTCACCGCTGACCTTCGAGACCGTGGCCTCGTGGCCCATCGACACCTCGTCGTTGCGGATGTCCACGTACGGATAGGTGTCCGAACGGGAGATCGTGTCGACGAGCAGCGCGTCACAGACGACGCTGGAGCGCGAGTGGTGCGCCCGCTTGGCGATCTTGACCAGGCCGCGGTACGAGGTGCGGCCACCGCCACGCGCCACCGACTTCGACACGATCGTCGAGGAGGTGTGCGGGGCGAGGTGCTCCATCTTGGCGCCGGCGTCCTGGTGCTGGCCCTCACCGGCGAAAGCGACCGAGAGGACTTCGCCCTTGGAGTGCTCGCCCATCAGGAAGACCGACGGGTACTTCATGGTCACCTTGGAGCCGATGTTGCCATCGATCCACTCCATGGTCGCGCCCTCTTCGCACTTGGCGCGCTTGGTGACCAGGTTGTACACGTTGTTCGACCAGTTCTGGATGGTCGTGTAGCGGCAGCGGCCGCCCTTCTTCACGATGATCTCCACGACCGCCGAGTGCAGCGAGTCGGACTGGTAGATCGGCGCGGTGCAGCCTTCGACGTAGTGCACGTAGGCGTCTTCGTCGACGATGATCAGGGTCCGCTCGAACTGGCCCATGTTCTCGGTGTTGATCCGGAAGTAGGCCTGCAGCGGGATGTCCACCTTGACGCCCTTGGGCACGTAGATGAACGAGCCGCCGGACCAGACCGCCGTGTTCAGCGCGGCGAACTTGTTGTCGCCGACCGGGATCACGGAGCCGAAGTACTCCTGGAAGATCTCCGGGTGCTCCTTCAGGGCGGTGTCGGTGTCCAGGAAGAGGACGCCCTGCGCCTCCAGGTCCTCGCGGATCTGGTGGTAGACGACCTCCGACTCGTACTGCGCGGCTACGCCGGCCACGAGGCGCTGCTTCTCCGCCTCGGGGATGCCGAGCTTGTCGTAGGTGTTCTTGATGTCCTCGGGCAGCTCTTCCCAGCTGGTGGCCTGCTTCTCCGTCGAGCGGACGAAGTACTTGATGTTGTCGAAGTCGATGCCGGACAGGTCGGCACCCCACGACGGCATCGGCTTGCGGTCGAAGAGCTTCAGGCCCTTCAGGCGCAGGTCCAGCATCCACTCCGGCTCGTTCTTCAACGTCGAGATGCCGCGAACGACATCGGCGTTGATGCCGCGCTTGGCGACCGAACCGGCAGCGTCACTGTCGGACCAGCCGAACTTGTACGTGCCGAGCCCGTCGAGCTCGGGGTGAGCGGTTTGCGTCATCAGGCATTCCTCGCAGATTCGCCGTCGGAAACAGGGGAAACCGGTGCCGGGGCACCGGGAATGTGCGTAGTACAGACACCGTCGCCGTGGGCGATGGTGGCCAGTCTTTGGACGTGCCGGCCGAGCAACCGCGAGAAGACCTCGGTCTCGGCCTCGCACAACTGGGGGAACTGCTCGGCCACGTGCGCGACCGGGCAGTGGTGCTGGCAGAGTTGCTCGCCGGCACCGGCCTGCTGGGTGGAGGCGGCGAACCCGTCCGCGCTGAGCGCCTGGGCCAGCACCTCCGCCTTCTTGCCCTCGGGAGCCTCGTCCACGAGTTGCCGGTACCGCTTCTCCACCTCGTGGACCCGGATCCGGGCGAACTCGGCGACCGCGTCCTCCCCGCCCGCCTTGGCGATGAACTGCAGCGCCGTGGCGGCCAGGTCGTCGTACGCCTGGTGGAAAGCGTGCCGGCCGGTGTCGGTCAGCACGAACACCTTCGCGGGACGGCCACGGCCTCGGGGGCCGTAGACCCGCTCCTCGCGGGACTCGACCAGGCCCGCTTCGAGCAGGTGGTCGAGGTGCCGGCGGACCGCTGCCGGGGTGAGCGCGAGCCGCTCGGCCAGCACCGCGGCGCTGGACGGGCCATTGGTCAGGATCGACCGTGCGACCCGGTCCCGGGTCGACTCGTCCCGCGCGACAGCGCTGCCTGAAGGCACACGGCTGTCCTGAGCGGGAGTTTTCACAACATCAGTGTCACCTAATTACCAAGGGCCTTCAAATAAGGCTGCCCTAACCGGTTCACGCCGCCCCGCCTGCCTCTAAGGGTGACCGTGAGGAGCGTCACGTCGACGGGTTTCCTAGACTGCGGGTGTGCCAGTCGCGGTGGAGATCGAGAACCTCGTCGTCCGGTACGGGGGGAAGGCCGCTGTCGACGGCCTCAGTCTCACCGTAACCGGCGGAACAGTGACGTCCGTGCTCGGCCCCAACGGCGCCGGCAAGACCACCACGGTGGAGACCTGCGAGGGCTTCAGGCGACCCGACACGGGACGGGTCCGGGTGCTCGGGCTGGACCCGATCGCCGACCACGACGAGCTGGTGCCGCGGATCGGCGTGATGCTGCAGGAAGGCGGCGCGTGGTCCGGCGTACGCGCCCTGGAGATGCTCCGGTACGTCGCCACCCTGCACGCGCATCCCCTGGAGCTGCCGGCCCTGGTCGAGCGGTTGGACCTCGGCACGTGCGGGCGCACGCCGTACCGGCGGCTGTCGGGTGGGCAGAAGCAGCGGCTGTCGCTCGCGCTGGCGATCGTGGGGCGGCCGGAGATCGCGTTCCTGGACGAGCCGACCACCGGGCTGGACCCGCACGGGCGCCGGGAGATCTGGCAGCTGATCCGGGATCTGCGCGACGACGGGGTGACCGTGGTGCTGACCACCCACGCGATGGACGAGGCCGAGCAACTGTCCGACCAGGTGCACGTGGTCGCCGCCGGGAAGGTGATCGCCTCCGGCAGTCCCGACGTACTGACCGAGCACGGGGCGAAATCGCTCGAGGACGTCTACCTGGCGTTGACCGCCCCGCCCGCCCGGGAGATCAGATGAGTACTACGTACGCCCCGCGCCCGGGTAGTGCGTCGCTGCCACGCAAGGTATTCGCGCATGCCCGGATGGAGTTCCGGTTGCTCCTGCGCAACGGGGAACAGCTCCTGCTCGCACTGGTGATCCCGCTGGGCCTACTGCTGTTGCTGGGCGGCACCGGGCTCGGGGACCGGCTCCCGATGGGCGACGGTCCGGCCGTGGATCTCGCAGTACCGCGGGTGCTCGCTCTTGCTGTCCTGTCCAGCTCCTTCACGTCGCTGGCGATCGCGACCGGCTTCGAACGCCGGTACGGGGTGATCAAGCGGCTGGGCGCTTCTCCCCTGTCCAGGACCGGGCTGCTCGCGGGCAAGATCGGCTCGGTGCTCGCGATCCAGTTGATCCAGCTGGCCGTGCTGATCGGTGCTGGGTTCGCGCTGGGCTGGAATCCGGTGGGCGGCGTCGATGCGGTCTTCGGGGTCATCCTGATGGTGCTGTGCGGGACCGCCGCCTTCGCCTCACTCGGGCTGCTGATGGCCGGAGTACTGCGGGCCGAGGCCACGCTGGCCGCCGCGAACCTGTTGTACCTGCTGTTGCTGGTGGGTGGCGCGGTGATGACTCCGGTGGAGGAATACCCCGCCGGGATGCAGGGCGTAGTACGGCTGCTGCCTAGTGCTGCGCTGGCTAACGGGCTGGCCAATTCGACGCTGGAGGGCGTGGTGCCGTGGGCTGCCGCGCTGTCGCTGGCGTTGTGGGCGGGAGTGCTCGGGTACCTCGTGTCCCGGACCTTCCGCTGGGACTGAGCAGGGACTTCTCTAGAGTGTGCCGGTGACCACGGAGACTTCCACCCTCGAGACCGAGCCCGTCACCGGTATCTGGCGATTGGTGCCCGAGCCGAGCCTGGACGTGGTCCGGCGCTGGGGCTGGGCGTCGGTGGTGGCGAACATCGGCATCGTGGTGACCGGTGGACTGGTCCGGCTGACCGGCTCCGGACTGGGGTGCCCGACCTGGCCGCAGTGCACCGATACGTCGTACGTGCCGCACAGCGCGCTGGGGATGCACGGCGCGATCGAGTTCGGCAACCGGATGCTGGGGTTCGTGGTCGCGGTGATCGCGATCGGCACCTGGCTGGTGGTGATGCGGTACCGGCCGCGGCGTACGGACCTGCGCAGGCTGGCGACCGCTGCGGCCCTCGGCATTCCCCTGCAGGCGGGGATCGGCGGGGTCAGCGTGCTGACCGGGCTGAACCCGTGGATCGTCTCCCTGCATTTCCTGGTCTCGCTGGTCATCATCACCCTGACCGTGGCGATGATGCGCCGGTCGCGGACGAGTCCTTATCCACACACTCCCCCGGTCGTTCGCGCGCTCGCGACGGCCTCGGTGGGGGCGGTCTGGGTGGCCGTTGTCCTCGGCACCACGGTGACCGGAGCCGGCCCGCACTCGGGTGATCCCGACACCGGGCGGAACGGCCTGGACGAGACGGTGATCAGCCAGTTGCACGCGGACTCGGTCTTCGCCCTGCTCGGCGTGACGATCGCGCTGGTGATCGCGACCCGGGTGACGGCGACCTCACGGACCCTGCGGAAGCTCGCGGCCTGGTTACTGGCGATGGAGTTGCTGCAGGGCGCGGTCGGGTTCACGCAGTACTTCACCGGGTTGCCTTGGCTGCTGGTGCTCATCCACATGTTCTTCGCAGCCGTACTGATCGCGCTGGTCACCGCCGTGTACGGCGAACGCGGTACGCCGTCGGCCTGAGACGTGGTGGACCCGGGACGTCCGACCGGGTGAGACGGCCGGACGCCCCGGGTTGCCCTGCTATTCCTAGTGCTTCACCTTGTAGATGGCTCCTGGACCGAAGATCGGCGACGAGACGTAGACATCGCCCCATCTGCTGATCGCCGCTCCACCCGGGTTGATGATCTTGCCCTTGGCAAGTTCCTTCTTGTACCCCGCCTTGTGGTGCTTGCCGGGGTACTGCAGGAACAGCGAACCCGCGGTGGGAGCAGAGTTGCTCACCTCCCACTTGAGCCAGCCGATCTTGGCGAGCTCGACGACACCGATGGTGCCCCGCGGACCGGCTGCCAGGTCGACGATCGACGTGTAGCCGTCGGCGTACCGCTGACAGTTGCCCTTGTTCGGCTTGTACGGGTCGCAGACCGCGTTGTACGAGCCTGGCTTGATCCGCCAGATCTGCGACGTACCGGGTGTGCCGGGGAAGCCCCGGAGCTCACCCACGTAGTAGTAACCGTCCGAGCCGACCGTCACCGAGGTGGCGACAGCCTCGGCGTTGAGTGGCGTGCCGGCCGGCGGGAACGCCGGTGGCGGCGGCAGCCCGGTCGGAACCTTGACCACCCGAGGCTTGAGCCGCGCGATCGTCTTGATGTGGCCGTTCGGCCAGACCCTGAGCAGATCATTGCCCGCCGCATCGGCCACCAGCACCGTGCCGTCCTTCAGTGCTGCGACGCCGAACGGATTGGAGTCCGTCGGGTTGTTCTCCAGATCGTACGGATCAGGATCCTTCTTCTGGTACGCGCCGATGTCGGCGACCACCTGCGGCGCCTTGCCCGGCCGCAGCTTGTAGAGCGTGGTGCTCCCCGGCGTAGGCGGCGCCGGCGGCTCTCCCGCAGCACCGGTCAGCGCATAGGTCGTTCCCCACACATTGGTGTCGATCGCCGGTGCGAAACCGCCCGGCACCTGGCCTAGCTTCCTGATCCGCTTGCCGTTGGCCCAGGCCTCGTACACCGACCCGTCACCCACGCTGTAGACGATCTTCTTGCCGTTCGCGGTGACCGCGACGCCGCGCGGACTGACCAGACCCTTCACGACCGGCTTCAAACTGCTGTGGTCGCCACCGGCATCGGCTTGCCCCGCCACCAGTACGGACCCGATCAGCGCAACCACCGAGATTGCGGCGAGACGTGCTGTTCTAACCCCCACTACGTTCCCCCTAGATTTCCCCGTCCTCCCCAGGATGGAGCGACTCCAAAGACCCTCCATGGCAACACCCGTTTCCCCTCAGGTCAACGCCTGGACTCCCCGCTGCCGACCGCCTACCGCCAGCAAACAGCCAACGCAGCAACGGTTCGCACCCAGACCCCTACACGCGGTACAGCCAAGCAGTACCCCCACCCCGATGCCCACAGCAACCACCACCACCGCAGTACCGGCGGACTCTGCCCTTAAGGGCAACAGGATGGGCTTGCCTGACCGCTGCTCAGTGCAGGACGGGGTCGATGGCCGCGGCGATGAAGAGGAGGGCGAGGTAGATGTTGGAGAAGTGGAAGAGCCGCATCGGCCGCAGGGCCGGGCCTTCCGCGCCGGTGTTCGCGCGGGCCAGGAGGGCGAAAGCTTCGCGGAGGAAGACCACGCCCAGCACCACAGCCGCCAAGGGATAGACGAACCCGGTCCCGGCAACCGGCCACAGCGCGAGCGACGTGATCACCATGACGATGCTGTAGGCCAGGATCTGGCGGGCCGTGGCGACCGGTGTGGCAACAACCGGGAGCATCGGGACGTCCACCGACGCGTAGTCCTCGCGGTAGCGCATCGCCAGCGCCCACGTGTGCGGCGGTGTCCAGAAGAACACCACGGCGAACAGCACGAACGGCGTCCAGGCCAGCTCGTTCGTCACCGCGGTCCAGCCGATCAGGGTCGGGAAGCACCCGGCGATCCCGCCCCAGACGATGTTCTGCACCGTCCGGCGCTTCAGCACCATCGTGTAGCCGAACACGTAGAACGCGTTCGCCGCGAGCGCCAGGATCGACGAGAGCCAGTTGACCAGCAGCCCCAGCTCGATCGTCGCCAGGATCCCCAGCACGACACCGAAGATGGTCGCCGAGCGCGGGCTGACCGCGTGCCGCGGCAACGGCCGGCGGCGGGTGCGGCGCATCTGCTCGTCGATGTCGCGGTCGAGCACGCAGTTGATCGTGTTCGCGCTGCCGGCGGCCAGGATCCCGCCGAGCAGGGTGGCGGCGACGACGCCCAGCCCGGGGACTCCCCCGGCGGCCAGGAACATCACCGGCACGGTGGTGATCAGCAGCAGCTCGATGATGCGCGGCTTGGTCAGTCCGACGTACGCCTTGATCACGTCGCGCACGGACGGACCGGTCACGGGGACCGGGTCTGTCGGCAGCGGCGCCGGGTACGACGTCGTCGCGGCTGAACGCGGGTCGACGGCCGTCACGAACACCTCGAACTCAGTGGGTTGACGCCGGTAGTCCGGCGCTGACGGTTCGACAGTCTACGACGGCCCGTAGGAGGGTCTTGCACACCCCCGCACCAGCGGTCCGGACGTGTCCGACGGCCAACCGTGTGGCCCTGGTAACGCGGCTGTCGGACAGCGGTAATCCGGGCATGGGATAAGAGGCATACGAACCCCGCTGAAGGGCACAGGTGTGACTTGGCAGACGTGGGCCCCGAACTGGGAACATTGACAGCCTGGACCCGGTTGCCGGAGGTATGCGGGGTGGACGGTGACCGGGCGAGTAGGCTCGCTCACGGTGACGCGCGGGGGCGCGATCGGCGTGGGCCAGCTGGTCCGGCCGGGCCCCTCGGAAGCCAGCCAGACGGAGTGTTCGCAGCCATCGAGAGGAGCGCCGCCGGCGTGACGGAGAAGACCAGCCCCAAGCTTGAATGGACCGAGCTCGACAAGCGTGCGGTCGACACCGTGCGGGTCCTGGCGATGGATGCGGTGGAGAAGGTCGGCAACGGCCACCCCGGTACGGCGATGAGCCTGGCTCCGGCTGCCTACCTCCTGTTCCAGAAGGTGATGCGGCAGAACCCGGCCGACGCGACCTGGCCCGGCCGCGACCGGTTCGTGCTGTCGGCTGGTCACTCCAGCCTGACCCTCTACATCCAGCTCTACCTGGCCGGGTACGGCCTCGAACTGGACGACCTCAAGGCGCTCCGCACCTGGGGCAGCCTGACCCCGGGCCACCCGGAGCACGGCCACACCAAGGGCGTCGAGACCACCACCGGCCCGCTCGGCCAGGGTGTCGGCAACGCGGTCGGGATGGCAATGGCCTCCCGCCGCGAGCGCGGCCTGTTCGACCCGGAGACGGCCAAGGGCGAGAGCCTGTTCGACCACCACATCTACGTGATCGCGTCGGACGGCGACCTGGAGGAAGGCGTCTCCTCGGAGACCTCCTCGCTCGCGGGTCACCAGAAGCTGGGCAACCTGACGCTGATCTACGACGACAACCGGATCTCCATCGAGGACGACACCAACATCGCCTTCTCCGAAGACGTGGCCGCCCGCTACGCGGCGTACGGGTGGGACGTCCGCGACGTCGACTGGACGAACGGCGGCACGGGGTACGAGGAAGACGTGCAGGCCCTGTACGACGCGATCGAGGCCGGCAACGCGGTCACCGACAAGCCGAGCTTCATCCGGCTGCGCACGATCATCGGCTGGCCCGCCCCGACCAAGCAGAACACCGGCAAGATCCACGGGTCCGCGATCGGCGCCGAGGAGGTGGCCGCCACCAAGAAGATCCTCGGCTTCGACCCCGAGCAGACCTTCGAGGTCGCCGCCGAGGTGCTCGAGCACACCCGCAAGGCCCTCGAGCGCGGCAAGCCCCTCGAGGCCGAGTGGACCGAGAAGTTCGAGGCCTGGAAGCAGGCCGCTCCCGAGCGGGCGGCGCTGTTCGCCCGGCTGGAGAAGCGCGAGCTGCCCGCGGGCTGGAAGGACGCGCTGCCGAGCTGGGACGCCGACGCCAAGGGTGTCGCTACCCGCGCCGCGTCCGGCGACGTGCTGACCAAGCTGGCGCCGGAGCTTCCCGAGCTCTGGGGCGGGTCGGCCGACCTGGCCGGCTCGAACAACACCACCCCCAAGGGTGAGCCGTCCTTCATCCCGGCCGAGCACGCCACCAAGGAGTTCCAGGGCAACGAGTACGGCCGGGTGCTGCACTTCGGTATCCGCGAGCACGGCATGGGCTCGATCCTGAACGGCATCGCCCTGCACGGCGGGACCCGCCCGTACGGCGGCACGTTCCTCGTGTTCAGCGACTACATGCGCCCGGCGGTCCGGCTGGCCGCACTGATGAAGCTGCCGGTCACCTACGTCTGGACGCACGACTCGATCGGCCTCGGCGAGGACGGCCCGACCCACCAGCCGGTGGAGCACCTGGCCGCGCTGCGGGCGATCCCGGGCCTCGACGTGGTCCGCCCGGGTGATGCCAACGAGACGGCAGCCGCGTGGGCCGCAGTACTGGAGCACAAGGATCGTCCGGCCGGGCTCATCCTGACCAGGCAGAACGTGCCGACCTTCCCGCGCGGAACCGACGGCTACGCGACGACCGAGAACGTGGCCAAGGGCGGCTACACGCTGCTCGACACCGACGGCGCTCCGGACGTTGTCCTGATCGGCACCGGGTCCGAGCTGCAACTCGCTGTCCAGGCCCGCGAGACGCTGGCCGCAGAGGGCATCAAGGCGCGGGTCGTGTCGATGGTGTCGCGCGAGTGGTTCGACGAGCAGGACGACGCCTACCGCAACGAGGTCATCCCGCCGGCGGTCCGGGCGCGGGTCTCGGTCGAGGCCGGGATCGCCCAGGGCTGGCGCGAGGTGGTCGGCGACGCCGGCCGCAGCGTGAGCCTGGAGCACTACGGCGCTTCGGCCGACTACCAGACGCTGTACACGGAGTTCGGCATCACCGCGGACGCCGTCGTACAGGCCGCTAAGGACAGCATCGCCACGGCCGCCGAGCTCGGTGGCTCCGGAGTCCCGGCAGGCCGGGGCGCGGCAGGGCCGGTAGGCCCCGCGGATGACGAGAGCGTCAGCGCCGACCCGGCTGCCGGCGCCACCAACCAGCGCGACTGACCCACCGACAACAGAACATCCCGGAGGCTTCGGACATGAACGATCGCTTGAAAGCACTCGCCGACGCCGGCGTTTCCCTCTGGCTCGACGACCTGTCCCGGCAGCGGCTCGCCAGCGGCAACCTGGAAGCGCTGATCCACGACAGCCAGATCAGCGGGGTCACCACCAACCCGACGATCTTCGCCAAGGCCATCTCCGACGCGGACGCGTACGCCGAGCAGGTGACCCGGCTGGCCGCCGAGGGCATCTCCACCGACGAGGCGATCCGGGTGATCACCACGGACGACGTGCGGAACGCCGCGGACCTGTTCAAGCCGGTGTACGACGACACCGAGGGCGTGGACGGCCGGGTCTCGATCGAGGTCGAGCCCACCCTGGCCCACAACACCGAGCGGACCATCAGCCAGGCCAGGGAACTCTGGGCGATCGTCGGCCGGGAGAACGTCTTCATCAAGATCCCGGCTACCAAGGAAGGCATCCCGGCGATCACCGCGGTGCTTGCCGAGGGCATCAGTGTGAACGTGACGCTGATCTTCTCGCTGGAGCGCTACAAGGCGGTCGCCGACGCATTCCTGTCCGGCCTGGAGAAGGCGCTCGACAACGGCCACGACGTGACGAAGCTGGCCAGTGTGGCTTCCTTCTTCGTCAGCCGGGTGGACACCGAGGTCGACAAGCGGCTCGACGCTATCGGCTCGGATCAGGCCAAGGCGCTGAAGGGCAAGGCCGCGATCGCCAACGCACGGCTCGCCTACGAGCTGTACGAGGAGATCTTCGACACCGACCGCTGGCGTGAGATCGAGACCGCCGGCGGCAAGCCGCAGCGGCCGCTCTGGGCCTCCACCGGCGTCAAGGACCCGGCGTACAAGGACACCATGTACGTCGAGGAGCTGGTCACCAGCAATGTGGTGAACACGATGCCGCAGGCAACCATCGACGCCTTCGCCGACCACGGCGAGGTCACCGGTGACACCGTCCGCGGCAGCTACGACGGGGCCCGCAAGGTGCTCGCCGACCTGGAGGCGCTCGGCATCTCCTACGACGAGGTCGTGCAGATCCTCGAGGACGAGGGTGTGAGCAAGTTCGAGGCCTCCTGGACCGAACTGCAGAACACCGTCACCTCGGCCCTGAAGGGTGCGGCGAAGTGACCGAGTCGCTCGCAGTCAAGGCGTACGGCGAGGGCTGGCAGGAGGTCGTCGATCGGCTGGTCAGCGAGAAGATCGCGTCCCGGATCGCGGCCAAGGACCCCACAACCTGGGGTCCGGAGGCCGAGTCCGAGTCGGCGATCCGGCTCAGCTGGGTCGACCTGTACGACAGCTCCCGGCCGCTGCTGGCCGAGATCGAGGCCCTGCAAGCGGATCTGCGGGCCGAGGGCCTGGACCGGATCGTGCTCTGCGGAATGGGCGGGTCGTCGCTCGCACCCGAGGTGATCACCAAGACGGCCGGCGTCGAGCTGGTAGTACTGGATTCGACCAACCCGAACGTGATCGCGCGGGCGCTGGCCGGTGACCTGCAGCGCACGGCCGTCGTGGTGTCCAGCAAGTCCGGCGGCACGGTCGAGACAGACAGCCAGCGCCGCGCCTTCGTTCACGCGTTCACCGAGGCCGGCATCGACGCGGCTTCCCGGATCATCGTCGTGACAGACCCGGGGTCGCCGTTTCAGAAGCTGTCCGAGGACGAGGGCTACCGCAAGACCTTCCTCGCGGACCCGCACGTCGGTGGCCGCTACAGCGCACTGACCGCCTTCGGCCTGGTGCCGTCTGCGCTCGCGGGTGCGGACGTCGCCGAACTGCTGGACCAGGCCGCCGAGGCAGCCCCGTTGCTGCACTCCGACGACCCGGAGAACCCGGCGCTGGTTCTGGGCGCAGTACTGGCCGCCAGCCCCGGCCGCGACAAGGTGATCATCGCGGCGGGAGGCTCGTCCATCGTCGGCTTCCCCGACTGGGCCGAGCAGCTCATCGCGGAGAGCACCGGCAAGAACGGCACAGGGATCCTGCCGGTGGCGGTAAGGAGCCTCAAGGCTCCCGAGCTCCACAGCGGCGCGAGCGACCTCGTGAACGCCCTGCTCGCCGCCGACACCAGCTCGGCCTCCGTTGCCTCCGGTACGCCGACAGTCGTCACCACCGGGTCCCTCGGAGCGCAGATGCTGCTCTGGGAGACCGCAACCGCGGTGGCCGGCTACCTGCTCGGGATCAACCCGTTCGACCAGCCCGACGTGGAGAGCGCGAAGAAGGCTGCTCGCGGCTTGCTGGACGCGCAGCCCGGGCCAGAGCCCGCCGCGTTCTCGGACGGCGTCGTCGAGGTGCGCGGCTCCGAAGGTCTGCTGGACGGCGTGGACACGCTCGAAGGCGCACTGGACACCCTGCTCGGCAAGCTGGCCGACGACGGGTACCTCGCGGTGATGGCCTACCTGGACTCCGAGCGGGACGAGAAGCTGGTCGCGATCCGGCCCGCCCTGAGCGCCCGGACCGGACGTCCGGTCACTTTCGGCTGGGGTCCGCGGTTCCTGCACTCGACCGGGCAGTACCACAAGGGCGGCCATCCGCAGGGCGTGTTCCTGCAGATCAGCAGCACCGAGTCGATCGATGTCGAGATCCCCGGCCTGCCGTTCACGTTCGGCACGCTGATCACGGCCCAGGCCGCGGGCGACGCCGGAGTACTGGCTGAGCGCGGTCGTCCGGTCCTGAGGTTGCACCTGACGGACCCGGTGGCCGGAGTACAGCAGCTCCTCTCCCTACTCAACGCACATGACAAGTCGGAGGAAAGCGGCCAATGACCGCTGAGCTCGAAGAAGAGTCGACCGGCCCCGTGAACCCGCTCCGGGATCCCCAGGACCGGCGGCTCCCCCGGATCGCCGGGCCCTGCAGCCTGGTGATCTTCGGTGTCACCGGGGACCTGGCCCGCAAGAAGCTGATGCCGGCCGTCTACGACCTGGCGAACCGGGGCCTGTTGCCGCCCGGCTTCGCGCTGGTCGGGTTCGCCCGGCGGGACTTCAGCAACCAGGACTTCGCCCAGATCGTGCACGACTCGGTCAAGGAGTACGCGCGGACGCCGTTCCGCGAGGAGGTCTGGCAGCAGCTGGCCGAGGGCTTCCGGTTCGTGCCGGGCGACCTGACCGACGACGCGGCCTTCAAGCACCTGCGGGAGACCGTGGACGAGCTGGACGTCAACCGGGGTACCGGTGGCAACCACGCGTTCTACCTGTCGATCCCGCCCGGCCTGTTCCCGCAGGTGGTGGAGCAGCTGTCCAAGAGCGGACTGGCCGACGACGTGCACGGCTCCTGGCGCCGGGTGGTGATCGAGAAGCCGTTCGGTCACAACCTGCAGAGCGCCCGGGAGCTGAACCACGTGGTCGAGTCGGTGTTCCCGCCCGAGGCGGTCTTCCGGATCGACCACTACCTGGGCAAGGAAACCGTCCAGAACATGCTGGCGGTACGGTTCGCCAACTCGATGTTCGAGCCGGTCTGGAACAGCCACTATGTCGACCACGTGCAGATCACCATGGCCGAGGACATCGGCATCGGTGGCCGCGCCGGGTACTACGACGGCATCGGTGCGGCCCGCGACGTGATCCAGAACCACCTGCTGCAACTGCTCGCGCTCACCGCGATGGAGGAGCCGGTCAGCTTCGACGCGTGGTCGCTGCGGCAGGAGAAGAAGAAGGTGCTGGCGGCGGTGAAGCTGCCCGAGCGCCTCGACCTGCACACGGCCCGCGGTCAGTACGCGCCAGGTTGGGCGGGTGGCGTCAAGGTGCAGGGGTACCTGCAGGAGGACGGCATCCCGAAGAGCTCCACGACGGAGACCTTCGCCGCCCTGCGGGTCGACGTGGACACCCGGCGCTGGGCCGGCGTCCCGTTCTACCTGCGCACCGGCAAGCGGCTGGGCCGCCGCGTCACCGAGGTGGCGGTGATGTTCAAGCGCGCACCGCATCTGCCGTTCACGAAGACGGAGACCGAGGAGCTGGGCCAGAACGCCCTGGTGATGCGGATCCAGCCGGACGAGGGCATCACCCTACGGTTCGGCGCGAAGGTGCCCGGCACGATGATGGAGATCCGGGACGTGAACATGGACTTCGCGTACGGCGGGTCGTTCACCGAGTCGTCCCCGGAGGCGTACGAGCGACTCATCCTCGACATGTTGCTGGGTGATCCCCCACTGTTCCCGCAGCACACCGAGGTCGAGCTGGGCTGGAAGATCCTGGACCCGGTGATCAACTACTGGGCCGAGCACGGCAAGCCGGAGCAGTACGACTCCGGCGGCTGGGGACCGGACTCCGCCCACGAGATGCTCGCCCGCGACGGACGCGCCTGGAGGCGGCCATGATCATCGACCTCACCAGCACGAACTCGAGCGAGATCGCGTCGGCGCTGCTGAAGGCCCGCCGCAACGCCGGCAGCCCGGCGATGGGCATGATCGGAACCATCGTCGTGGTCGTCGACGAGTCGTCCCACCACGACGCCCTGAAGGCCGCGAACGAGGCCGGCCGGGAGCACCCGTCCCGCGTACTCGTCGCGATCCTCCGGCCCGGCCGGGGCACGGGCGGTCTCGACGCCGAGGTGCGCGTCGGCGAGGGGATTCCCGGTGAGGCGGTGCTGCTCCGGCTGCACGGCGACCTCGCCAGGGTGCCGGAGTCGGTCATCACTCCGCTGCTGCTGCCGGACTCCCCCGTCATCGTCTGGTGGCCGGGCGGCGGACCGAAGGTTCCGGCCGAGGACCCGCTGGGCAAGATCGGCCGTCGCCGCGTCACCGACGCCGCGGGAACCAGGCGTGCGACCGAGGTCTTCAAGACTCGGGCCGAGGGCTACCGGCCCGGCGACACGGACTTCGCCTGGACCCGGCTGACGCCCTGGCGCGCGCTGATGGCCGCCGCGCTGGACCAGTACCCGACGATCGTGCGAGGCGCCGAAGTCGTTTCGGCCAAGGGCAATCCCAGTGCGGATCTGATGGCCGCCTGGCTGCAGTGCCGCCTCGGCGTACCGGTGGAGCAGAAGCAATCACGGGGTCCGGGACTCACCGCGGTACGGATGTTCACCCCGGCCGGTCCGATCGCGCTGACGCGTCCGGACGGGGCTGTGGCGACCTTCAGCATTCCGGGTCAGCCGGACCGTCCGGTGGCGTTGAAGCGGCGGACGACGTCCGAGCTGCTCAGCGAGGAGCTGCGGCGGCTGGACCCCGACGACGTCTACGCGAAGACGCTGGCGTGCATGGTAGAGCGCGAGGAGATGCCGGCCCACGAGAAGGTCGTCGACCACACCGTGCGCGGCTCCGACCAGACCGCCGCCGAGAAGGCAGCCGCCCGTACTGCGGGTGTCGTGGGCAAGGCGGCTTCGCCGACCCTCGAGGCGAAGGCGGCAGGCAAGACGCGAACCACTGCTGCTGGTCCTGGTGCGAAGAAGACCACGGCGGCAGCGAAGTCGGCGCGGAAGGCTGGTGCCAAGAAGGCGGCCCCGGCTGCCGCCAAGAAGGCCGCGCCGGCGAAGAAGACCGCTACCGCGCGGAAGGGTGCTGCCGCGAAGAAGACGGCTGCGAAGAAGAGCACGGGCAAGAGGGTGGCCGGCCGGTCATGAGTGCTCCGTCGATCTTGGTGAACCGCGACGCCGAGGGCCTGGCCCACGCCGTCGCGGCCAGGTTCATCACCCTGCTGGTGGACGTGCAGAGTCGTGGCAAGGTTGCGCAGGTCGTACTGACCGGCGGACGCGTTGCGTCGCGGGTGTACCGGGCGGTGGCGGAGTCCCCCGCCCGGACTGCGATCGACTGGCAGCGGGTCGAATTCTGGTGGGGTGACGAGCGGTTCCTGCCGGACGGTGATCCGGAGCGGAACGAGACCCAGGCACGGGACGCTCTGCTCTCACTGGTCGATGTGGATCCCGCGCGAGTGCACGCGATGCCGGCTGACACGGGTCAGGGTGCCGAGGCTGCCGCTGCTGCTTATGCCTCGGAGCTTGCGGCTGCCGTAGGGCCGGACGACCGCAATGGTGTGCCGACGTTCGACGTACTCATGCTCGGTGTCGGTCCGGACGGTCACGTGGCGTCGCTGTTCCCGGAGTACCCGCAGTTGCAGGTGGACGATCGTGCGGCCGTCGCGGTGCACGATTCGCCGAAGCCGCCGCCGACGCGGGTCTCGCTCACCTTCCCAGCGTTGTCACGCGCCCAGGAGGTCTGGTTCGTCGTCTCCGGCGAAGACAAGGCCAAAGCAGTCGGCCTGGCCCTCTCCGGCGCCGACCAGATTCCCGCCGCAGTCCCGAAGGGCCTGAGCCGGACCCTCTGGCTGCTGGACGACGCCGCCGCCCAAGAACTCCCCCACAGCTAACCGTTGCTTCGGTGGGGGCCGAAGTGAGTTGGGGTGAGGATGGTCGGCATGACGACTTTTCGTGAGCTCCATGCTGCGGCGACCGGGTTTGTGATGCCGAATGCCTGGGATGCAGGTAGTGCGATCATCCTGGCCGAGGTGGGTTTCCGAGGTCTCGCGACGACCAGCGCCGGGATCGCCTTCTCGCTCGGCAAGGGCGATCACACTCTGCCCGACGGCGCCCCCGCGGTTTCCCGGAAGCAGATGTTCGAGAGGGTTCGCCAGATCGCCGGCGTCAGCGCAGTACCGGTCAATGGCGACCTGGAAGACGGCTACGGGGAGAGTGCGGAAGAAGTCGCCGCCACGATCAAGCTGGCTAGGGAGGCCGGTCTGGCAGGCGGAAACATCGAGGACTACAACGGGCAGCGGCTCTACCACGTGGCTCTGTCGGTCGAGCGGATCGCCGCCGCGCGGGACGCGGCTGGCCCCGACTTCGTCTTGACGGCCCGCACCGACGGCCAACTCCTCGGTACTCCGACCTCGCTCACCGACTCGATCCACCGCGCGAACCTCTACCGGGAAGCCGGCGCCGACTGCCTCTACGTGCCGGGCGTGAACGACCTCGACGCGATCCGCACCCTGGTGAAGGAGATCGACGGTCCATTGAACGTGGTTCTCGGCCTTGGCAGCTCCGGGCTCACCGTCAATCACCTGCTCGATGCCGGCGTCACCCGTATCAGCCTCGGCGGAAGCATCGCGCGGGCCGCCCTCGGCTTCATCCGCCGCAGCGCGCAGGAACTCCGCGACCACGGCACCCAGGACTTCGCCGCAGACCAGATCCCCCAGAACGAACTCAACCAACTGTTCGCAGCTGTCACGCACCGCTGAACTAGCTGGTCAGAACGTGCAACGGGACCGTCGGACAGGTGGTGTCCTGTCCGCGGTCCCGGAGTGACTACTGGGTCAGAAGATGATCTCGCCGCGGGCTCGGCGGGCGCGGAGCTTCTCGAGGGCCTCTTCGAGGATCTCGGCGGCCTCCTGCTCGCTGCGGCGCTCCTTCACGTACGCGAGGTGCGTCTTGTACGGCTCGATCTTCGGCGGCGGCGGCGGGTTGTTGACGTCGGTGCTGGTCGGTAGACCGCACCTCGGACAGTCCCATGCCTCCGGGATGGCCGCCTCGACGGCGAACACCGTCGCGGTCTCGTGCCCGTTCGCACAGAAGAACACGATGCGCTGCCGGGGCGCGGTGTCGCCGCGCTCCGCCTCGCCCATCGGTCCGGCGCCGACCCGGCTACCTCGAATTGCGCTACCTCCACCAGCCACGGGAGCTACACCCCTCTCAGCCGAGCTTGTACAGCAGGCCGAGAGCGACGATGGCCGCGAACCAGATCAGACCGACACCGATGGTGATCCTGTCCAGGTTCCGCTCGGCGACCGAGGAGCCGCCCAGGCTCGACGACACACCTCCACCGAACAGGTCCGAAAGACCGCCACCGCGGCCTTTGTGCAGCAACACGAGCAGCGTGAGGATCAGGCTGCAGATGACGACAACGATCGAGAAAGCGAGAATCACGAGGAGTAGCCTAACTGAAGGTCCAGGTAACGGCAGATACCGGCGAACTCGTCCACCTTGAGGCTAGCTCCGCCCACCAGGCAGCCGTCGACATCCGGCTGGGCCATGATGCCACTTGCGCTGTTCATCTTCACCGACCCCCCGTAAAGAATCCGTACCGAGTCGGCCACTGCGGGTGAAACCGTCTCCTCGATCCGGCCGCGGATCGCCGCGCAGACCTCCTGCGCATCCTCGGGGGTGGCCACCTCGCCGGTACCGATCGCCCAGACCGGTTCGTAGGCGATCACGATCTTGCGGATGTCGTCCGGCTTCAGTCCGGCCAGGGCACCGTCCACCTGGGCGAGCGTGTACTCGACCTGGTTGCCCTCCTTGCGGACCTCGAGGCCCTCACCGACGCAGACGATCGGGGTGATTCCGGCCGCCAGCGCCTTGGTGGCCTTGGCGTTCACGGTCGCGTCGTCCTCGCAGTGGTACTGCCGGCGCTCGGAGTGACCCGCGAGCACATAGCTGCAGCCGAGCTTGGCCAGCATCGCCGCCGAGATCTCGCCGGTGAACGCGCCGTCGTCGTGCACGGAGATGTCCTGCGCGCCGTACACGATCTTCATCCGGTCGCCGTCGACCATCGTCTGCACGCTGCGGAGGTCGGTGAACGGCGGCAGCACGGCCACCTCGACCCGGTCGAAGTCGTGCTTCTTGTCCTGCAGCGTCCAGCTCAGCTTCTGCAGCAGGTGCACCGCCTCGACGTGGTTGACGTTCATCTTCCAGTTGCCCGCCATCAGCGGAGTACGGGCAGCAGTGTCAGCCATTTGGGTCTCAGTCCTCTTCCAGCACAGCGAGCCCGGGGAGCTCTTTGCCCTCCAGGTATTCGAGCGACGCGCCACCACCGGTGGAGATGTGCCCGAACTGGTCGTCGGCGAAGCCTAGCTGCCGGACGGCGGCGGCCGAGTCGCCCCCACCGACGACGCTGAGCCCGTCCACCTCGGTCAACGCCTGCGCGACGGCCTTGGTTCCGCCCGCGAACGCCGCCATCTCGAAGACACCCATCGGGCCGTTCCAGAACACCGTCTTCGCGGACGAGATCTCGGCGGCGAACGCCTTCCCGGAATCCGGGCCGATGTCCAGGCCGAGCTGGTCGGCCGGGATCGCGTCCGCAGCGACCACAGTCGCTGGGGAATCGGCCTTGAACTCCGGCGCGACCACGATGTCGGTCGGCAGCACGATCTCGACGCCCTTCGCCTTCGCGGCCTCCAGGTAGCCCCTGACCACGTCGAGCTGGTCTTCCTCGAGCAGGCTCTTGCCGACCTCGTGGCCCTGCGCCTTGAGGAAGGTGAAGACCATGCCGCCGCCGATCAGCAGCTTGTCGGCCTTGGCGATCAGGTTGTCGATCACCGCGAGCTTGTCGGAGACCTTCGCACCACCCAGGACGACGACGTACGGGCGGGCCGGGTCCTCGGTCAGCTTCTTCAGTACGGTCACCTCGGCCAGGACCAGGTCACCGGCCGCGTGCGGGAGCAGGCGCGCCACGTCGTACACGCTGGCCTGCTTGCGGTGAACCACGCCGAAGCCGTCGCTGACGAACACGTCCGCCAACCCGGCCAGCTCCTCGGCCAGGGCGCCGCGCTCGGCCTCGTCCTTGCTCTCCTCGCGCGGGTCGAACCGCACGTTCTCGAGCAGCAGTACCTCGCCCTCGTCCAACTCCTGGACGGCTTCCTGCGCGCTGTCACCGGTCACGTCGGTGGCGAAGCGCACCTTGATGCCCTGCGGCTCCAGCAGCTCGCCGAGCCGCTTGGCGACCGGGGCGAGGGTGAACTCCGGGTTCGGCTTGCCCTTGGGGCGGCCGAGGTGCGCGGTCACGATCACCTTGGCGCCGGCCTTGGCCAGCTTCACCAGGGTCGGCACGCTGGCGCGGATCCGCCCGTCGTCACCGATCTTCTCCCCGTCGATGGGCACGTTCAGGTCCGAGCGCACCAGCACCCGCAACCCCGCCACGTCCCCAAGATCCTCAATCTTCTTCACAACTCAGCTTCCTCTATCGCCAGAAATCGCTAACGTCCGAAGAACCGCGGGGCAGGCCCCACGCTTCTTCGGACGTTAGCAGTGAAAGGTGGGACGTCAGAGCGAGGCGCCGACGTAGTTGACCAGGTCGACGAGGCGGTTGGAGTAGCCCCACTCGTTGTCGTACCAGCCGATCACCTTGACCTGGTTGCCGAGCACCTTGGTCAGGCCGGCGTCGAAGATGCAGGAGGCCGGGTCGGTGACGATGTCGGTCGACACGATCGGGTCCTCGGTGTACTTCAGGTAGCCCTTGAGCGCACCCTCGGCAGCGGCCTTGACGGCGGCGTTCACCTCTTCGGCCGAGGTCTCCCGGCCGACCGTGATGGTCAGGTCGGTGGCGGAGCCGGTCGGGACCGGGACCCGCAGCGCGAAGCCGTCGAGCTTGCCCTTGAGCTCCGGCAGGACCAGGCCGATCGCCTTCGCGGCGCCGGTGGAGGTCGGCACGATGTTCAGGGCAGCGGCGCGGGCGCGACGCAGGTCCGGGTGCGGGCCGTCCTGCAGGTTCTGGTCCTGGGTGTAGGCGTGGATCGTGGTCATCAGACCCTGCTGGATGACGAACTCGTCGTGGATGGCCTTGGCCATCGGCGCGAGGCAGTTCGTGGTGCAGGACGCGTTGGAGATCACGGTGTGCTTGTCCGCGTCGTACAGCTCGTGGTTCACACCCATCACCACGGTCAGGTCCTCGTTCTTCGCCGGGGCGGAGATGATGACCTTCTTGGCGCCGTTGTCGGCGTGCGTCTTGGCCTTGGTGGCGTCGGTGAAGAAGCCGGTCGACTCGATCACCACGTCGGCGCCCACATCAGACCACTTGAGGTTGGCGGGGTCCCGCTCCGCGAACGCCTTGAAGCTGTGGCCGCTGACCGTGATGTCGTCGTCGGTCGCAGTCACGTCACCGGGGAAGCGGCCCAGGATCGAGTCGTACTTCAGCAGGTGGGCGAGGGTCTGGTTGTCGGTCAAATCATTGACGGCGACGACCTCGATGTCGGCACCGGACGCCTGAACGGCGCGGAAGAAGTTACGGCCGATCCGGCCGAAGCCGTTGATACCTACGCGAACGGTCACGGGACTACGTCTCCTCAAACTAGCTTTCGAGCACTGCCGCTACACCCGAAACACTAGCCCAAGTGCCCACCCAGCTCACTGGTGCTATCCACAGCAGACCACCCGGCCTGCGACTACCCCTCAGGCAGGGTCGAGCATGTCCGGGGTGAGGTTCGCCTCGGTGTTCGGGATGCCGAGGTCGGAAGCACGCTTGTCGGCCATCGCCAGCAGGCGGCGGATCCGGCCGGCCACCGCGTCCTTGGTCAGCGCCGGCTCGTGCAACTGGCCGAGCTCCTCGAGGCTCGCCTGCTTGTGCTCGAGGCGCAGCTTGCCGGCCACCTGCAGGTGATCCGGTACGTCGTCGCCGAGGATCTCCAGCGCCCGATCGACGCGTGCACCGGCGGCAACGGCCGCGCGGGCGGATCTGCGCAGGTTCGCGTCGTCGAAGTTGGCCAGCCTGTTCGCGGTTGCACGGACCTCGCGACGCATCCGCCGCTCCTCCCAGGCCAGCACCGACTCGTGGGCGCCGAGCCGGGTCAGCAGGGCGCCGATCGCGTCGCCGTCGCGGATCACCACCCGGTCCACATTGCGCACCTCCCGGGCCTTCGAGCCGATCCCGAGGCGCCTCGCGGCACCTACGAGAGCCAGCGCGGCTTCAGGGCCTGGGCAGGTCACCTCGAGCGAGGACGACCGTCCGGGCTCCGTGAGCGAACCATGGGCGAGGAATGCACCGCGCCAGGCAGCCACAGCGTCGCAGGAGGCGCCCGAGACGACCGCCGGCGGCAGACCCCGGACCGGACGGCCGCGGTTATCCACGAGCCCTGTCTGGCGGGCCAGCGCGTCGCCGTCGCGGACCACGCGGACGACGTACTTGGTCTGCTTCCGGATTCCGGACGGGGAGATCATCACGACCTCCGACGGGTGCCCGAAAATCTCGGCGATGTCCTTGCGCAAGCGCCTCGCGGCCGCCGTGCTGTCGAGCTCGGCCTCCACGATGATCCGGCCGGAGACGAGGTGCAGACCGCCCGCGAAACGCAGTACGGACGAGACCTCGGCCTTGCGGCAACAGGGCTTGGTGACCTGGATGCTGGTCAGCTCGGACTTCACCTGTGCTGTCATCGCCATGTAGGAAATCCTCCCACTGCTGTCAAAGACCCTCGGCCCACTGATGGTCCAACTCCCTGGACCTGTCCCCCGTTACGGTCGGTCGCAACCTTTCAGAGGTCTGGCGTCGTTCCTTCACCGACAATTCGAGAGGAGCGGCGGATGCGCAGACGGAACGAGGTGGACTTCACCGAGTTCGCGACCGCAGCGGTACGCCGGTTACGGCGTACGGCCTATCTGATGTGCGGCGACTGGCACCGGGCCGAGGACGCGGCCCAGGACGCTCTGGTCCGGGTCTACAAGGCGTGGGACCGGCTGGACCATCAAGCGGGCCTGAACACCTATGCCCACAAGGCCGTGGTCTCGGT
>Ga0193717_1000550_pt1 | contig 24773 bp, 22 predicted proteins | sample U2c2metaG_FD_145900 | JGI IMG/M metagenome (GOLD analysis project Ga0193717, IMG submission 145900) | Soil microbial communities from a riparian zone of the East river system, Colorado, United States - U2c2 | ecosystem: Environmental > Terrestrial > Soil > Riparian zone | place: USA: East River...
AACTGGTGCTACGAGCGACGCCACCCCGAACACAGCGCGACGCCGAGAGCACGAAGTCATACTCCCGACGCCACGAGAACAGCGCTAGCCGATCGGTTGACACAGTCTCGCCCTGAGCAGCGGAACCCCAGGGGAACGTGACGGCACCCAGCCACTAACCACCGGCGGTCCGCACCGCTCGCTGGGACGCGACCAACACTTTTAATTCCGGGGAGGCGGACTAGACTAGCCTAGAACCGCTGCGTGCCAACGGTCGGACAGTTGCTGGCCTTCCGTCGGCGCGAAGTTCCTCGGCGTCTGGAAGCCGCCGAAGTTGGTCGTCGCGTTGTCCAGGACCAGGCTGTTCGAACCGGACGGGGACGGCAGGCCCTGCTTGAGGTTGACCGCGCCGGACAGCAGGCCGAACAGGCCGCAGCCGTTGGCGCCGGGGACGGCGAACGTGCTGTCGCCCTGGCTCGCGCCGGACAACGACACGTAACCCATCTCACCGGTCGTGCTCGGCGTGCCGTCCGCGGTGAAGCGCACGACCTTGCCGGTCGGCCGGGTCAGGTTCGCCGGCTTGAGCAGGATCGGGCTCGAGTTCGACCCGATGTAGCAGTTCGGGTCGAGGAACGGGTTGCTCAGCTTGATCTTCACCGGCAGCGTGACGATCGGCTGGCCGATCCCGAGGCCCGCGCCGAGGTTGAAGTCGGTCGGCGCGCCGGCGGCCTGGATCGTCGCGGTGACCTTGTTGAGCGGGCTGTTGACGACCTGGTCGCAGATGTCGGAGATGAGCGGGATGTTGCTCGGGCACATCAGGCCGAGCAGCCCGCCGGGGATCTCGACGGGTGCGCCGATCACCGCGCCGCTGGACGGCGCCACGACCGAGTACACGCCGCCCTGGTTGAGCAGGCCGAGCTGGAGGTCGTTGGCGCCGGTGGTCAACGTGGTGCCGCCGAGCTTGATCGTGCCGGTCGCCGAGCTGGACGACAGGCACGCCGCGACGACGGTGACGCCGTCCGCGGCCTTCATCGCCGACGCGTCGACCGGGCAGCGGTTGAGCGGCGCCCACGCGCCGGCGAGCGTCGGCGTCGCGGCGACCGCTTCCGTGTCCGCCGCGGCGGGGGTGGCGATGACGGCGGCCGTGGCGAGTGCCGCGACGACAACGAGGGCTCTTCGGACTCTTCCGGACACAGGACACCTCTCAAAAAAGGGGGATATGACTGGCTTTCGGACGGAAGGACCGCCCTACCGCTTCGGCTCCGGTTTCACCGGTGGGCAGCCGAGGTTGTTGCCGGTGACCGTGCAGACCGCGCCCTGGGTGAGCTTCACGTAGTTGCCCGGCCCGGAGATCAGGCCGGTGAAGACCGGGTCGAGATCCTCCGTAGCGCCGCAGCCGCTGAACGGCGGGATCGTGATCGTGCCGGTCAGCACGCCGCCCTTGGTGATCGAGTAGTCGGCGTAGTTCGCGGTGAAGACCGCGTCGATCGGCGTCGCCGTCCGGCAGTTGTCACCGATGTCGACCGGGACACCGTTGACCTTCGCATCGAGGACCTGCGCCGACAGCTTCACCTGCACCGTCGCGAGGCCCGGGTACGGCGGCTGACCGGTGGACTTCGACCACAGGTACACCTCCCCGAGCCCGATCTGGGTCAGCTGGATCGTGCCGGTGGTCGGCACGAAACCGAATGCCAAGAACGAGCCGGGCGCGGGCGGAAGCTGCGGTTTCCCGTCGAGCTCCGGTTGCACCAGCGCTTTCTGGCAGAGAATTCCCGGACCTTCCGGACACACGAAGATGAACTTGGTCGCGCCGATGTTCTGCAGTCCGGCGGGCTGCAGGACCGACGCGTTCAGTTTCGCGACGTTGGAAAAGCCGGTCAGGTAGGCGCAGTAGCTGTTGGTGTACTCAACGGGCGCCGCCGCGATCCGGTGGCATTCCGGCGGCACCGGGCCGGCGAGCAGGTTGGGCACCCTCGGCTGCGCGTCGGGCCCCACCTCGATGCCCGCGACGCCATCGTCGGGCAGGCGTTCCCTGGACGGTGTCGTCGACTCGGTCACCGACACCACCGCCAGCTCTGGGGCCGCCGCGACGTCGAGCACGCAGGTCAGTTCGACGCTCGGCGGCTCGGTCGCCGCGCCGTCGGCGGTGTACCCGGTGACGGTGGCGACCAGGTTGCCGGCGGCGAACGCCACCTCACCCGGCGCGTTCACGGTCACCGGCGCCGGCTCGACCGCGCCGCCGAGCACCACGGAGTCCGACACCGGGAGCGGGGTGTCCTGCACGGCGGTCCACGTCGCGGCCGCGGTGTCCGCGTCCTGGGTCACCGTGGTGTCCAGCCGCATTACGGACGTGACCGCCACGGCCCCCGGCAGCTCCGCGAACGCGGTCGGCGACGTGGTGAGCGCGAGCGTCAGATCCGCTGGCACGATCGGTCGCCCGACCGTCGCCGACGACGGGAACGACCCGGTCACCCGCACCGTCACCGAGCTCGCGGACGGCGAGCAGAGATAGGCCAGCTCGCGATCGACCTGCTGCCGGTCCTGTTGCGCCCCGGCGATCTCCGGGCCGGCCAGGCCACCGGCCAGCGCCACGGCCACGCCGGCGACGACCGGCAGTGCCACCCTGGCGGCTCGTCGGATCCGGCTGCTCATCGCCGCTGCCTCTCGTGAAATGGGACTCGTCCGGCCGGAGACGGCCGGACGAGTCACCGGGTTTGGTGCTACGGGCTGGTGACGGTCAGCGCGGGGGTGATGGTGAAGGAGCCGTTGAACGACGAGTGCTGACCCTGCTCGATCAGGCCGAGGCAGTCGTTGGCCGGGTCGACGAAGCTGATGTCCAGCGTGTAGTTCGGCAGCACCGCGAGCACGGCGGTGCTGTTGGTGTACGTGCCGTCCACGTAGCCGGTCACGGTCGCTTCGCAGCCGGGCCCGGAGATGTTCGCGGTGATGTTGTCGATGGTGCCGATCGTGACACCGGTGCCGGCGTCGTAGGACACGCCGTTGAGGTCCCAGGTGCCGACGTGCGTCACCTCGAACGTCAGGCCGAACGGGCCCTGACAGTCGTTGAACTGGATGCCGGGGGTCGCCGGGATGGTGGCGATCGGGTTGGCGCCGCTGTCCGCCGAGCCGTCCACCGAGGCCGAGGTGCAGGCCAGCTCGATACCGGTCTCCTCGATGGTCAGGATCGTCGTGCCCGCGTTGCCGCTGAACGCGCCTTCCGGAGTGACGGTCCAGTCTGCCAACTCCGCGGAGGCCGTACCCGAGATCATCGCCGAGGCGACCAGGGCCGCACCGGCGGCCAGGGCACCAAGCAAACGTCCACGCATTCGATCGTTCCTTTCTCCATGGAAATCACGGCGAATCACCATTTCCGACTATTCGCCGCAATCGGGGCTGGAACAAAGTTTCGAAGCCCTCGTCTATTATGTTACCTACCGGTAACTCTGTTTACAATAATCCAACAACAATGCCTCCGGTTTGCGGCTCTGGTGATAACTCGCGAAATAGAAGTTGTCACGTCCGGACAAGTCAGCGGGGCTCCATATCGGTGATGACCCAGTGCCCGCCCTCGCGTTTCGCCGTCACCGACAACTGGGCGGCCGCGGCGCTGGAGGTGTCGGTGTCCGCACGGGTCGCCGACTGGTCGAGGAACACCAGCAGCCGGGCGCGGTCACCCTCCAGCGACTGCACGGCCGAGCTCACGACCCGGGTGGTGAGCACCAGCTTCTGACCGGGCGCCTTGTCGCGGACCTCGGCGAACAGCTTGTCGTAGGTGTCCCGCGCACTGCCCCGCAACACGGTCGCGGCCGCCTGCTCGGTGACCTCGGTCTTGTCGTAGGAGTACGAGAAGATCTGGTTCAGCGCGCTGCTGACCGCGGCCGTCACCTCTGCCGTGCGGCCGGTGTCCACCAACGCGCTGTTCGCCACCGTGGCCGACGAGCGGAGGTCGTCGGCCGCGAGCAGGGACCAGCCGCCGACACCGGCCAGCACGACCGCGGCGACACCGAGCACCACGGCCAGCCTGCGCGGGCCGCGGAACATGGCGAACCTGGGCCGGTCACCGGACTCCTGAGGCGGATCGGCCTCGGCGTCCTCAATGTCCTCAATAGATTCGTCGGCGTCCTCGAACTCGTCGACCTCGTCCAGGTCCTCGACCTGCGTGGCCATCACGCACACCCCTTCATCGGGTCCCCAGCGACACCTGGTCGAGCGCGGACAGCTTCCAACCGTCGTCCGTGAGCGCCATGGCCGCGACGAACCGGTTCCGCTTCGCGACCGGCGGCGCGCCGTCCTTGGCGTTCGAGATCTCCACCGACACCAACAACTTCGCGGCGCCGGTCCGGGTGTCCAGCTCACTCACCGCCGCGTCGAGTACCCGCCCGGTGGCCACCGTCGCGCCGTCCTTGAGCGACTTCCGCGTCGTCGCGTCGGTGGCCGCGAGCTCGTCGCGCAGCCCGCCCGTCGACACCGCGAGCCACTTGGCGATGCCGCCGTCCACATCGTGATAGTCCAATGTGGTCAGTGTGGCGACCTGCTCCCGTCCCATGACGAGCACTTCGTCACGGGCGGTCGCGTACGCGATCGAGTCGTCGTTGCCGGCGCGGAACCACGTCCATCCGCCCCAGCCCGCGAAGGCCAGCGCCAGCACGAAAACGCCGAGCACCACTCGGAACACCGTCACTTCTCGAGCCACAGCAACCCCTCCAGGCCGGCGGACACCATCGGTAGCGTCGGCGCGCCGAGCGGGCCGGGCATCTTGACCCCGCCGCCCGGCACGGCGGCCGGCGGCACCCCGCCCTCCGGCGCGTTCTGCGAACCACGCACGAGCCGCTCGTCGCCGTAGGGCAGCGTGCACGCGGTACTCGTGTCGAACGGCAGCGGCGTCGCGTCCTCGCCCTGCCGGTAGGGCGTGTTGTAGCCGGTCACGCACGGCAGCGGGTCGAAGAACGTCAACGCGATCGACAGGTTGCCCGTGTCCGGGGTGATCGCGGTCGACGTCGCCGCGACCGCCTTCGGCAGGTTCACGAACAGCTGCCGCATGCCGCCGACACGGGACTCGAAGATGTCCGCGGTCGTCAGCAGGTTCGCCACCAGCACCGACAGTCCCGGGTTCGTGTCGTTGAGCAGCGCGGACAACTGCGTCGCGGCCTGCGGCGCGGCGGCGATCAGCTCACGCAGGTCGCCGTCCGCGCTCGCCAGCTCCGCGGCGAACAGCTTGGCGTTGCCGGAGAACGACCGCCACGCGTCCGACGAGTCGACCTGGGTCTGCAACACGGTGGCGCCGTCGCCGATCAGCGCCGTGGTCTGGGGCAGGTGATCGGCGGCGGTGTCGGTGAACGTCATCGTCGAGTCCAGCAATAGCTGCAGGCTCGGGCCGGTGTCGTTCATGGCGGTGTACAGCTCGTCGACGACCGTGCGCAGCGCGTCGGTCGGCACGGACGAGTTGAAGTCGCTGAGGTTGCCGAGCAACTCGGTGACCGGCATGGGAATCGTCGTCGACTCCTTGGGGATCACCGCGCCGTCGCCGAGGAACGGCCCGCCGTCGCCGCGGGGCTGGAGGTCGACGAACTGCTCGCCGATCGCCGACCGGTTCGCCACCACCGCCCGCGAGTCGACCGGCACCCGCGGCGCCGAGTCGTCCAGCACGAGGTCGGCCTCCATGCCGTCGTCGGTCAGTCGCAGGTCACCGACCCGGCCGACGCTCACCCCGCGATAGGTCACCTCGCTGTTGGTGAACAGCCCGCCGCCGTCGTCAAGCTGTAGCCGCACGACGTAGGTCCCGGTGCCGAACAGGCGATCCAGGCCGGCGTAGTTGCCGCCGACGAACGCGACCACGGCCAGCGCGATCACCACGAACGCGAGGACCTGGAACTTCACCGTCCTGCTGAGCATCAGCTACCCCCAGCCGGGAGCGGGAGCGGCGGCAGCGGCGTCGGGAAGTTCACGTCCGGCGAGATCTCGAGGAAGATGTTGATGTAGTCGCCCTTCGTGGCGTCGAGGATCGGGTCGGTGAAGGGAAACGTCGGCAGGATCTCCAGCGCCTGCGGCAGGCTCTGCCCCGCCTCGGCGAGCCGGTTCAGGATCGGCGCGAGCGCCTGCAGGTCCGCGACCATGTCGGCCTTGCTCTTCTCGATGGTGTCGACGGCGACGTCGGACAGCGTGTCGAGCGACTGCAACATGGTCACGAGGGCGCTGCGCTGATCGGACAGTGCCTGCAGGCCCGGCGTGAGGTCGGTGAGCACGCCCGTGATCTGGTCGTTGCGGCCGGCGAGTGTGGTGGAGAGCTGGTTGAGGCCGTCCAGCGCGGCGGTGATGTCGCCGCGGTGACTGTCCAGGTTGGTCACCAGTTCGTCCACATTGGACAGAAACGCCTTGATCTCCGGCTCGTTGCCGGTCAGCGCGCTCGACAGCTCCCGGTTGATCGTCTGGAGCTGCCCGATGCCGCCGCCGTTGAGCAGCAGCGAGAGCGCGCCGAAGACCTCCTCGACCTCGGTGTGCCGGTTGGTCCGGTCGGCCGTGATCACCGCGCCGTCGGCGAGCTCGCGCGCGGGCGGGGCCGCGTCTTCGCGGTGCGGCTCGGCCAGCTCGACGAACTTCTCGCCGAGCAGACTGGACTGCCGCAGGCTCGCCACCGCGTCCGCCGGCAGCGCGACGTCGCCGTTGACCGCGACGACCACCTGCGGCGTCCACCGGTCGTCGCCGCCGAGCGTGATCGACTCGACCCGGCCGACCACCACGTCGTTGACCTTCACCGCCGACTGCGGCACCAGGTCGAGCACGTCCGCGAACTCGACGGTGACCCGGTACGGGTGATCGCCGAGGTCCGCGCCGCCGGGCAGCGGCAGGTCGTAGATGCCGCTCACCTCCGACGAGCACCCGGTGGCGAACACGGCGACGGCGGCGAACACGGTCAGCAGGCGGCTCATCTCGGCGGCTCCACGACTTGACCGCCCGTGATCGGCACCGGCACCAGGTACTCCAGGATGTTGGCGCGCCCCTGCAAGGTCCCCGACCCGGGGTCGAACGCGGCCAGCACGTTCGTCACCGCGAGCGGCGCGACGTCCAGCGCCTCCGCGACCGACGCCCGGTTGTCCACCAGTAGCTGGGTCGTGCGCGCCAGTTTGTCCACATTGGTCTTGATGGCGAACCGGTTGTCCTTGATGAAACCCTGGATGTCGGCCAGCGCGCTCGCGAGCGTGCTGAGCGCGGTGGTCAGCTCGTCGCGGTCGGCGGACAGGGTGCGCCACACCTGGTCGAGCTGTGCGTTGACGCTCTGCACCTGCTTGTCGTTGCCCGCCAGCATGGTGGTGAACTTCTGCAGCTCGTCGACCGTGCCGAACAAGTCGCCCGCCGAGCCGGACAACGTCCGCGCCGCCTCGGCGAAGTTGCGCACGCTCTCGTTGAACGCCGCGCCGTTGCCCGCCAGGTTCGCGGCGCCGGTGTCGAGCAGGTCGGACAGCGCGCCGTCCTTGTTGGCCCCGTTCGGGCCGATCGCGGTCACCAGTGTGTTGAGGCTCGCGTACAGCTCGTCCAGCTCGACCGGGGTCGCCGTGCGGGACTCGGGGATCACCGCGCCGTCGGCGAGCTGCGGGCCGCCGCGACTCAGGTCGGTGAGCTGCACGTACCGGTCCGACACGACACTCGGCGCGACGACGACCGCGTTGGTCCGCGCCGCGACACCGACCTCGGGGTCGAGCGTGAACACCACCTCGACGCGGTTACCGCGCGGCGTCACGGACTCGACCGCGCCGACCCGCACCCCGAGCACCTGAACGTCCGAGCCGGGATACACACCGACCGTGCGGCTGAAGTACGCGGTGACCCGCTTTTGTTCGGCGCCACCGAAGATCCACCACAGCGCGCCGGCCGCGACCAGACCGACGACGGCGACGATCGCGACGATCCGGCCGAGCCGCCGCCGTGCCCTACTCTCATTCACTTGGCACCCCCGGGAATCCTCGGCGGGACACAGGGATCGCGGTTCTCCGGCACCAGTCCGCACACGTAGTTGTCGATCCAGCGGCCGCTGCCGGTCGCGTTGTTGACCGCACGGAAGTACGGGCCGGCGAGCTTCAGACTCTGGTCGAGCTTGTCGCCGTAGCGCTGCAGGATGTCGGTCACCGTGCCGAGCTGCTTGAGTGCGGGTGCGAGCTGTTTCTGGTTGTCCGCCACGAGTCCGGATAGCTGCTGTGCCAGCGCGGTGGTGCCGGTGAGCAGGTCGTGGATGGCGGAGCGGCGGTTGTTCAGCTCGGTCAGCAGCAGGTCGCCGTCGTCGAGCAGCTTGTCGAACTCGTCGTTGGTGCCGGCGAGGGTCGACGTGATCTGCCTGGTGTTGGCGAGCAGTTGCGCGAGCTGGTCGTCGCGCGAGGAGATCGTCTGCGACAGTGCGGTCAGCCCGTCCAGCGCGGAGCGCACGTGGTCCGGCGAGTTGGCGAACGTGTCGGAGATCGCGCGAAAGCTCAAGGCGAGCTGGTCGGTGTCGATGGCGCCCGCGGTGTTCGCGAGGCCCTCGAACGCCTGCGTGACGTCGTACGGGGTGACCGTGCGGTCGAGTCCGATGCGCTGGTCGGCGTCCTGCGCGGTGTCGCCGGTCGGGTGCAGTGCGAGGAACTTACGGCCCAGCAACGTCTTGATCTTGATGGCCGCGGTGGTGCGGTCGCCGACCCACGCGTCCGTCACGCGGAACGTCACGAGCACCCGGTCCACGTCCAGCTCGACGTCGGTCACCTCGCCGACCTTGATGCCGGCCACCCGCACCTCGTCGTCCGGCCGCAGCCCGGCTGCCTCGGTGAACTCGGCCTCATAGGTGGTGCCGCCACTCAGCACCGGCAGGTCGGTCCAGAAGTAGACGAGCGCGGCGACGACCAGCAGCACGACCGTGCCGATCACGCCGATGGGCGCTGGGTTGCGTTCGCGGAAGGACTTCATCGGTCACACCTCGGAGCCGGGCTCTCGTACCCCTGCGGCGGGTCGAGCGTCACGGTCGCCTCGCACAGGTAGAAGTTGATCCACGACCCGTAGGAGGCGGTGCGGCCGATGGCCTGGAACTTGCTCGGCGTGATCGTCAGGAACTGCTCGAGGTCCGCCGCGCCGGCGACCAGGTTCGTCGACACGGCACCGAGTCCGGCGATGCTGTCCTTGAGCGCCGGGCGGGCGGCGGCGAACAGGCCCGCGGTGGCGTTGGTCAGATCAGCGATGCCCGTGATCGCGTCGCCGATCGCGGCCCGGTCCCCGGCGAGCCCGGACACCAGCCGCTGCAACGTGCCGACCAAAGTGGACAGTGCGTCGCCCTGGCCGTTGATGTTGCCGAGCACCGAGTTGAGGTTGTCGATCACGCTGCCGATCACCTGGTCGCGGTCGGCGAGCGTGGTGGTCAGCGAGCCGGTGTGCGCCAACAGACTGTCGACGGTGCCGCCCTCTCCCTGCAGCACCTGGACGATCTCGCCGGAGAGCTGGTTGACGTCCTTCGGCGACAGGGCCTGGAACAGCGGCTTGAAGCCGTTGAACAGGTCGGTCAGGTCGAGTGCCGGCCGGGTGCGGGCCAACGGGATCTCCGCGTCCGCCGGCAGCATGTCGGCGGACAGCTTCTCGCCGCGTTCGAGCGCGATGTAGCGCTGGCCGACCATGTTGCGGTACTTGATGGTCGCGGTGACGTCGGACGGCAGCGCCTTGTCGCGGTCGACCGAGAACCGCACGAGCGCGAGGTGACCGTCCACAATGGACATATCATCCACCTGGCCGACCCGCACCCCGTGGATGCGCACGTCATCGCCGGGGTTGGTGTTCGAGATGGACACCGCGAGGATCGCCGTGGCGAGCCCGGTGACCAGGATGAAGATCAGGCCCTTGATCAGTGGTGCGGCAAGCTTCCTCATCGCAGCTCGACCTCCGTGCCGCGGTAGAGCGGACCGACCAGCACGCTGCTCCAGCCGGGCACCGCACCCGGCGCGACACCGAGCTGACCGGACACGAGCGTCGCGATCAGCTCCTGCTCCTGCGGGGAGTTCGGCAGCCCGAGGTCACCACCCGAGCCGGGCAACAGCGGGTGCCCCGCGCTGCCGGTCGGCACCGCGACCGCGCCCTGCGTCGGCGCGACACCGCTCGGGTAGCACTTCGGGCCGCCGCTCGCGTGCCACACCGGGTCGTCCTTGCCGGGCACGTACTTGCCGCGCGGCTGGGTCACCGCCACCTCAACGTGCAGGCCCGGCTCGTTCGTGCCGGCGCCGAGCAGCTTGTCGACGGCCGGCTTCAGGTCGGCCATGGCCTTGAGGGTGCAGGGAAAGCTCGGTGAGTAGGCGGCCGCGAGCTCCAGCGGGGCACGACTGGAGCTCGCGAGCTGGATCAGGTTCTCCTTGTTGTTGCGCAGGAAGATGGTGAGGTCCTGCGCGGAACGGGTCACCTGGGCGTACAGGCCCTTGAGCTGGACCTGTTGGTCGGCAACGGTGTTGAGCGTCACGGAGGAGTCGGTGAGCGCGTCGAGCAGGTCCGGCGCGATGTCGCCGTACAGCTCGCTCACCCGCGCGAGATCGCGCAGGTCGTTGGTGAGCGTCGGCAGGTTCGGGTTGAACTCCGCCAGGTAGGCGGCGGTGCTGACCATCGTCTGACCGATGCGTTCACCGCGGCCCTCCAGCGCGGTGGCGATCGCCGTGAGCGTGGTCGCGAGCTTCTGCGGCTGCACCGCCTTCAGCACCGGGAGGAGGTCGTCGAACACGCGCTCCAGCTCGATCGCGTTGCGGGAGCGGTCCTGCCGGATCACGTCGCCCCGCGCCAGCGGGCCCGCCGTCGAACGGTCCGGAATGGACAGTTGGACGTACCGCTCGCCGAACAGGGTCTTGGGGATCAGCAGCGCGGTGACGTTCTTGGGTAGCCGCGACAGCATGTTCGGGTCCATGGCCAGCTCGATCGTCGCGCCGTTCTGGCTGCTGTGCACCGCGCGGACGTCGCCCACCACCACGCCACGCGCCTTGACCTGGGACGACTCGTTGAGCTGGTTGCCGATCCGGTCCGCCTGCAGCGTGACGAGCACGTCGTCGGAGAACTTCTCCTGGTAGATCTGGATCGCGAGCGTGGCGAGCGCCGCGATCACCAGCAGGAACACGACTCCCGCCCCACGCCGCACCGACTTACGCCCGTTCATCGCCGCTCCTCGCAGGCTCCGAGCGGCGAGTGAGTACGAATGTTCGCTCCGCAAGCTCCGCTCATCCCGCCACCTGCACCGTAGTAGTGGCGCCCCAAATAGCGAGACTCAGGAACAGGTCGATCACGCTGACCGCGACGAGCGACGTGCGCACCGACCGGCCGACCGCGACACCGACGCCGGCCGGCCCGCCGGACGCGCGGAAACCGTAGTAGCAGTGGGCAAGCACGACGACGACGCTGAACACCAGCACCTTGCCGAACGAGTAGAGCACGTCGATCGGCGGTAAGAAGAGATGGAAGTAGTGGTCGTAGGTGCCGGCGGACTGTCCGAAGAACCAGATGGTGATCTGCCGCGACGCGATGTAGGAGGTCAGCAGGCCGATCGCGTACAGCGGGATGATCGCGAGGAAACCGGCGATGACCCGCGTGGTGACCAGGTACGGAATGCTCGGCACACCCATGACCTCGAGCGCGTCGATCTCCTCGGAGATCCGCATGGCGCCGAGCTGTGCGGTGAAGCCGCAGCCGACGGTGGCCGACAGGGCGATCCCGGCGACCAGCGGCGCGATCTCGCGGGTGTTGAAGTAGGCGGAGATGAACCCGGCGAGCGCGGACGTGCCGATCTGGTTGAGCGCCGAGTAGCCCTGCAGCCCGACGACCACGCCGGTGAACGCGGTCATGCCGATCATCACGCCGATGGTGCCGCCGATGACCGCGAGCGCGCCGGAGCCGAAGCTGACCTCGGCCATCAGCCGCGTGATCTCCTTGCCGTACCGGCGAATCGCACGCGGGACCCATGCGATCACCTTGGCGAAGAAGAAGATCTGGTCCCCGAGGACGTCGAGGAACGTGAACTGCCGGTCGACGGCGCTCTTCACGCGTTGGGGGCGGGTCTGCGGCGGCCGTTCGTCGAGGAGCGCCACGTCACGCTCCCTTCGGCGGCACGATTTGCAGGTACAGGGCGGTGAGGATCAGGTTCAGCAGGAACAGCAGCAGGAACGTGATCACCACGGACTGGTTCACCGCGTCGCCGACGCCCTTGGGGCCACGGCCCGGGTTGAGGCCGCGGTAGGACGCGACCACGCCGGCGACGAACCCGAAGATCAACGCCTTGATCTCGGAGATCCACAGGTCCGGTAGCTGCGCCAGCGCGGAGAAGCTCGCCAGGTAGGCGCCCGGGGTGCCACCCTGCATGATCACGTTGAAGAAGTAGCCACCCAGCACACCAACGACCGACACGAGGCCGTTGAGGAAGATGGCGACCCCCATCGCGGCAAGCACCCGAGGCACGATGAGGCGCTGCACGGGGTTTACGCCCAGCACCTCCATCGCGTCGATCTCCTCGCGGATGGTGCGGGAGCCGAGGTCGGCGCAGATGGCGGACCCGCCAGCACCCGCGATCAGCAACGCGGTCACCACCGGGCTCGCCTGCTGGATGATCGCGAGAACGCTGGCCGCGCCGGTGAACGACTGCGCGCCGATCTGTTGGGTCAGCGAGCCGAGGTGCAGTGCGATGACCGCGCCGAACGGGATCGACACGAGCGCCGCGGGCAGCAGCGAGACGCTGGCGATGAACCAGAACTGGCCGATGAACTCACGGAACTGGAAGGGGCGTTTGACGGTGCAGCGCACCACGTCGAGCCCCAGCGCGTAGAGCCGGCCGGTCTCACGCATGGCCGCCGCGCCGGGAAAACCGTGCTGCTTGGTGGTCATCTGATCGGGGTCCCCAGCTGGTATCTCGCGCGGTCCTCGTCGTCGAGGCTGGCGACGATGCCGTGCCGCGCGGCGGGCGGCAGCGTGTGGATGATCCGCATGACGCGGTCCTTGCGGCGCCGTACGGCCTCCCGGTACGGCAGGCCCGGCGTCGGCTGGACCTGGGGCACCACACCGCGGACGTCGTCGGTCGACCCGTCGTGATGACCGGCGTCGACCTGCGCCTGCTCGGCGGCCATGGTCGCCTCGTCCTTCTCCTCCGACATGCCGATCGGACCGATCCGACTGCCGTTGAGGAACTGCTTCACGGCCGGCTCGTCGCTGGTCAGCAACACCTCACGCGGACCGAACATGATCAGCTCGCGGCGGAACAGCATGCCGATGTTGTCCGGCACGGTCCTGGCGAGGTTGATGTTGTGGGAGACGATGAGAATCGTGGCGTCGACCTGGGCGTTGAGGTCGATCAGGAGCTGCGAGATGTACGACGTGCGCACGGGGTCGAGGCCGGAGTCCGGCTCGTCGACGAGGATGATCTCGGGGTCCAGCACCAGCGCGCGGGCCAGCCCGGCGCGCTTGCGCATCCCGCCGGAGATCTCACCGGGGAGCTTCCGCTCCGCACCGGCGAGGCCGACCATGTCCATCTTGTCCTGCACGATCCGCCTGATCTCGGACTCGCTTTTCTTCGTGTGCTCACGCAGCGGGAACGCGATGTTGTCGAACAGGTTCATGGACCCGAACAGGGCGCCGTCCTGGAACAGCACGCCGAAGAGCTTTCGGGTTTCGTAGAGCTGGTGCTCGGAGCAGCGGACCAGGTCGACGCCGTTGATGACCACCTGACCGGTGTTCGGCTTGAGCAGCCCAATCAGACATTTCAGGAAAACAGATTTGCCGGTTCCGGACGGCCCCAGCATCACGCTGACCTCACCGGCCGGCAGCGTCAGCGTGACGTCCTGCCAGATCCGCTGGTGACCGAAGGACTTCGAGAGGCTCTCGACGACGACCTCGACTCCCAATCCACACCTCCGTTGGTGTCAAGGCCGCGCGCCATCCATTCGACGTCCACGCCGAATTGTGCTGAACGTTTATTACTGACGGGTACGCTAACTACATGGGGAACGGGTAAGCAAGAACCCGGCCAGAAACTGCCGACCACGACAGCAAAACCCGGCATTTTTGGAATGCGGGTGACAATACATGCCGGTCGGTTTGTCAGATTGTGCGCAAAATTTGCCCGACTCGGCCGTTCGGCCCACCCCGATGAGCGAAACGGCGCGCAAGCGGTACTCCCTGACGGGCGGCAAGCACGCACCCGCCCACCCCAGGACACAGCGAAGCGTAGGTCTGCGGCGCCCCTAGCCAGGCACGCCGCGAACCTACGCTCACAATGAACGATACGGCAATCATTTCCAACAAGGGCCGGCCCCGTAGATCTTCGTGCGAAAGTCCGCGCCGACGAACAGCCACCCCAGGGGAACGTGACGAAACGCAACCACCAACCACCCCGGCAACCGCGCAGTCGCCGGAACGCAACCCACACTCAAAAGGCCGGGGAGGCGGACTAGTGCGAAAAGTGGCGGGTGCCTGTCAGGTAGACGGGGACGCCGGCCGCCTCGGCCGCGGCGACGACCTCCGCGTCCCGCACCGAGCCACCCGGCTGTACGACCGCCCGGACCCCGGCTTCGATGAGCACCTCGAGGCCGTCCGGGAACGGGAAGAACGCGTCCGACGCGGCCACCGAGCCACGCACGCGGTCACCGGCGCGGGACACCGCGAGCCGCGCCGCGTCCACCCGGTTGACCTGCCCCATGCCGACGCCGACCGTGGCGCCGTCGTTGGCGAGGAGGATCGCGTTGGACTTCACCGCGCGGCACGTGCGCCACGCGAACGCCAGGTCCGCGAGCGTCGCGTCGTCCACCGGTGCGCCGGCGGCGAGCGTCCACTTGGCTGGGTCGTCGCCGGGCGCGTCAATGATGTCGGACGTCTGCATCAGCAGGCCGCCGGTCACCTGGCGGAACTCCGGGCCACCGCGTGCCGGCGGCGTGGCCACCAGGATGCGGAGGTTCTTCTTGCGTGCCAAGACATCCACGGCGCCGTCGGCGTAGGACGGCGCGATGATCACCTCGGTGAACACCTCGGCCACCTGCTCGGCCATGTCCACCGACACCTCGCGGTTCGCGGCGATGACCCCGCCGAACGCGGACAGCGGGTCGCACGCGTGCGCCTTGCGGTGCGCATCCGCCATGTCCACTGTGGACACCGCGATGCCGCACGGGTTGGCGTGCTTGATGATCGCCACGCACGGCAGCTCGTGGTCGTGCGCGGCCCGCCACGCGGCGTCCGAGTCGAGGTAGTTGTTGTACGACATCTCCTTGCCGTGCAACTGTTCCGCCGTCGCGAGCCCGCCGGGGCCGAAGCCGGACGTGTACAGCGCCGCCTTCTGGTGCGGGTTCTCCCCGTACCGCAACACGTTGCGCCGCTGCCAGCTCGCGCCGACCCAGCCGGGGAAGTTGGAGCCGTCGTCGTCCGGCGCGACCGCGGCGCCCAGCCACGACGCGACCGCGATGTCGTAGGACGCCGTGTGCCGGAACGCGGCCAGCGCGAGGTCGCGCCGGTCGGCGAGCGTGAAACCACCGTCCCGCACCGACTCCAGCACCCATTCGTAACGCGCCGGGTCCACGACCACGGCGACGTTCGCGTGGTTCTTCGCGCCCGCGCGCACCATCGCCGGGCCACCGATGTCGATCTGCTCGACGCAGTCGTCGGGCGCCGCGCCGGACATGACCGTCTCGGTGAACGGGTACAGGTTCACCACCAGCAGGTCGAACGGCGCGATGCCGAGCGACTCAAGCTGCGCGACGTGCGACGGCAGTCGCAGGTCGGCCAGCAGGCCGGCGTGGACCCCGGGGTGCAATGTCTTCACCCGGCCGTCGAGCGACTCCGGGAACCCGGTGACCTGCTCGACCGGCGTCACCGGAACCCCGGCGTCGGCGATCGCCTTCGCGGTGCCGCCCGTCGACACGATCTCCACGCCGCTCGCGTGGAGTCCGGCCGCCAGCTCCGGCAGACCCGCCTTGTCCGAAACCCCGATGAGGGCCCGGCGAACCGGGCGCCGCTCGTCAGTCACGGGATGCTCACCTTTCGTCCGTGCACCGTGTACCCCTGCCGGGTAAGCAATGCGATCACGTCGACCAACAGCCGACGCTCCACCACCTTGATGCGTTCGTGCAGCGCGTCGACGTCCTCGCCGGGCGACACCCGCACCGCCTCCTGCGCCACGATCGGCCCGGTGTCCACACCCGCGTCGACAAGATGGACCGTGGCGCCCGTGACCAGTACACCGTGCGCGAGCGCGTCGGCCACCGCGTGCGCGCCGGGGAACGCCGGCAGCAGCGCGGGATGCGTGTTCAGCACCCGCCCGCCGAACCTGCCGAGGAACTCCGGCCCGAGGATCTTCATGAAACCGGCCGACACCACCAGGTCCGGCTCGTGCGCGGCGACCTCCTCGGTCAACGCGCGGTCCCACGCCACCCGGTCCGGATGGTCCTTGAGCCGCACCACGAAACCGGGCACGCCAGCACGTTCGGCCCGCGCGAGCCCCTCGATGCCGGCCCGGTCCGCGCCGACCGCGACCACCCGGACGGGCAGCTCGGCGGCGTCGAGCACGGCCTGCAGGAGGGTGCCGGAACCGGAGACCAGCACGACGACCCTGGCGGGGACGTCCGGTCTCACCGAGGTGGCCGCCGACTCGCTCAGCGGTGGCTCCTGGACGCGGTCTGCGGCATACCCGCAGCTTAGGGGGCCGGTGATCGACTCGATAAACCGGTCGCCCCGCGCGCCGGACGCTCGTAGGTTGGCGCGAATGGAGCCTGTGTACGTCAAGCGGTACGCCGAGGCCGACCGGTGGAAGCAGGCCAAGGAGATCCATGTGTACGCCCTGCTCGCCGAGCGGGGGGTGCCGGTGCCGACGGTCGTGGACGTGGACACCGACTCCGGCCCCACCACCCTGACGCTGGTCCCCGGCGCGGCGCTGTCCGAGGCGCCGGTCGAGCCGACCGCCGTGCGGGACACCTACCGGCAGATCGGCGCGCTGCTGGCCACCGTGCACGAGATCGCGCAGCCGGAGTTCGGCTACCTGACCACCGAGCTCGTCGACCCCGAGCCGCACAACACCGCGTACATGACACGGCGGTTCGCGACCAAGCTCGCCGAGTTCGCCGCGCGGGGCGGCGACCAGGACGTGCACCGGCTCGCGAGTGCGCGCGTCGCGGAGCGGTCCGGCCTGTTCGGCCGGTGCGCGGGCCCGGTGCTGTGCCACAACGACCTGCACGAGGGGAACGTGCTCTTCGAGAAGACGGCCGCGGGCTGGCGGCTGACCGGGCTCATCGACGTGGAGAACGCGATCGCCGCCGACCCGCTACTGGACCTCGCGAAGACCGTGCAGCACGAGCTGTCCCGCTCGCCGGTGAAGTTCGCCGGGTTGCTCGAGGGGTACGGGCCACTGCCGGCCGACGGGCTCGCGCGGCTCGCGCTGTACCGGCTCTACCACGCGCTCGAGCTGTGGGACTGGTTCGCGCAGATCGGCAACACCGCGCCACTGGACGAGATCGCCGAAGACATCCGCCTGCTGGCGACGAGCTAGGCGTCGACCTCGTCCGACTTCTCCGCGCCGTCCCGTGGCGTCGGCAGGTCCTTGGTCGAGCTGGTGGCCGGGACCTCTTCTTCCGTTTCTTCCGCTGCCTCGGCCGGCTCGTCGGAGTCGACGTCGTCCGCCGGCTCCGCCTCGGGCTCGTCGTCGATGAGGCCCGGCATGCCGTCCCGCGCGGGCCGTGGCCCGCCGAACCACGTGGCGAGCGCGGCCGGGATCGCGATCCACAGCACGAGTGCGATCGACACCGCCGCCGCGCGCATGCTCACCGGGTCGAACGCGCCGCCACCCAGCCGCCCGCCGGCGCTACCGGCGAGCAGCACGAAACACATGGCGACCACGCCGGTCGCCACCGCGACCCCGCGCAGCCGCGCCACCGGGTCCTCGTCCACGTCCCGCAGCTTGCGGCCGACCAGCACCCCGATCGCCAACGGCACGGCGAACAACAACGGCCACCACGCGGCCTGCTGTTCCGGCATGGCGGCGAGCAGCGGCAACCCTGGCACCGGCCCGCCGGCGAAGTCCACCGGCGACATCGCGACCGTGCCGAGCGAGAACCCCGGTCCGACGACGAACGACGTCGCCGCGACCATCGCGTTGGGCAGGTAGCCGACCGACAGCAGCAGCATGCCGGCCGCGTTGCCGGCGCCCATGGGGAACAGGTCCCGCGCGGTCGAGATCGAGGTCAGCAGCCCGAACGTCAGCACCGCGCCACCGGCGGTGAGCAGCAGCACCACGGCGAGCGAGCCGGCACGCAGCCCGGCGACCGCGACCGCGTCGGCCCGGTCGACGACCGCGTCGAGCAGTCCGCACCGGCGCGCGACACCGACGGTCGCGGCGAACGCGGCGACCAGCGTCGGGTAGTAGAAGGCGGCGAGCGGATCGGCCGACACCTGCTCGTCGGTGATCAGGCCGGCGACCACGGCGCCGGCGACACCGTGCGCGAGCGCGATCGTCGCGATCACCTGGCCGGCCTGGCCGGGCCGGTGCAGCCCGAGGCGGGCAGCCACGCCGGCCGCGGCACGCGCGGTGAGCGCGACGACCCCGATGGTCGGCAGCAGCGGCAGCGCGCCGAGCTCCAACCCGTAGATCGACACCGGCACCTGGTGGGCCGCGAGCCAGCTCGGCAGGGCCGCACTCAGCACGCCGAGGGTGGCGAAGTGGGAGTTGGTCGCGACGGCGGTGACGAGCGCGAGCAACGCGGCGATCGCGGCGTAGCCGGTGAGGAGCGGACCGAACGCGGCGAGCGTGAGCACGCGGACCCGGGTGAACGCCGAAACGGCGGCGCGCGGATCCGCCGCGTCGGACGCCACGGCTTCGGCGGTCTGATCGATGGCCTCGGCCGGCTCATCGAATCCGTCGAGGTCGGAAGCCATGCCCGCACTGTCGCATGTGGACTGCTCCAGGTGGGTGAGCCCACGCCGCCGTTACCGGATCAGGTGAACGCGTCTCACACAACGGTGGGGTGGCACCGGATCCGATGCCACCCCACCGTAGAGAACTACGCCTTACTCAGCCCTGCTGGGGGTACCCGCCCGGCGGCGTGCCGGGGGCCTGCGGCGGCTGACCGAACTGCCCCTGCTGCGGCGCGAACGTCGTCTGCTGTCCCGGCGGCGGGCCGGGCTGGCCGAACGGCTGCTGCGGCGGCGGCGCCGGGAACTGGCCCGACGGCGGATACATGCCGCCCGGCGGCTGGCCGTGACCGTACGGGTTCGGCGCGGGCGGCTTGATGATGCCCTGGTCGAACAGGAATGCCACGACCGCCACGATCCCCTGCAGGATCCCGAAGATCATCAGCAGGATCGTGCCGACGCCGATGTCCGGGTCGGTCGAGAACACGAAGAACATCACCGTCAGCATGCCGGTGAGGGAGAACGCGGCCGGTGCCAGACCGGGCTTCTTGTCACCACCGGGCAGGATCGCCGGCAGGGAGAACAGCGCGCCAAGGAAGAAGATGGCCGGAGTGACCAACCCGCCGCCGAAGTAGCTGTCGTCGCCACCGTCGTAGATGTCCGCGAACCCGACGAAGAAGTTGATCAGGCCGAGTCCGGCGACGACCAAGTGCAAGATCACCGGCAGGCCGAGCTTCATGCCACCTCCGGGGGGAGGCCCGTAACCGGGCCCCGGGTGTGGCTGCTGCGGCCCTTGACCCGGGTATCCACCCGGTGCCCCGCCTGGGAAGGTCATCGCGTTGCTCTCCTCAGCTCAATTCGACGCGATCGATACAAGACATAACTCAACTCAGACCTTCCGACGGTCGCCGGCACGAGGTGGTTCCCCCCAGGCCAAGACCATCGTGGGGCCGGACGGTACACCAGCTTCCTGCCCCACTGTCGGGTGGCTCGCGAAGGCCGGATCAGGCGTTCGCGGCCACGAGCTGGCGTGCCAGCTCGGCAGTCTCGGACGGCGTCTTGCCGACCTTCACACCGGCCGCTTCCAGTGCTTCCTTCTTCGCCTGCGCGGTGCCGGAGGACCCGGACACGATCGCGCCGGCGTGGCCCATGGTCTTACCCTCCGGCGCCGTGAAGCCCGCGACGTAGCCGACGACCGGCTTGGACACGTGCTCGGCGATGTAGGCCGCGGCCCGCTCCTCCGCGTCGCCACCGATCTCGCCGATCATGACGATGACCTCGGTCTGCGGGTCCGCCTCGAACGCCGCGAGTGCGTCGATGTGCGTGGTGCCGATGATCGGGTCGCCGCCGATGCCGACCGCGGTCGAGAAGCCGATGTCGGACAGCTCGTACATCATCTGGTAGGTCAGGGTGCCCGACTTCGAGACCAGGCCGATGCGGCCGGCCTCGGTGATGTCGGCGGGGATGATGCCGGCGTTCGACTTGCCGGGGCTGATCACGCCGGGACAGTTCGGGCCGATGATCCGGGTTTTGTTGCCGGTCGCGGAGGCGTGCGCCCAGAAGTACGCGGTGTCGTGCACCGGGATGCCCTCGGTGATGACCACGCACAGGCCGATGCCGGCGTCGATGGCCTCGATCACGGCCGCCTTGGCGAACTTCGGCGGCACGAACACGACGGTGACGTCCGCGCCGGTCTCGGCCATCGCCTCGCCGACCGAGTTGAACACCGGCAGGGTCAGGCCGTCCTTGACGTCGGAGAAGTCCGCCGTCCGGCCGCCCTTGCCCGGGGTGACGCCACCGACGACGTTGCTGCCGGAGGTGAGCATGCGGCGCGTGTGCTTGGTGCCCTCGGCGCCCGTCATGCCCTGGACGATGATCTTGCTGTCCTCGTTGAGGAAGATAGCCATGTCAGGCCCCCTTCGAGGCGAGTTCGGCGGCCTTGCGGGCCGCGTTGTCCATGGTGTCGACCTGCTGCAGGCCGGGCAGCGCGGCATCGGTGAGGATCCGGCGACCCTCCTCCGCGTTGTTGCCGTCGAGGCGCACGACGACCGGCTTGACCACGGGCTCACCGCGGCCTTCGAGCAGCTTGAACGCCGCCACGATGCCGTTCGCGACCGCGTCGCACGCGGTGATGCCGCCGAAGACGTTCACGAAGACGCTGCGCACGTCCCGGTCGCCCAGGATGATCTCCAGGCCGTTCGCCATCACCTCGGCGGACGCGCCGCCGCCGATGTCGAGGAAGTTGGCCGGCTTGACGCCACCGAAGTCCTCGCCGGCGTAGGCGACCACGTCGAGCGTGGACATGACGAGTCCCGCGCCGTTGCCGATGATGCCGACCTGACCGTCGAGCTTGACGTAGTTGAGGTCCTTGGCCTTGGCGGCCGCCTCCAGCGGGTCCTCCGCGGCGGTGTCGACGAGGTCGGCGTGGCCCGGGTGCCGGAACGCCGCGTTCTCGTCGAGCGTGACCTTGCCGTCCAGCGCGATGATCTTGTCCTGCGGGTCGCGGACCAGCGGGTTCACCTCGACGAGCGTCGCGTCCTCGGAGACGAAGGTCTCCCACAGCTTGACGACGACCTCGGCGGTCTGGTCGAGGATGACCTCGGGGAACTTGCCGGCGGCGAGGATCTCCTTGGCCTTGGCCAAGTCGACGCCCTTGATCGCGTCGACGGGCACCTTGGCCAGCGCGTCCGGCCGTTCGACGGCCAGCTGCTCGATGTCCATGCCGCCCTCCGCGGACGCCATCGCGAGGAAGGTGCGGTTCGCGCGGTCCAGCAGGAAGGAGAAGTAGTACTCCTCCGCGATGTCCGAGGCCGGCGCGATCAGCACGCGGCGGACGATGTGACCCTTGATGTCCAGCCCGAGGATGCCTTCGGCCTTGACCTTCGCGTCCTCGGCGTCGTCGGCGAGCTTGACGCCGCCCGCCTTGCCGCGGCCACCGGTCTTCACCTGCGCCTTGACCACGACGCGCTGGCCGAGGCCTGCGGCGATCGTGCTGGCTTGCTCCGGAGTGTCGGCGACGTCCCCCGGCAGCACCGGGACCCCGTGGGCCCCGAAGAGGTCCTTCGCCTGGTACTCGTACAGATCCACTACGACGGTCTCCTGTATCTACGGCTCGACTCGCTGGGGGTTGGACACCCAGGTGACCCTAGCGACCTGCGTGTAAGGGCCGCACGCGGCGTCCGGTGAGGTCGCTCACTCGGCCTTGCGCGCCGTCCGGTCGGTCATCGCGAGGACGGCCGCGACGACGAGCGCGAGCACGCAGACGAGCGCGAACCAGGTGCCGGCGCCGGCCGTTGCGCCGGTGGTGCGGTCGCCGGTCATGGGCAGCTCGAGCAGGTGCACGCCGACCACCGTGGCGGCGCCGAGCAGCAGTGCGGCGGCGCGGGTGGGGCGGGCCATGGCGGCGATCGCGGCGGCGACCACCACGACGACGAGCGCGATCAGCAGCCCCCAGGAGGCGAGCCGGAACTCGGTCCAGATCCCCGGCGCGACGAAGTCCGGCGCGGTGATCATGGGGAGGCCGAACGCGCCGACCGCGCACAGGACGGCCGCGCCGAGCGGGATCGCGATGCGGGTGCGCAGTGCGCGTTCGGTGAGGTCGACGTCGTCGCGTTCCGCGCCGCCCGCGACGGCCGCCGTGACGGCCGCGACCGCGGCGAGCAGGATCGCGACGCCGACGAACCAGACGCCCGCGCCGACGCGCACCTGCGCGGTGATGACCGGCGCGCTCACCGCAGGCCCGCTCACCGTGGTCCCGGTGAACGCGGCGTCCAGCGAGGCGAGCCCGACGAGCGCGACCGACCCGAGCGAGACGACGAACGCCGGCCGCGCGAGCCCCGCCCACCGCGTGAACAGTGCCGCCCCCAGCACGATGATCAGGATGCCGGCGGGGATGAGCTGCTGGTTGGCGTAGCTCTCCGGCTGGTCGGTGCCGTCGATCACGAGCAGCGCGCCGAACGCGCCGCCCAGCGCCGCGACGCCGGCCAGGACCCCGAACACGCCGGTCACGAGATGCAGCGGGCTGGTCTCGAGTTGTAGGTCGGGCGGCAGCTCGCCCTCGGCCAGCTCGGCGCGTTCGGCGCGGGACAACCCGGGAAGCACGAAGAGCAGGAGCGTCAACAGGATCAGCGGGATGAGCGCGAGCAGCGGGCCGCCGCGTTCGACGTGCACCCAGTCGACCGTCATGACGGCGACGATCTGCGGGAGCACCAGCCAGGCCAGCGCGGCGAGCAGCCCGAGCGCGATGCCCCGAGCCAGTTGCGGCCGGGGCACGCCCGCCGCGAGCACGCCGCCGATGAGCAGCGTCAACGCGATGAGGATGCGACCGAACATCACCGCGGTCGGGCTGTCGACAAGATCGTGCGCGATGAGGAACGCGTTGTCGGAACGGAACGGCGGCAGCAGGAGGAGACCCGCGACGCTCACCGTCGCGCAGGCGAGCGCCCACCCCATCGCCCGGCCACGCGCGGCCGTCGAGCTGGTGCGGTCGAGCGCCGCGAAGTAGTCGGAGCTCTCGTCCGCGCCGGCGCGGCCCATGGCCAACAACCCGGCGGCGACCGCCACGAGATGCCCAGCGAGCAACAGCCAGGCGCCCGGTGCCGGCGGCAGCTCCGCGAGGCTGGTCGGCACCATCAGTTCGGGCCGCGACGCCTGGAGCGCGTCGGTGAGGAACTGAGCGTCGACGAGCGCCAGCCCCGGCGCGAGCAAAGCGGCGACGCCGCCGCGAGCGCGAAGGGCGCGATAGCCAGCACGAGAAGCAAAGGCGCGCTGGCGAACCCCGAAGGCGGCATGTTCTCGACGAGGCCGGCCTGCACACCCACGAATGTGAGTGCCGCGCCGACGGCGCTCACGCCGAGTGCGAGCCGCAGCCGGGCGGGGGTGGCGGCCCAGCCGAGCCGCTCGACCGCGCCTGGTTCGTCCTGGGTTGTCCCGCGCCGCCGGCCAGCCGGCTGGTCATGCGGCGTTCGAGTCCGCGCAGTCATTGCGGAGAACGCTAGCAAGCCCAGTGTGCGGCCGAGTTGGCTCCCCGGGAGTGCGTCGATCCGGCGCGGTGGGCGGCATTGGTGTGTACGGGCGGGCGCGTGCCCCGCGCCGGTCGGCGACCGTAAGCCGCCGCTCCCCGCATCGACGTGACAGACGGGCACCTCCGCGGCGCGGCCCGAGGTGCAGCGCGGACCGAGGTGCAGCGAAGCGAGGGAGTCCTGACTCAGGCCCTTGGGGACATCCGGCACGCCGTGAAGGACCCGTTGATGGCGCTGGGTGCCGTGAAGGGGTCCTTCACGGCATCGCCGTTGTCCCCAAGCGCCCATCCGGAGGGCGGCGGGGCGGGAGGGCGTCGTTGAGTTTGGTCACGGGATCGGGGGGTTCCCTTAGGGGTGTCTCGGGGTTGGTGGCCGGGTTTGGGGTGGGATTTACGTAACGTGGGTCACAGTAGGAAAGTAACCTTGCATTCACTTTGGGTCATTGTTGCTGGCTGTGGCGGGTATCGCCGCCACCCGTTTGGCCGACTCCGTTCACGGAAGTTGCCCTAGGTGGTGCCCCTTCGTTATCTTCCCCCGGTCCGTTGTCACGGTCCGGTCACGAATTGGGCAGGACGGCAACCACCGCCTCGGTGGGAGTCGAACAGCCGGGATCCCCCGCCCGGCGCCCACGCTGGAAGCTCGGTCCCCACCGAGCAGGCGCGTTTCGAACCAGGGCTCCCCGAAGACGGAAAGGCTAGGCCTTGTCACGACACCGCTCCCCCAGCGGCGACATACGAGAGTGCGAAGCTCTCGAAGAAGCGTTGGCAGAACGATCGGCGACCCGCATTCGGGCCGCGCATCGGATGTCCCCGCCTTCTTCGGCACTCCGTGGTCGCGTTGTGGTTGCCGCAGTGGCGGTTGGCGCTTTCGCAGCCGCCGCCGCTGGTCAGACGCTCACGGGCGGCAAGAACACCGACGACGTGA